>SKEE01003089.1_pt1 | contig 10259 bp, 9 predicted proteins | sample 4826661 | NCBI WGS metagenome assembly SKEE01 (sample SAMN11008817, study PRJNA524170) | human gut metagenome | biome: Human fecal sample; material: Feces; isolation source: fecal sample from pouch patient p20 | host: Homo sapiens | place: Israel: Tel-Aviv | collected 2016-11-14
ACATTTCGTCTCCTGCAGACAAAAAATATCTGCGTCCAGTTCCCGAAATCTATCTTCAAACCCTTTGGTCAGACATGCTCTGATTCCATTTACATTCCATGAAACAAATTTCATTTCGTTTCTCCTTCATTTCCATCTTCATAGTCTGTCTTTATTTATTATACATGATTCCTGAGTGAGTTAAAATACATTTTTTTATTTTTTGCACAGAGCAACCGTTGTAAATCCCTGTGTTTTCTGATAAAATAAATAAAATAACCAAAAGAAAACAAAAGTGAGGAATTCAATTATGAGTGATGAATTTACAAATTCCAAATGTGCACCGAGTGACTGTGCAACCTGCGGACTGAACTGCGGTGGAGCTGACCCTGAAGAAGGTCACAGCACAATTTCACTGACACTGGAGGATGATACAGAGGTCGAATGTGCGATCCTTACAGTCTTCCCGATAGATGAGCAGGAATACATTGCACTTCTTCCGCTGGACGAGAACGGCCAGAATCAGAGCGGAGAGGTTTATCTCTATCGTTTCTCCCGTACAGAGAACGGCGATCCGATGCTTGCCAACATCGAGGATGACGCGGAGTACCAGGCAGCAGCCACAGCATTTGATATTGTACTTGACAATGCCCGCAGAGCAGAAGAAGGCGAAACACTGGAATAATTCTTATTCGCAGTTACTGATATTCATTTACTATTTCACAGCACATATTTCACAGCACAAAACAAGCGGAGTATCCGGAACACTAAAGTCCGGGAACTCCGCTTTTATATTTACTGTATTTTATTTCTGCGTAGTGCTTCCAAAGCCGCCATTACGGATGCCCTGTGCATCATCGTCTACTGTAATTCCATATTCTACAAAAATCCCCTGCATAAAGCCTGTTCCGGCCTGAATGCTTACAGACTTGCTCTCATTGCTGTCGTTGGTGATCTTCGAGAAAATATGTCCTTCATTGTCAGAATAAAAATAATCACTGTCAATGATCCCAACCGTATTATTGAGCTGCAGACGATATTTGAAGCCCAGTCCACTCCTCGGATAACATTTCAGGACCCAGTCCTGCTCCATCTCCACACGGATCCCGGTCGGAATCTTGACGGTCTCGCCCGGATTCAGTGTAATGTCCACAGGTGAAAAGAAATCATATCCTGCACTTCCTGCTGTTGCTCTTACCGGAAGCTTGATTTTATTATAAATGTCGGCAATCGTTTCCTCTGCTGTCTCCGGAAAAGTATCTTTCCAGTCCGCCATAAAACGCTCTGCACTTACTTTGTGAAATTTTGCAATTCTTTTCATTTTGTCCTCCTGGATTTCTCATTTATTCGGCATGAAGAACGATCCTGTGTTCACAAAGAGTAGACGGAACATCAATCACACGCTGATTGGAAGATCCCTTCCATTTCAATCCGACATCCAGTTTATCTACCTGGAACTCTCCGTCTACAAGTACATCCAGATAGTGAAGGATTTCTTCATGCTGGATTTCTTCCCAGAGGGAGCCTGTATAAAGCCAGATGGTTTTGTTCGGATATTTTTCTTTGATTTTACGTGCAAGGGCTGTTACTGCTGAAATATTGGACGGATGAAGAGGATCTCCTCCTGAAAAAGTAATACCGCTTACATACTCCTTATCCAGTTCGGCAAAAATCTCCCTCTCCTCTGCTTCTGTAAACGGAAGTCCGCCATTTGGATCCCAGGTGATGGGATTCTGGCACTCCCGGCAGCAGTGATTGCATCCGGCAACCCAGAGTACCACCCGAAGTCCGTCTCCATTCAGCATATCATCCTTGGTTATATTATGATATCTCATTTTTATGCTTCTTCCGGTACATCCTTAATACTGAAACTCATTCTTCCCATCTTGTCTTTGCCAAGGCAGATTACTTTTACCTTGTCGCCAAGAGTAAGAACATCTTCTACTTTGTCGATTCTGTGATCACTGATCTTGGAAATATGAACCATTCCCTCTTTGCCAGGAGCAAACTCAACAAAGGCACCGAAATCCTTGATGCTTACAACTGTACCTTCAAAAATCTGACCTGCCTCGAAATCAGTTGCGATGGTTTTGATCATCTTTCTTGCTTCGTCCATTCCGTGCTGGTCAACGCCGCAGATAGATACAGAACCTTCATCTGTGATATCGATCTGAACACCTGTACGCTCGATGATAGCATTGATAGTCTTGCCTCTCTGACCGACAACATCTCCGATCTTCTGAGGATCGATCTGAAGCTGAATGATCTTCGGTGCATATTTATTTACCTGAGTACGCGGCTCTGCGATGCATTTCTCCATAACCTCTGTAAGGATATATTCTCTTGCTTCTTTTGTTCTGCGGATTGCTTCTTCTACGATCTGTCTTGTCAGGCCGTGGATCTTGATGTCCATCTGGATCGCTGTGATACCATCATGTGTACCTGCAACCTTGAAGTCCATATCTCCAAAGAAGTCTTCCAGTCCCTGGATATCTGTCAGTACGATGTAATCGTCATCTGTTGCTCCTGTAACAAGACCACAGGAGATACCTGCAACCGGTTTACGGATCGGTACACCTGCTGCCATAAGAGACATGGTGGATGCACAGATACTTGCCTGAGAAGTAGAACCGTTGGATTCAAATGTCTCAGATACTGTACGGATCGCATATGGGAACTCTTCTGCTGACGGGAGTACCGGAACAAGTGCACGTTCTGCCAGTGCTCCATGTCCGATCTCACGACGTCCCGGTCCTCTGGACGGTTTTGTCTCACCTACAGAGTAGGACGGGAAGTTGTAATGATGCATATATCTCTTGGATGTTTCAAACTCATCAAGTCCGTCAATTCTCTGTGCCTCTGAAAGCGGAGCCAGAGTTGTCATGGTGCAGATCTGTGTCTGTCCACGTGTGAACATAGCAGAACCATGAACACGCGGGATGATATCCACTTCTGCTGCCAGCGGGCGGATCTGTGTGATCTGACGGCCATCCGGACGTTTGTGATCTCTTAAAATCATCTTACGAACAGTCTTTTTCTGGTACTGATATACTGCTTCTCCGAGAACAGCAAGCCACTCTTCATTGTCAGCAAACGCATCCTGAAGTCTTGCTGTAATCTCACGGATATTTTCTTCTCTTGTCTGTTTATCATCTGTGAAGACTGCCTCTTCCATTTCCTCTGACGGCACGATCTTGCGAATTGCCTCAAACAGTTCTTCCGGTACTGCACAGGAAGCGTAGAGATGCTTCTCCTTGCCGCACTCTGCGACAATCTTGTCGATAAAACGGATAATTTCCTGGTTCACATCATGTGCCTTGTAGATTGCTTCAATCATCAGATCTTCCGGTACTTCGTTTGCTCCGGCCTCGATCATGATAACTTTCTCTCTTGTGGAAGCAACTGTCAGCTGAAGATCAGAAAGTTCCTTCTGAGCCAGAGACGGGTTGATGATGAACTCTCCGTCAATCAGGCCAACCTGTGTGGTAGCACAAGGACCATCAAACGGGATATCAGAAATACAGGTTGCGATAGAGGAACCAAGCATAGCCGGGATCTCCGGATTACACTCAGGATCCACAGACATAACCATGTTTACCAGTGTCACATCGTTTCTGTAATCCTTCGGAAACAGCGGACGCATCGGACGGTCGATAACACGGGATGTCAAAATTGCGTGCTCGCTTGCCTTACCTTCTCTTTTATTGAATCCTCCTGGAATCTTGCCTACTGCGTACATTTTTTCTTCATACTCAACACTCAGAGGGAAGAAATCGATTCCTTCTCTTGGCTCCTTGGATGCTGTTGCAGTAGAAAGCACAGTTGTATCACCATAATGCATCAGAGCTGCGCCGTTAGCCTGTTTTGCAACACGACCAATATCTACAGTCAGTGTTCTTCCGGCTAATTCCATAGAATAACTTTTGTACATATCTTTTCTCCTTTATTTCTTGCGTTTTAATTTTACAGAAGTCCGAAACGACTGAAAAATCCACTGAAACCAATAGCCTTTTCAGTAGTCTCGGAAATAACTTCTGTTTTTTCATTTAAAAATGGGGCGGATGGTTTATCCGCCCCGTCCGTATACTAATTATTTTCTTAAACCTAATTTCTCAATCAGTGCACGGTATCTTTCGATGTCTGTTTTCTTCAGGTATGCCAGAAGTCCACGTCTCTGACCAACCATCTTCAGAAGACCACGTCTGGAGTGATGATCTTTGTGATGTGTCTTTAAATGCTCTGTCAGCTCCTGAATTCTTGCTGTAAGAACTGCTACCTGTACCTCCGGTGATCCTGTGTCACCCTCGCATCTTGCATATTCTTTCATGATTGCCTGTTTTTTTTCTTTTGAAATCATTGTGATTTCCTCCTTAAAAATATTATTATGAATGAAACGCCGCATATTAAGAAACGGTTGGAGATTCCAATCTCTGAATATGGGCTGATTTACACCTCGAATAGTATAGCATAAAACATCCAACGTGTAAACAAGATAATTATTTATTTTTGAACTTTATTTTCGAAGAATAAGTGTCCTTCTTCGATGTCCCTTGCGATCTGTGCCTTGAGTGCCTCGAAAGAAGCAAATTTACGCTCCGGCCTCTGGAATCTGAGGAAAGAAACTACGCAGTCCTGTCCATACAAATCCCTGTCACAGTCAAAAAGATAGGTTTCAACACCAAGGAAATCCTCACCGATTGTCGGCTTATATCCGACATTGGTGATTCCCTGATATTCGGTTTCTCCAAACTTTGACACTGTCACATAGACACCGTTTGGCGGCATGAGCTTCTGTTTGGGAGGGATCAGATTGGTTGTCGGGAAAAATTTCTTGTGCCCAAGACCTTTTCCGTGTTCCACCGTACCTTCCACAAAAAAATCGGTTCCAAGAAGCTCGGATATCTTTTTCATGTTGCCTTTTTTGAGTTCTTCCCGGATAAATGTACTGCTTATCTTACGGTTTCCGTCCATTTCCTTTGGAACGATCTCTGTACTATAGCCATATTTCAGGCCGGATTTTTTGAGAAGCTCAGGTGTGCCCTTCCGCTCATAGCCGAACCGGTAATCCTCTCCTACTACTACGAAAGAGGCCTGCAGTGCGCCAACCAGGATCTGGCGGATAAACTGATCTGCCTTCATATGCCGTATCTGCTCGTTCAGCGGACATTCCAGAAGGACGTCCACTCCCATATCTTCAAGAAGCAGTCTTCTTTCTTCTCCTGTGAGGATTGTCTGACGATCGGACACAAAGGCAACAACCACCGATGTGGTTCCATATTCTTTCTTGTGATCCTGGATCTTCTGGATCAGTTTCCTGTGTCCGCGATGAATTCCGTCAAACTTTCCAAGGGTGACTGCACAGTTGGAAAACTTTGGAAACTGACCTTCAATCTTCATGTATTCCATGTATTCTGACTCCCGATTTTATTTCAGAGAAACATTTTCTGAGGCTGATAACGGTGTTTTTTGTTATCCCACTCATAAATCCCCAGAAAAACTCCCTCGCTGGTACACATCCGCACCCAGCCTTTTTTGCTCTGTGTTTCTGTCATGGTATCCGGCAGTGCGTTTCCGTTCAGAAGAAGACGGTCTCCAAATTTATTGCACCGGATCTGCGGATATGCTTTAAGAACTTCCGAAACAGAGAGGATTCTCTGTTCAAGGATCCCCTCTTCCATTTCTTTCTGCACTTGGTCAAGGGTGATACTGTCTTCCCAGTGATACTCACCGGAAGCTGTACGGGTAAGTTCTTCCATACAGGCACCGCAGCCCAGCTTCTGCCCGATATCATGACACAGGGTACGAATGTAGGTTCCCTTACTGCAGGTGACAGAAAAACGAACAAACGGAAGTTTCATCTCCAGGATCTCTATTTCATAGAAGCAGACCGGACGCGCCTTACGCTCCACGGTCTTGCCTTCTCTTGCAAGCTCATACAGCTTCTTACCATTTACCTTAAGAGCCGAATACATCGGCGGAATCTGCTGCTGCTCTCCCAGAAAGCTGTGGATCGCGGCAGTCACTTCCTCCTCGGAGACGGTCACTGGTTTTTTGCTCAGGATCTCACCTGTCATATCCTGCGTATCTGTCTCTATCCCCAGATGCAGAAGTGCCTCGTACGTTTTACGCTTCTCAGTCAGAAGATCCACCAGTTTCGTCGCTCTTCCGAGCACAACCGGGAGAACGCCTTCGGCATCTGGATCCAGTGTTCCGGTATGACCAATTTTCTTCATGTGGAGGATTCCCCGAAGTTTTGCAACCACATCATGAGAGGTATATCCCTTCTCTTTTCGAATGATCAGAACTCCGTCCATTCTTCCTCCTTCTCACCAAACTGTTTCTCGATTTCTGCCGTCAGATTATTCACAACATCGTACATGGAACCCTGGAGATCACAGCCGGCCGCTCTTGTATGTCCGCCTCCGCCAAAGAAGACGGCAACTTTGCTCACGTCAACCTTACCGTTGGAGCGGAGTGAGACCTTGAAGGTCTGCGTCTCCGTCTCGTAGATAAAGATTGCAACTTCCACACCTCTGGTCAGGCGGAGCTGGCTGACGATACCATCCAGATCACTGCCCTCCACTCCATAAAACTCCATGTCTCTTCTGCGGAGATAGCCTACAATGCACTTTCCGTCCTGAAGAAGGATACTCTCTGCCAGCACACGGCCCATAACCTGTAACTGAAGATAAGTTTTTTCATAAAAAGATTCATCAATGATCTTACTGAAAGGGATCCCCTGTTTCATCAATTCCCCTGCAATACGCATGGTCTCAGAAGAAGTGGAGGAATACTGAAACACTCCGGTATCATGGATCATTCCGGTATAGACCGCAGTTGCGATCGGACGGTCTACCTTCTCCGGATCCAGAAGCCCGTAGAGTACTTCACAACACGAGCTGATATCCCCTTTCACATAGTTGATATCCGCGAATTCCGGATTACTTATATGATGATCGATGCAGACTGTTTTCTTTGCATGGTCAAAAGCAGCACCTGCAACTGCCAGGCGGTCACGCGCACTGACATCACAGGTAATAAACAGATCAAATTCTCTGCCTTCTTCTACTTCTGTCTTAATATCTCCGATACGGTCTATATGACCAAAGATTGGTTTCGGATGATCCAGATATACACTGACATCTACATCCGGAAAATAGTTCCTGATATAGAGATACAACGCCATACAGGAACCAACGCAGTCACCGTCAGGTCTGACATGTCCGCCGATACCTACTGTTTTAACATCTTTCAGTACTTCTGAAATATTCTTCATGACACTCCCTCTTATTCCGTTACTGTTTAGGACAATCCGGGCAGGCTCAGCCCCAGTCTGTCTTATTCTTCCTCCGCTGTCTTTCCTGCGGAAGCATCTTTTTTTGTTACATCGTCGATCAGTTTTGACATATTTACGCCGTATTCGATAGACTCATCCAGAATAAAACGGATCTCCGGTGTATTTCTCAGATTCAGATTTCTTGCCAGCTGTCTTCTGATATATCCCTCTGCCTTGTTAAGGCCCTGGATCGTTGCATCCTTTGCCTCTTTGCTGCCAAGGACACTGATAAATGCCTTGCAGGTCTTAAGGTCAGGTGCAACTTCCACAGCTATGACAGAAGTCATTGGATGAATACGGGGATCTTTGACCTCATTTCTGATGATCGTGCTCAGTTCCTTCTGAACCTCACCATTGATACGGGTATTCTTAATACTGTTTTTTCTCATGTATTCTCCTATCTTGGTACCTCTACCATGATATAAGCCTCTACTTTATCTTCCTCTTTAACATCATTGAAGCCGTCAAATACAAGACCACACTCGTATCCTGTCTTAACTTCTTTGACATCGTCTTTGAAACGTTTCAGAGATGCGAGCTCACCTTCAAAGACCTGCTCACCTTCTCTTGTGATACGAACCTTGCAGTTTCTCTGGAAAATACCATCCAGGATATAGCTTCCCGCGATCGTACCGACACCGGATGCTTTGAACAGCTGACGTACCTCTGCGTGACCGATGACTTTCTCTTCGAATACCGGATCAAGCATACCCTTCATTGCTGCCTCTACATCCTCGATTGCCTGATAAATAACTTTATAAAGACGGAGATCCACACCTTCCTGATCTGCAAGCTGTTTTGCCATCGGATCCGGACGAACATTAAAGCCGATGATGATCGCATTGGAGGTTGCAGCAAGGGATACGTCAGATTCATTGACTGCACCAACGCCACCGTGGATCACACGTACAACAACTTCTTCATTGGAAAGCTTGGTAAGACTCTGTTTCACTGCCTCTACAGATCCCTGTACGTCTGCCTTGATGATAAGCGGAAGCTCCTTAAGATCGCTTGCCTGGATCTGATCAAACAGATTATCCAGAGAAAGTTTGCCCTTTGTTTCTTCAAGCAGATGTTTCTTATTCTCTGTAACAAAGGCAGCCGCAAAGTTCTTGGCTTCCTTGTCACTCGGGAATGCCATCAGAATCTCCCCTGCATTCGGAACATCACTGAGACCAAGGATCTCAACCGGAGTGGATGGTCCTGCCTCTTTTACTCTTCTTCCTCTGTCATCCATCATTGCACGTACTTTACCGCTGCATGCACCTGCTGCAATGAAATCTCCGACATGAAGGGTTCCCTTCTGTACAAGGATTGTCGCAACCGGTCCTTTACCTTTATCAAGCTGTGCTTCGATCACAAGACCTCTTGCTGCACGGTTCGGGTTTGCTTTAAGCTCCAGTACCTCTGCTGAAAGAAGGATCATTTCAAGCAGATTATCGATTCCCTCTCCTGTATGGGCAGATACCGGTACAAAGATGGTGCTTCCGCCCCAGTCTTCCGGAATCAGTTCATACTCGGAAAGTTCCTGTTTTACTCTCTCTACGTTTGCACTTGGTTTATCGATCTTGTTGATCGCAACAATGATCTCAACACCTGCTGCTTTGGCATGGCTGATCGCCTCTACCGTCTGCGGCATGACACCGTCGTCTGCTGCTACTACAAGAACTGCGATATCTGTGGAGTTTGCACCACGCATACGCATAGCTGTAAACGCTTCATGTCCCGGTGTATCGAGGAAGGTGATCTTCTGTCCGTTGATCTCTACAACAGAAGCACCGATATGCTGTGTGATTCCACCAGCCTCGCCTCTCGTTACGTGGGTATCACGGATTGCATCCAGAAGAGATGTCTTACCATGGTCAACATGACCCATAACACAGACTACAGGCGGTCTGGAAACCATATCTGCTTCATCCTCTTCGTCTTCCTTAAGAAGTTCTCCGATCACATCCACCTTCTCTTCCGGCTCTGCAATGATGTCATAGCCCAGAGCGATCTCCTGTGCTTTTTCAAAATCGATCTCATGGTTTACAGTTACCATGGTTCCTTCCATGAAAAGCTTCTTGACAATTACAGATGGCTGCATCTTCATTGCTTCTGCCAGTTCACGAATTGTCATCTTCTCCGGAAGTGTGATCTCTTTTACTTCTGGTTTCTTCTCTTCCTGCTTCGGCTGAGGAGCTGGCTTCTGAAGAGCCTTCGGGATTCTGGAGAGATTTCTTCTTCCTCCCTGATTTGGTCTGTTATGTCCTGCACCGGAATTCTTATCGAATTCTTTCTTCTTATTCTTATTCTCTCTGTCGCGCTCTCTCTTGCTGTCCTTGGATGTCTTGGTCAGCTCCGGAGTAAATACAGCATCATTATCTCTTCTTGCACTTCCGTTTCTCTGTCCGCCGCGGTTATTGCCGCCGAATCCGCCTCTGTTGGAATCCGGTCTTCCGTTTCCGCCCTGCTGTGGTCTTCCCTGACCACCCTGCTGCGGACGGCCTCCCTGACCTCTCATCGGACGGCCATTGCCATCACCCTGACGCGCCGGACGGCCTTCTCCCTGTGGTCTTGCCGGGCGGTTTCCGCCACGTCCCTGACCCTGTCCTCCGTTTGTATTATTGCGGTCAGAAAATCTTCTCTCTCCACTGCGGAAATCACGGCCTCTGTTATCACCGCCGCGGTTATCGCGATTATTATCTCTTCCATCGCGGTTGTTCTGACGGTTCTGATTTCTGTTATTATTGTATCCGGACTGTTCCTGTCGCTGTGGTCTTGCAGAATTATTCTGTGCAGGAGCTGCAGCCTTCGGTGCCTCTGCCGGTGCTTTCTTAACTTCTTCTGCAGGTTTCTGTGCTGCCTGAGGCTTTACAGCCGGTTTTCTCTCTGTATTATTATTCTGACGTTTCGGTCTTGTTTTACCTCCGTCACTTGCATTCTGTGCATGATATACACG
>SKEE01003098.1_pt1 | contig 10227 bp, 9 predicted proteins | sample 4826661 | NCBI WGS metagenome assembly SKEE01 (sample SAMN11008817, study PRJNA524170) | human gut metagenome | biome: Human fecal sample; material: Feces; isolation source: fecal sample from pouch patient p20 | host: Homo sapiens | place: Israel: Tel-Aviv | collected 2016-11-14
CTTAATTGTAGATGATATTTTTACAACAGGAACAACAGTAAATGAATGTTGTAAGGTATTGAAAAAAGCCGGTGCATTTAAAGTCGACTTCTTCTCCCTATCTGCAAAAAAGGAAACTAAATAATTAAAGGTTGTTTTGATTTATTTTCAAAACAACCTTTTTTCATAGTAAATTAGAAAGATAAGTCCGATAACTTGTAATACAATCTACAAATTTAACCATTCATAATATTTATCTATCAATTTTCATTGAATCAGGAGGAGGATTTTCTGTAACAATCTTCATCAACCTCAAAAATTCTTTTTTATCTTCATCTGAAAGCTTTTTACTAAATTCCCCATCATATTCAAAAAAAGCTTTTTTAACCTGATGAAAAACTTCCTCGCCCTTTTCCGTTAAAAACACATCATAACTACGAGCATCATTCTTGTTTTTAACTCTAGTAATAAACCCATTCTTTTCCATAGTCTTTATAAGACTTGTAACAGACGGTCCTTTTATGCCATACGCCTCTGCAATATCTTTTTGATTTACAGTTTTATTATTTTCATTAAACTTTTTAATAAATCCTATTGTCAAAGCCTGTGGCCAGCTACACCCATAGTTTTTAAGTCTTTTTTCAAATTCAACCTGAACCTGATGTGCAGCATAGGTCAAATAAGTAATCAACAGTTCCTTCATATAATCATCACCCTAAGTGTTTTATTCATTGACAACATTTTATCACACAAAAACTTATTTGTAAATAAAAACAAAAGCCTTCAAATTGATTTTGTCAATTCAAAGGCTTTCTACAAATATTATTTTTTAGTTTCCGGCTTTAATCTTAATCCAAAGTTCAGAGAGTTTTGCTCTTAAAGTTTCGTTATCGTGGAAATATTCATCCTTATCATAACCACTTCTTGGTAAGTATGCTTCGTTTTCAGCATAATCTCCTTCAGAAAGTTCATCTAAAACATTCTGATTAGAAGATGCGTAACCTACTGTCTGTGAATTATCAAGAGATTCTTTATCTTCAAGAATAAAATTAATAAATACATTTGCTAATTCTGGATTTTCAGCATTCTTAGGAATTACCATTGCATCAGTCCAAACATTTGTACCCTGCTTTGGCTGACAATATGCCATATCTTCATTTTGGTCAAGAACGTAAGCAGCATCACCACTATATACAACAGCTATATCCTTTGCACCATTACTCATTGAGTCAATTACTTCATCAGTAACATATACAGGACCCATTGTATCATTTACAGTTTTAAGCCATTGAGAAGCTGCTGTAATTTCTTCTTCCTTATCTGTATTCATTGAATAGCCTAATGCCTTGAAAGCTACCATAAAAGCATCTCTTTCAGAGTCATAAACATAAATGCTATCTTTATATTTAGTATCCTGTAAAATATCCCAGCCCTTTGCTTCTATTTCGTCTTTACTAACCTTTGTTTTGTTATATACAAGACCTACATTACCCCAGAAATAAGGAACTGAATATTCGTGGTCAGGGTCAAAATCACAAGACATTTTATCAGTTAATTTTGAAAGATTTGGGATTTTATCCTTATCTAATGGCTGAAGCATATCTTCTTTCTTCATTCTCTCAATCATATAATCTGAAGGAACGATTACATCATAAGCATCTCCTGCCTGTAACTTTGTATACATCATTTCATTTGAATCGAAATATTCAGAAATAACTTTACAACCATACTGTTTTTCAAAATCTGCAACAACATTTTCGCCTACATATTCGCCCCAATTATAGAACTTTAATGTCTGTCCTTTGTAAGCATCTGTTTCTGCTGTCTGTGTACTACCACAACCTGTCATTAACATTGTAGCACCAGCTAATACTAAAGCAACTAATTTTTTCATTTTTTTCTTTTCCTTTCTTTTATAAATGGAATAATATTAAGCAATAACAACGCAACTGTAATTATTACAATAATAAGTGTTGAAATTGCATTTATTGTTGGATTTACTCTTTTTGACATAGTGTATACCATAATAGAAATATTGTTTACACCATTACCAGTAACAAAATATGAAATAACGAAATCGTCAAAACTCATTGTAAACGCTATTAATGCACCAGCTACTATACCTGACGTAATCTGTGGAACAACAACTTTAGTCAACGCCTGTATAGGAGTAGCTCCCAAATCAAGGGCTGCATCAATTAAGTTAGGGTCTAAAGACCTTAATTTTGGCATTATACTAAGTATAACATAAGGAATACAAAACATAATATGTGCCAAAAGCATTGTCAAAAAACCTTTTCTAATAGCTACAGCACTAAAGAACATAAGAAGTCCAATAGCTGTTACAATTTCAGGGTTCATAATAGGAAAATCATTTATCTGTTCTATGGATTTTCTTATTACTTTTTTAGACTTTGACATACCAATAGCAGTAATAGTTCCCACAACTGTTGATATAACAGTTGTTAATACAGCAACAATTATTGTATAGAAAATAGCATCCATTATTTCCCCACTATTAAACATCTTTTCATACCATTTCAATGAAAAGCCTTTAAATACACTGAGGGATTTTGAGCTGTTAAAAGAGAAAACTATTGTATAGACAATAGGTAAATATAAAAATAATAAAACTAAGCCTAAAATAATTTTTAAAATTGTACCCTTACTCTTTTTCATCAGTCATCACTCCCTTCTGGAGAAACTTTTTTATCTACTCGTCTAGCAAAATACATTGAAATCATAATTATAATAGCCATAATCAACGAAATTGCACTACCAAAGCCCCAGTTACCTGCTGTAAGGAACTGATTTTCTATAACATTACCAATTAAAACAAACTTTCCTCCTCCAAGTAACTTTGGAATAAAGAAACTTGAAACTGCTGGCAAGAAAACAAGAGTAACACCACTTATTATACCGGGAATAGATAAAGGCAAAGTAACCTTTAAGAAAGTTTGCACTTTGTTTGCACCCAAATCAGATGCAGCTTGTATATAGCTTTCATCCATTTTACTAAGTGATGAATATATCTGTAACACCATAAAAGGCAAGAAATTATAAACCATACCTAAAATTACAGCGAAATTTGTTTCCAACATCTGTAAAGGACCAATTCCAACAAGACCAAGAATGGCATTAATCAAACCATCTTTCTGTAAAATACCTCTCCAAGCATATGTTCTTACAAGCATATTTATCCAAGTTGGAAGTGTAATAGCAAGTATTAATTTTCCCTGTCCTTTTCCAAAATATTTAGCAATAACATAGGCTGTTGGATAACCTAACAGAATACAGAATATAGTGGTCATTATAGCTATATAAAGAGACCTAACTAAAACTTCAATAAATACCTTATCACTAAAAAACTTTGCAAAATTATCTAGTGTAAATATAAATGTACGAACTGAATTACCACCAGTAGTAAAGGCATAAACAAAAATCATTGCTAAGGGAATCAATATCATTATAATTGCCCATATCAAATATGGATAAGCCATTTTACTAAAACTTTTCAATTATAATCCCCCTTTTCTCATAATATGCAAATCATTAGGGGTAAAAGTAAGACCTACTCTGTCGCCTTCAAAATGTTGGTCTGTAGTATCTACCTTATATTCATTACCTCTTGTTTTAAATGTTACAGAATATTCTCCCGGCTCAATATTTTTAGGGTCAAAATCGTAGATAACATCTGTAACTTCTATAATTTCTTCTTCGTCATCTGTCCAAGCCTGTGCATTAGCCCATGTCTTTAAATCTGTATCTAAAGCAATACTTTCTACTATATCATCTACAGACTTAAATATATTAACGGCATAAATTACTTCGCCATATTTACTATCTACTACCTTATTTTCCTTTTCTACAATCATATTTACTGTAATAGATGTACCACTGGAAGTAGTAAATGTAACAGGATATGTGCCGTTCTTTTCTTCTATCTTATAATCAATCTTGTTTATAGATATACTTTCTTCTGTTGATATTTTCCATGCAGCTGCATTTGCTCTGGCTACAATATCCATATCTGTCAACTCAGGAATATCGCTTATATCCAAATAAAAATCATTAGCACTTATAGCTTCATCAGCACCAGAATTCAAAACAGGTTCATCATTGTACACAGTCATCTTAATTGTAATTGAAGTACCTGTTCTTGTCTCAACTAATGTTTCATAGTGAACACCCTTAAACAATACATTCTTTACTGTACCAACAATTTTGCCATCTTCCGGAGCTACAATGTCAATATCTTCCGGACGAAGAACTACGTCTACATTTTCATTTTTTTCAAAACCATAATCAACACATTCATAAGGCTTACCGTTCATTACAACTAATCTATCATCTTTCATAACACCTTCAATGATGTTACTTTCGCCTATGAAATTAGCAACATATCTATTTGCCGGTTCGTTATAAATCTGTGTTGGATTACCAATTTGCTGTATTACACCGTCTTTCATTACAACAATCTTATCTGACATAGTAAGAGCTTCTTCTTGGTCATGAGTTACGAAAATGAAAGTGATACCTACTTCCTGCTGTATCTTTTTCAATTCTTTCTGCATTTCTTTTCGCAATTTTAAATCAAGGGCACCCAAAGGTTCATCAAGCAAAAGTACCTTAGGTTCATTAACCAAAGCTCTAGCAATAGCAACTCTCTGCTGTTGTCCACCAGACATTTCTGTAACAGCACGTTTTCCATATTCCTCAAGACCAACAAGTTTAAGCATTCTGTTTACCTTCTGGGCAATAATGTCCTTAGGTTCTTTCTTTATTTTTAAACCAAATGCAATATTATCATATACATTGAGATGAGGGAATAACGCATATTTTTGGAATACCGTGTTAATTTCTCTCTTATATGCTGGTACGTCTGTAATATCTTTACCATCAAAAATTACTTTACCTTGGGTTGGAGCTAAAAATCCACCCAAAATCCTTAATAACGTCGTTTTTCCACAACCACTAGGTCCTAACAATGTAACGAATTCGTTCTCTTCTATTTGAAGATTAACACCTTTAAGAACAATATTATTGTCAAATTCTTGAACAATATTTGAAAATTCAATAAGATTTGCCATTTCAGCCTCCTACAACCAGATTTTAATTGATTATTGTAAATAACCATTACAGAAATTATACTAATACATTCACAAAAAAGCAACAAAAACTTACCCCTACACACACTCTTTACATTGATTTATGCAAATTTTACAAAAATATTGTTAAAAACCTCTTGATTTTTAAAAAATAAGTGCTATAATATAACTATCGTTAATAATTTAACAAAATAAATAATATATTTTAATGATATATATACAAGGAGGCTATCAATATGATGCGTTTTACTTTACCTAGAGATATTTATTACGGAAAAGATTCCCTTGAAGTTTTAAAAACTGTAAAGGGAAAGAAAGCAATTCTCGTTATCGGTGGTGGCTCTATGAAGCGTGCCGGTTTCGTAGATAAAATTATTGGTTACTTAAAAGAAGCGGGTATTGAAACAAAGTTATTTGAAGGCGTTGAACCTGACCCATCTGTAGAAACAGTAATGAAGGGTGCAGCTGCAATGCGTGAATTTGAACCGGATCTAATTGTTGCTTTAGGTGGTGGTTCTCCTATTGACGCAGCAAAGGCTATGTGGGTATTCTATGAATATCCTGATACTACTTTTGAAGAAATCATTCAGCCATTTAGTTTCCCAGAGCTTAGAAAGAAAGCTAAATTTATTGCTATTTCTTCAACATCAGGTACTGCAACAGAAGTTACTGCATTCTCTGTAATTACAGATTATGCTAAGGGTATTAAATATCCTCTTGCAGACTTTAATATTACTCCTGATATTGCCATTGTAGACCCAGCTCTTGTAGCAACACTTCCACCTCACCTTGTAGCCCATACAGGTATGGATGCTTTAACTCATGCTATTGAAGCATATGTTTCTACATTAAACAGCCCATTTACTGACCCATTAGCTATTAAGGCAATTCAGATGGTAAATGAACACTTAATCAAGTCATTTAGTGGTGATATGAATTCAAGAGAAGAAATGCACTATGCTCAGTGTCTTGCCGGTGAAGCATTTAGTAACGCCCTTCTTGGTATTGTACATTCACTTGCTCATAAGACAGGTGCTGCTTTCTCTACTGGTCATATTCCTCATGGTGAAGCAAATGCAATCTATCTTCCATATGTTATCAAATACAATGCAAAGAATGCAGAAGCAAGATATGCTGATATTGCAAGAAGCATTGGTATAGATGGTACAGATGCTGAATGTGTAACTAAACTTTGTGATAAGATTGATGCAATGAATGCTGAACTTAATATTCCAAAGACTCTTAAAGAATTTGGTATTAAGGAAGACGAATTCAAAGAAAAGGTTAACAAGATTGCTGAACTTGCTGTTGGTGATGCTTGTACTGGTTCTAACCCTAGACCTGTAGATACAGAAAGTATGGCTAAAATACTTGATGCTATCTACTACGGAAAAGAAATTGATTTCTAATTTAAAATTTGTGTAAAATTTATGTGGCTACGGCTTTTTGCTGTAGCCATTTTTTATTTTATATGCTATAATCCCCTTAAATGGAAGGAGGCTTGTTATGGATTATGAATTATTATTAGATAAATCTTTACAGATAGGTCATGACCTATTGGTAAACGGTGCTGAAATAAGTCGTGTTGACGACACTTTAGCTCATATCTACAAAGCTTATGGCATAAAAGAAATTAATATTTTTACAATAACTTGCAGTATAGTTGTGACAATAAAAACTCCTGAAAACAAGATATATACTCAGTCTATAAGAGTTTTCAAGTCTACAACAAATTTAGATAGAGTTGAAAGATTAAATGCCCTATCCCGATATATTTGTAAAAACAAGCCTTCACTTGAGTATGTATCAAAACAGATTGATAAAATTCGAAAAAGACCAATGTACAATGACAGAATAATATGTTTAACCTATGGTATGATAGCTTTTACTCTTGCTATTTATTTTAGTGGAACATTTGCTGATGCTATTGTAGCTGGTTTAATTGGCATTGTATTGAAGATTGCTCTTAATTTTGTTTCAAAAATAGATAATAATGCCCCTGTTATTAACGTATTGGTTTCCTTTATCGCCGGTATGCTTGCTGTTTTTGCTGTTAAATTTAACTTCGGTCAAAACTTGGATATAATAGTTATTAGTAACATTATGCTTTTAATTCCAGGTGTTGCTTTAACAAATGCCCTACGAGATATGATAAAGGGAGATACTATGTCAGGAACAAACAGATTGATTGAAACCATTTTAATAGCAGCAGCCGTTTCCTTCGGCTTTGTTATGGCAACTTACTTAGGAGGTACTTTCTTATGATTAATATGATTATTCAAGTATTAGCTGCCGGATTTGCTTCTTTGGGTTTCGCTATATTATACAATGTAAAAGGTCGCAAAATATGGGTATCTTTTTTCGGTGGTATCTTGACTTGGGGACTATACTTAATATTGTATAAAATATTTCATCAAGATGTTATATGTTATTTCTTAGTAACATCCTTTATAACTTTCTATGTTGAGCTGGCTGCAAGAATTTTCAAAACTCCAACAACTACATTTTTAGTAGCAGCCATCATCATAATAATTCCCGGTGGTGGTTTATACAGAACAATAGCTGCCCTTATGGAACAAAGGTGGCAAAATTTTATTGATTCTGGATTTAACACTTTATCCATTGCCTTGGCAATAGCAGCCGGTATTATGGTTGTTTCATCAATCAGTAGTTTCTTTACTACAATAATAAATATATGTAAAAAAAATAAGTCAGCTGACATTTAAGTATCAGCTGACTTTATTATTATTCTTCATCAAACAATGCTTTTGCAAAATCTTTTGAATTAAATTCCTGCAAGTCGTCCATTTGCTCACCTACACCAATATATCTAACCGGTATATTCATTTCGTGCTTTATAGCAAGTACAATACCACCCTTTGCTGTACCATCTAATTTAGTAAGAACTAAACCTGTAATATCAGCTACTTCCTTGAAAAGTTTTGCCTGCTGTAACGCATTCTGACCAGTAGTAGCATCAAGTACAAGAAGTGTTTCCACCTTAGCATCCGGATATTCTTTATTTACAATTCTTGATATTTTTCTTAATTCTTCCATTAAGTTCTTTTTATTATGAAGTCTACCTGCTGTATCGCAAATAAGAATATCTGTATTTCTTGCCTTTGCTGCCTGAACTGCATCATAAACTACAGCTCCCGGGTCTGAATTTTCTTGATGCTTAATAAGCTGTGCGTTATTTCTATCTGCCCAAACCTGTAACTGGTCTATAGCAGCAGCTCTAAATGTATCAGCAGCAGCAAGAAGAACTGTTTTACCTTTTTCCATATAGTTATGAGTAAGTTTACCTATAGTAGTAGTTTTACCTACACCATTAACACCAATAACTAAAACTACACTAGGATGTGGTAATTCAAAAGGTTCATCATCTTTTTCAAGAATTTCAGTAATTACTCTGATAATAGCACCCTTTACTTCTGCCGGGTCATGTATTTTTTCGTCTTTTACCTTTTCTCTCAATTTTTCAATAATGTAAAGAGAAGTTTCAACACCTATATCAGCCATAATAAGAGCTTCTTCAAGTTCTTCGTATAAATCCTCATCAATTTTAGTGAAAGCACTTAATACATTTTCAACACTTGAAATAATATTATTTCTTGTCTTTGAAAGACCAGCTTTAATTTTCGCAAAAAAGCCCTTTGGCTTTTCTTCTTCTACAGGTTGTTCTTCTACTTCTGCAACTTCTTCTACTTCTTCTGTTTCATCAGCTTCAACTGATTCTACAGTTTCTTCTGAAGTTTCTTCCACTTTCTCAACTGCAACATCGCTTTCATCTGATGTTTTTTCAACTTCCTCTACTGTTGTAGTATCTTCTTCTGTAGTATCTTCTTCGGTTGCTACTTCCTCAACTTGAATTACTTCTTCTGTTGTAGGTTCTGTAGTACTTTCTTCTTCCTGTTCTACTTCCTCTACAGCGTTTTCAGTTTCTTTTACTTCCTCAACTACAGCCTGTTCTTCTTTATCTTCTTCAACAGCATCTTCTATAGTTGTTTCTTCATTTTCTATAACATATTCAATTTCAGAAATTTCTTCTACTACAGATTTTGACTCATCAACGCTTTCCTCTACTACCTCAACCTCATCATCAGTAGAAACAACAGCCTCAACTGTTTCTTCCTCAATTTTATTTTCTTCAACTGTTGAAGCTTCCTCTGTATCGCTTTCTTCTGTTACATTAACTTCTACTTCCTGTACCTGAGTATTTTCTACAGGTGTATTTTCTTTTTTCTTTTTAAACCACTTAAAAAATCCCATTTTAAGCCTCCTTATCTAAATTATAATCTTCATCAAACTTAACAGAAACAAGTTTTGAAACGCCCTTTTCCTGCATTGTGACACCATATAAAATATCAGCAGCCTCCATTGTACCCTTTCTATGGGTAATAACTATAAACTGTGTATCATCAACGAAATTCTTCAAATAATCTGCATATCTGTTTACATTGGCATCGTCTAATGCTGCCTCTATTTCGTCCAATATACAGAATGGTGATGGTTTCATTTTTAATATAGCAAACAATAGCGAAATGGCTGTAAGGGCCTTTTCTCCACCTGATAAAAGCATCATATTCTGCAAAGTCTTTCCCGGTGGCTGAACAATAATATCTATACCACAATTTAAAATGTCTTGGTCATTACTTAATTTAAGTGATGCTTCACCTCCACCAAACATTTCTTTAAATGTTTCGGCAAAGTTATCACTAATCACCTTAAACTGTTCTCTAAACTGTTCTTCCATTAATACATTAAGCTGTTCAATTATACCTATAAGTTTTTCTTCTGATTGTTTAATATCATCTCTGTTTTTAATAAGGAATTGATACTTTTCGCTTATTTCGGCATATTCTTCAACAGCATTCATATTAACATTGCCAAGAGCTTTCATTTGATTTTTCAAGTTTCTTTCTTCCTTGACTAAATCTTCTGAACTCATATCCAACTTTTCATAATTCTTTGCAACAACATATGTTATTTCATATTCTTCCCACATATTGTTATAAAGATTTTTTCTTTCATTTTCAAGTTGTTCTTTCCTTACTTCAAATCTTGAAAGCTGTTTCTCTATAGCATTTTTAGTTTCTGTCTGTCTTTGTATAGATTTTTCTAATTCATCAAGTTCCTT
>SKEE01003102.1_pt1 | contig 10220 bp, 6 predicted proteins | sample 4826661 | NCBI WGS metagenome assembly SKEE01 (sample SAMN11008817, study PRJNA524170) | human gut metagenome | biome: Human fecal sample; material: Feces; isolation source: fecal sample from pouch patient p20 | host: Homo sapiens | place: Israel: Tel-Aviv | collected 2016-11-14
AGATATTGGTGATTTAATCGAAACTTATAAAGCAGTATTAGCAAGAATGCAAAAATAATAAAGGAGATTAAAAAATGGATTACAAAAAGGCTGGAGTAGATATTGAAGCAGGATACAAATCAGTTGAATTAATGAAAAAACACGTTAAGGAAACAATGCGTCCGGAGGTTTTAGGTGGTCTTGGTGGTTTTGCAGGAGCATTTGATTTAAGTGCAATCAAAGATATGGATGAACCTGTTCTTTTATCAGGAACTGATGGATGCGGAACAAAAGTAAAACTTGCTTTTGTAATGGATAAACATGATACAATTGGTATTGATGCAGTTGCAATGTGTGTTAATGATATTGCCTGTTCAGGTGGAGAACCATTGTTCTTCCTTGATTATATTGCGTGTGGAAAAAACTATCCGGAAAAAATTGCGACGATCGTAAGTGGGGTTGCTGAAGGCTGTAAACAATCTGGTTGTGCTTTAGTTGGTGGTGAAACAGCGGAACATCCTGGATTAATGCCTGAAGACGACTATGATCTAGCTGGTTTTGCAGTCGGGGTGGTTGATAAAAAAGATATTATTAATGGTGAAAACATTAAACCAGGTGATGTTTTAGTGGGAATTGCTTCAAGTGGAGTTCATAGTAATGGATTCTCATTAGTTCGAAACGTATTTGAGATGAATAAAGAAACCTTAGATACATATTATGATGAACTTGGAAAAACATTAGGCGAAGCCCTAATTGCACCAACTAGAATTTATGTAAAAGCATTAAAAAATGTTAAAGATGCTGGGGTAAGAATAAAAGGCTGCTCTCATATAACTGGTGGTGGTTTTGATGAAAATATCCCAAGAATGTTACCCGATGGAGTAAAAGCAGTTATTAAAAAAGATAGCTATAAAGTACCCGCAATTTTTGATCTGATTGCTAAAAAAGGTGATATTGCAGAGGAAATGATGTATAACACATTTAACATGGGATTAGGTATGGTCATTGCGTTAGATCCAGCTGATATTGAAACTAGTATGGCGGCAATTAAAGCAGCAGGTGATGAATGTTATATTATTGGAAGTATTGAAGCAGGTGACAAAGGAGTGCAATTATGCTAAAAATTGCTGTCTTTGTTTCTGGGGGAGGAACAGACTTGCAATCGGTCATTGATGCTGTTAAAAATAACAGCATCAATGGTGAAATTGCAATCGTTATTTCTAATCGTAAGAATGCATATGGACTTGAACGTGCAAGACAGGCAGGAATTGAAACTGCTGTAGTGCGTAAAGATGATGAATTAATTGTTAAAATGTTAAAAGAACGCAATGTTGGTCTAGTTGTTTTAGCGGGATATTTAGCGATCCTTACGGATGTATTGATTGATGCTTATCCTAATAAAATTATTAATATTCATCCTTCATTGATTCCATCATTTTGTGGACCAGGGCATTATGGAATGCATGTTCATGAAAAAGTTTTAGCGCGAGGGGTAAAAGTGACTGGTGCAACAGTTCATTTTGTTAGTAGTGAGGTTGACGGAGGACCGATTATTCTTCAAGAGGCGTGCAATATTGATGATTTAGATAATGCTGAAGATATCCAAGCACGGGTATTAGAAATTGAACATCGCATTTTACCTAAAGCAGTTGCTTTATTTTGTGATGGTAAAATTATTGTTGAAAATGAAAGGGCTAAGGTGATTTAAAATGAAAAGAGCATTAGTTAGTGTTACTAATAAAGATGGTATCGTTGATTTTTGTAAAGGCCTAGTAGATTTAGGTTTTGAAATTGTTTCCACTGGGGGAACGATGGCTAAATTACAAGCAGAAAATGTACCATGTATTGCAATTGATGATGTAACCGGATTTCCTGAAATCTTAGATGGTCGAGTTAAAACTTTACATCCAAAAGTTCATGGTGGATTATTATTCCGTCGTGATCTTCAAGAACACGTTGACACAGTTAAAAAAATGGACATCCAACCAATTGATGTGGTTTGTGTTAATTTATATGAATTTGAAAAAGCGTTAAAAGCTGGTAAACCGATGGAAGATATGATTGAAAATATCGATATTGGGGGACCATCGATGATTCGTTCAGCAGCAAAGAATTTTAAAGATGTTTTAATCGTTACCGATCCTGCTGATTATGATAACGTCTTAACTGCAATCAAAGATAAAACTGATGATTTTGATTTTAGATTAAATCTTGCATATAAAGCATTTTCAACTACTGGCGCTTATGATGCGATGATTTCTCGTTATTTTGCAGGTGTTGTAGGGGATGATTTCCCAGATACTTTAAACATTTCCTTAAAGAAAACGGAACATTTGCGTTATGGTGAAAATTCTCAACAAAGAGCTAACGGCTATGTTGATCCATTTGTGCAAGAAACTTTATTGGATTATGAACAATTACACGGTAAAGAAATTTCTTTCAACAATGTTAATGATTTATATGGTGCTATTGCCGTAGTACGTGAATTTAAAGATCAAATTGTTACAGCTGCGATTAAACATTCAACTCCTTGTGGGGTAGCGATTGGCAAAGATGGTTATGATTCTTATATGAAAGCTTATGAGGCTGATCCTCAAAGTATTTTTGGCGGAATTGTAGCAGTAAATTATAAAATCGATAAAAAAACGGCTGAAGAAATGCATAAGATCTTCTTAGAAATCGTAGCTGCACCTGACTTTGATGATGATGCTTTAGAAGTATTGAAGAAAAAGAAAAATTTACGGATCTTAAAACTTAAAAATCTATATGCGCGTGAAGCTAAATATGATATTAAATATTTAGAGGGTAAAGTTTTAGTTCAAGATATCAATACTGAAATGATTAAAGAAATGAATTGTGTAACAACAGCCAAACCTACAGAAGCTCAACTTAAAGATATGGAATTTGGTATGCGGGTCGTTAAATTTGTAAAGTCAAATGCTATTTGTATCGTTAAAGATGGTGTTACATTAGCTGTTGGTGGTGGACAAACATCAAGAATCTGGGCTTTAGAAAATGCGATTATCAATAATAAAGATAAAGATTTTAAAGGTGCAGTTCTTGCTAGTGATGCCTTTTTCCCATTTAGCGATTGTGCTGAGGTAGCATATAAAGCTGGAATTGGAGCAATCGTCCAACCAGGGGGATCGGTTCGAGATCAAGATTCAATTGATTTCTGTAATGAGAAAGGTATCCCAATGGTATTTACTGGATACAGACATTTTAGACATTAATAGAAAGGCCTAGAATATATGAAAGTACTTGTAATTGGTAGTGGTGGTCGTGAACACGCCATTGCGTATAAATTGAATCAAAGCAGTAAGGTAGATAAAATCTATGCGATTCCAGGGAATCCGGGAATTGCTAAAATTGGTGAGTGTATTGATGGTAAGGTTGAAGATAATGAAATGATCGTTAATTTTGCTAAAGAACATCAAATTGATTTAACTGTTATAGGACCAGAGGTACCACTTTGTAATGGTCTAGCAAATGATTTAGAGGCAGCCGGGTTAATGGCTTTTGGACCAACTAAACATGCAGCTACATTGGAAGGTAGTAAAGCTTTTTCAAAAGACTTTATGATTAGACACAGTATTCCAACTGCTAAATATAAAGAAGTTAATAGTTATGATGAAGCCGTTAAAGCAATTAGCGAATTTGATTATCCGTTAGTTATTAAGGCTGATGGTTTAGCAGCAGGAAAAGGAGTCGTTATTGTTGACAACCATGAAGATGCTACTGTAACTTTAAAAGAAATGATGATTGACGGAAGTCTTGATGGAGCAGGAAGTAAAGTTGTTTTAGAAGAATTTTTAACCGGATTTGAATGTTCACTTCTTTGTTTTACAGATGGAGAAACAATTGTTCCAATGGTAAGTGCTAAAGATCATAAACAAATTTTTGATGGGAATAAGGGTCCTAATACTGGTGGTATGGGAACTGTTTCACCAAATCCATTTATGCCAGAAGGTATGGATGAGGTAATTAAAAGAGATATTCTTGATCCTTTTATGCAAGGATTAAAAGATGATAATATGGACTATCGCGGTGTTGTGTTTATTGGTTTAATGATTGAAGATGGTAAAGCGAAAGTATTAGAATTTAATGTTCGTTTTGGTGATCCTGAAACACAATCAATTATGCTTCGCTTAGATAGTGATCTATATGATATCATGGTTGGTTGTGCTACAAAAACTTTAAAAGATGTTGAAGTTAAATGGAATAATCAACACGTTGCTTGTTTAGTTCTTTCAAGTGGAGGATATCCAGGTAATTATCAAAAAGGAATTGAAATAGAGAATATTGATGACTGTGATGACTGTGTTGTTTTCCATGCGGGGACAGCAATCAAAGATGGAAAATTAGTTACTAATGGTGGTCGGGTCTTAAATATTTGTGCTACAGGAGTTTCATTAGATGAGGTTCGTGAAAAAGTTTATGCGGTAGCAAAAAAGATTGATTTTGAAGGCAAATATTACCGAAGTGATATCGGACTTAGATAGGGGGATGAAAATGAGTGATGTAAAGCGTATTTACGTTGAAAAAAGAACAGCGTATGCAACAGAAGCAAACGAAATTAAACATAATTTAATTGAACAATTAGGGTTAGAAATTGATACCTTAAGAATTATCAACCGTTATGATGTTCAAGGAGTTAGTGATGGCATTTTAAAACAAGGAATCAACACTATCTTGGCTGAACCAATGGTCGACGATGTTTATCAAGAAGAATTTCCTACTAATAATCAAGAAGTAGTTTTTGCAATCGAATTTTTACCTGGTCAATATGATCAAAGAGCAGATTCATGTGAACAATGCTTTGCTATTTTAACAGGGAATAGTAGTGCTAAAGTTAAATGTGCACGGGTATTTGCCATTACTTTTAAAGGCGATAAAGATGAAATTTTGACGAAGATTCAAAGCTTCTTGATTAATCCTGTTGATCAGCGTCTTGCTATTTTAGAAAAACCAGCTGATTTAAATGATGTTGCTCCAGAAATTAAACCGGTGCCTACAATTAATGGGTTTAATGAATTAGATAAAACCGGTCTTGAAAAGTTCTTAACTGACAATGGTATGGCTATGAACTATGAAGATTTAAAAGTAACTCAAGATTATTTTAAAAATGAAGAAAAAAGAGATCCTACTGAAGCTGAATTAAAAGTATTAGATACTTATTGGTCTGATCACTGCCGGCATACAACATTTGCAACAGTTATTACAGATTTAGATATTGAAAATGGAGCTTTTAAAGAGATCTTAGAAAAGGATATTGAGGATTATAAAACTAGTCGTCATTTAGTTTATGGTATTGATACAAAACGACCTTTAACATTGATGGATTTAGCCACAATCTCAATGAAAGAGTTACGTAAAACTGGTTATTTAGATGATTTGGAAGTATCTGAAGAAATTAATGCCTGCTCAGTTGAGATTACGGTACATACAACTGATGGTGATGAGCAATGGTTATTAATGTTTAAAAATGAAACACATAACCATCCAACTGAAATTGAGCCATTTGGTGGAGCTGCTACTTGTTTAGGTGGAGCAATCCGGGATCCGTTATCTGGTCGCGCTTATGTATATCAAAGTATGCGGATTACAGGGGCTGGAGATCCTCGTAAATCATTAGCAGAAACAATGGCTGGTAAGTTACCTCAACGTAAATTGTGTCAAGAATCTGCCCATGGTTTTTCCTCTTATGGTAACCAAATTGGGTTAACTACAGGTTATGTTCATGAAATTTATGATGACGGATATGTAGCTAAAAGAATGGAATTAGGAGCAGTTGTTGCAGCGGCACCAAAAGAACAAGTAAAACGTCTAGAACCTTTAAAAGATCATATAGTTTTATTGATTGGTGGTCGTACTGGACGTGATGGTATTGGAGGAGCGACAGGTTCTTCTAAATCTCACGATGTTAAATCAATTGAAACAGCTGGGGCTGAAGTTCAAAAAGGAAACCCGGTTGAAGAAAGAAAAATTCAACGTTTATTTAGAAATAAAGAAGTTAGTGAAAAAGTGGTTCGTTGTAATGACTTTGGAGCTGGTGGTGTTTGTGTTGCCGTTGGTGAATTAGCTCCAGGATTAGTAATCGATTTAGATGCAGTCTTGAAAAAATATGAAGGGTTAACAGGGACAGAGTTAGCTATTTCTGAATCACAAGAACGAATGGCTATTGTAATTGATGAAAAAGATGCGGATTTCATTAAAGCTGAGTGTGCTAAAGAAAACCTAGAAGTAGTTCAAGTTGCAGTGGTTACTGATCAAAACAGATTAGTAATGAAACATATGGGTGAAGATATTGTTAATATTTCTCGTGATTTTCTTGATGCTGCAGGCGCTAAACGTTATCAAAATGTTAAGATCACTTTACCAGATTTTGAAAAGACACCTTTTGATAAACAGTCACAAACTAGTTTTGTTGAAACTGTGAAAGAAACTTTATCAAAATTAAGTGTTGCTTCACAAAAAGGGTTAATTGAAAGATTTGACTCTTCAATTGGTAATGGAACAGTATTATCACCATTTGGTGGAATTAAATATCATACTGAAACTGAAGGAATGGCAGCATTGATTCCAGTGTTAGGAAAAGAGACAACAACAGCTTCAGTTATGACTTATGGTTATAATCCATTGATTTCAAAATGGTCACCATATCACGGAGCAATGTATGCAATTGTTGAATCGGTAGCGAAGATTGTGGCTATGGGTGGAAATTATCATACAATTAGATTTTCATTCCAAGAATACTTTGAGAAACTTCTAGACAACCCAATTACTTGGGGAAAACCAACGGCTGCTTTATTAGGGGCATACCGTGTTCAAAGTGCGTTAAAATTAGCTTCAATTGGTGGAAAAGACAGTATGTCAGGATCTTTTGAAGATTTACATGTACCACCAACTCTAGTTTCTTTTGCTATTACAAGTGGAGATGTTAATGATATCATGACACCTGAAATTAAAGAAACTGGTCATGTTTTAGCTGAAATTATTATTAATAAAGATCAATATCATATATTTGATTTTAATCATCTTCAAAAACAATACGATGCGATTATGGAATTAATGAAAGATAAGAAAATCTATAGTGCTTATACTGTTAAAGATGGTGGTGTTATTGAAGCCGTTAGTAAAATGGCTTTTGGTAATGGTGTTGGAGTAGCTTTTAATAATGAAAATAGTCTTGAAAGCTACATAGTGCGTGATTATGGTAATATTATTATTGAGGTTAAATCTGAAAAAGATTTAAGTATCTTTGATAATTATCGTATTGTTGGAACTACTAATGATAGTGAATTATTATCTTATGGTGGTGAAACAATTTCATTAGATGAAGCTTATGCAATTAATAAAGCGCCTCTAGAAAAAGTATATCCAACAAGAGAAAAAGCACCTACTAGTAAAATCAAAGTGGCAGCTTGTAAAACAAGAGCGGATCTTAAACCAAAAGTAACAGTAGAAACACCTCTAGTTGTTATTCCAGTATTCCCAGGAACTAACTGCGAATATGATTCAAAACGTGCTTTTGAAAAAGTGGGAGCTAAAGTTCAATTAGTTTTAATTAGAAATAAGACTGAACAAATGCTTAAAGATTCAATTGATGAATTAGAAGTTGCCATTAAACAAGCTAATATTGTAATGTTACCAGGTGGTTTTAGTGCTGGCGATGAACCTGAAGGTTCTGGTAAATTTATTGCCACAGTATTGAAGAATCCACGTTTAAAAGCAGCAATTACGGATTTATTAGATAATCGTGATGGTTTAATGATTGGAATTTGTAATGGATTCCAAGCATTAGTTAAATTAGGATTATTACCATATGGTAAAATTCAAGAAATGTCTAAAGATGATCCAACATTAACATTCAATACAATTGGTCGCCATGTTTCTCAGATGGTTGATACGCGTATTGGAAGTGTTAAATCACCATGGTTAAAATATGTCAATGTTGATGATATTCATACAATTCCAGTAAGTCACGGAGAAGGGCGTTTTGTAGCTCCTGAGGAAGTGATTGAAGAATTGTTTGAAAATGGACAAGTGTTCTCACAATATGTTGATCCTAATCGTAAGGTAACAATGCAAACACCATACAACCCTAATGGTTCAATGTATGCGATTGAAGGAATTGTTTCTCTAGATGGACGTGTTATTGGTAAGATGGGACATAGTGAGCGTCAAGGTGAAAACCGCTTTAAAAATGTTTATGGTGAAATGGACCAAAAATTATTTGAAGCTGGTGTAGATTATTTTAAAGGTGGAAAATAGAATGGAAAAACAAGAATTTGAATGTCTAACCCTGTGTCCATTAGATGGTCGCTATTCAGGTGTTAAAGATGCTTTAGGAGAATATTTCTCTGAATATGCATTAGTTAAATATAGAGTTTTCGTTGAGATTCAATGGCTAAAGTTCTTAATTGAAAATGTTGAAAGTGACGTTTTAGCTAAATTTGATTTACAAGATATGGATAAACTTACTACTATTTCAAGTGAGTTTAATTACGACTCTTTTGCTCGAATTAAAGAAATTGAAAATACAACACGCCATGATGTTAAAGCAGTGGAGTATTTTATTGATGAAAAAGTTGATGCTTTAGGATTTGGATATTTACAAAGCTTTGTTCACATTGGTTGTACATCTGAAGATATTAATAATACTTCATATGCTTGCATGCTAAAATATGGATTAAAAGATGTATGGTTACCAAAAGCTAAAGAATTTGCTGCTATCATTGATAAATGGGCTGAAGAACATAGTAATGATGCTATGTTGGCGCATACTCATGGACAACCTGCAACACCAACAACAATTGGTAAAGAATTTAAAGTTTATGCTTATCGTTTTTTGTCTAGTATTGAAAATGTTGAAGCAGTTAAAATCAAAGCTAAGTTCAATGGTGCAACAGGTAACTATAGTGCTATTTTAACGGCTTTCCCTAATGAAGATTGGCAAGTTTTAGCAAAAAAATTTGTTGAAGAGTACTTAGGTTTAACATTTAACCCATTGACTACTCAAATTGAAAGTCATGATTATACTTGTCATATTTTGGATGGTATTCGTCATTTCAATAATGTATTAGTCGATTTTGATGTTGATATGTGGCTGTATATTTCAATGGAATACTTTAAACAAATTCCAGTTAAAGGTGAAGTTGGAAGCAGTACTATGCCACATAAAGTAAATCCTATTCGCTTTGAAAACAGTGAAGCTAATATTGATATGTCTAATAATATCTGTATTGCTTTATCTAATAAACTTCCTAAGTCAAGAATGCAAAGAGACTTATCAGACTCTTCAAGCCAAAGAAATTTAGGTTTAGCATTTGGTTATTCTTTACAAGCCATCAATGAAACGATGAATGGGTTGGCTAAGTGTGTAGTTAATAAAGACAAACTAGCTAGTGACTTAAATGAAAAATGGGAAGTATTAGCAGAACCAATTCAAACAATGTTAAGAAAGTATGGAGTACCTGATGCTTATGATACTTTAAAAGCTTTAACAAGAGGTAAAAGTATTTCTAAAGAGGATATTCTAAAATTTGCTGAAAGTCTGGATATCTTATCAGATCAAGATCGTCAAACTTTAGTTGATATGACACCGGCTTCTTATATTGGTTTAGCTAAAGAACTTGCTAAAATCGAATTAAATAAATAGTAGAAAATGACTGGTTTCCAGTCATTTTTTCATTTTATGAAATAATCTACAATCTTTTTATAAACAATATATACTAAGTTATATAAAGATACGTCACGTTATAACGAAAGATGGAAAGGATGTAAATATGAATGTAAAATTAATAGCAGTAGATATGGATGGAACTTTTTTAACAAATAATAATGAATATGATCAAGAACGATTTACGAGGCAATACGAATTTATGAAGGAAAAGGGAATTCATTTTGTAGTTGCTAGTGGGAATCAATATTATCAACTAAGATCTTTTTTTCCAGATATTCATAACGAGTTAGCTTTCATTGCTGAAAACGGAGCTTATATCGTTGATCAAGGAAACTTCCGTAGTCAGCTTTGTTGGTGCTTCAGATCTGTATGTGGCATTCAACTTCATCGGAAGCAACAGCTACGAGTTCATGATTCCATATCTGGTTATGGCAATCATCTACATCGTGCTTGTCCTGCTGATCAGCTTTGGAATTAAAATGATGGAAAGGAGCCTGAGAAAGAGTGATAGAAGTCATTGATCTTGAAAAACATTTTGGTGACAATGAAGTCTTGA
>SKEE01003109.1_pt1 | contig 10209 bp, 8 predicted proteins | sample 4826661 | NCBI WGS metagenome assembly SKEE01 (sample SAMN11008817, study PRJNA524170) | human gut metagenome | biome: Human fecal sample; material: Feces; isolation source: fecal sample from pouch patient p20 | host: Homo sapiens | place: Israel: Tel-Aviv | collected 2016-11-14
AAATAAGTGCGAAAAAATTAAAATAATTATGGAAAACGAAATGTAATTACGAGGAAAAATAATTACAGAAAAGTCAATTAAGACAATAAAAGTTTTAAAGGAAGAGGTGAAACTTATGGGGAAAAGTGTACATAACGAAGAAACTAAAAAGTTAATGGAAGGCATTTTAAAGCTGCAGTCCGTAGACGAATGTTATGCTTTCTTTGAAGATTTATGCACAGTCAATGAACTATTATCCTTAGGACAGCGCTTTGAAGTAGCCAACATGCTTCGCAATCATAAGACTTATAACGAAGTAGCCGAAGCAACAGGAGCCTCCACTGCGACAATCAGCAGAGTAAATCGCTGCCTGAACTATGGAACAGACGGGTATCAATTGGTGCTGGGACGTATGGAGGAGGATAAATAGCTGAGAGTGTTTGGCGGAAGACAGACGAATCCTGCAAGCAAAATAATTCATATCTGTGACTTTAGTCGCTGCGAATAGGTATCTGCAAACAGTATCTCATTAAAATAATTGATTTTGACTCCGTCGTAAAAAACACAAAGTCGCAAAATCAATTATTTTAATGAGATACTGTTACCAATGTTGTATAATCGCAGCTCCGAGGCCGCAGATATGGATTATTTTTAGGAGGATAGTGCTATTTCTTTTTCGACCCTTTCTTCTTAGGAGAATTTTCTTCTCTTCTCTTATCAATGAGTTTTTCGATAATCTGTTTTCGGATATAAATATCATATCCAAGCTGGTAGATAAAAGAAAAATCATCAAGATATTCTGATTCTTCGGTGGAAGGCGAATGCTCTGCAAAAGAATTACGAGTTCGTTCCCATGTTTTTATAATGTCTTCTGAAATGTATTCTTCATTAGCGGTGTTATCGTCAATGATTTTCTGGTAAATATCAGAGAGGGTCAGATCATTTTCCTCATTCTTTGGAAAATACTTCTCGGAGAGAGGTTCTAACAGGCTTTGGATATCTGATATTGATAACATGCTCTTTAGATAATAAATCATAATGAGAAGAAAGACATGTTCTCTGGAATATTTCTTCTTGTCAGAAGGGGGGAGCAGATGATTCTTCGTGTAGTTATTGATCATTGTTTTTGTCAGAATCTTATCGTCAGGATATCTCTTAGAACCAGCTAATCTGGTATCCATTAATGTTGTTACCTGATCCATATATAATCCGATGTCTGGAATGTCTTCCGGAGGAATCGGTTCTGTTTTTAATAAGGCGTACAGCCAGTCTTTATAATTATCCAAAATGGTACCTCCATATATTTGATGTGCTCCAGAGTATTTTCAAACACGCTCTGAAGTATATATACAAATGTTTGTGTAACTATATTATATAGTTTTTATTACTATATAGCAAGGGAAAATATCAGGAAAAATAAAATCTATCTCATAAGTGACAAGAATGGAAAAGTAAGGTATAATAAAAATAAATATCTGTCATTTGACAGCGGATATAAAATATATAATAGAGATGTACTTTCGAATCAGATTGTACATAAGTGCAAGGAGGTTTATTATGGGATTATTCAAAAGTCAGCTTGCCAATGTAGTAGAATGGGAAGAATACAGAGATGACGTTATTTTCTATAAATGGAATAACAGTGAGATTAAAAAGGGCTCCCGTTTGATTATCCGTCCGGGCCAGGACGCTATTTTTTTATACAATGGTGTTACAGAAGGTGTTTTTGAAAAAGAAGGAAATTATGATATAGAATCAGATATCATTCCATTCCTCTCTACACTAAAGGGATTTAAGTTTGGATTTAACAGTGGCATTCGTGCGGAAGTCATTTTCATCAATACGAAGGAATTTACGATGAAGTGGGGAACGAAACAGGCTGTGAATCTGCCGACAGAGGCTCTGCCAGGGGGAATGCCGATTCGTGCGAACGGAACATTCCAGTTTAAGGTAGGAGATTATCAGATGCTTATTGACAAGGTGGCCGGTGTCAAGAAGCAGTATACAATCGATGAAGTAAGAGAACGTGTATTATCCATGCTTAACCAGCTTCTTCTTCGCTGGATTGTCCGCGAGGGAAAGGATATGTTTAACATTCAGGCAAATGCAGTGGAGATTTCTCAGGGAATCTTAGGAGAACTGAATACAGAGATGCAGAAGATTGGTCTTGCTGCAACCAGTTTCCAGATTGATTCTGTAAGTTATCCAGAAGAAGTACAGAAGATGGTAACGAAAGTAGCGAGCCAGAGTATGGTTGGCGATATGGGAAGATACCAGCAGATGGCGATGATTGATGCCATGACGAATACAAGTAATAATGGCGGCGGCAATAATATGGCAACAGATATGGCCTCCATGCAGATGGGAATGATGATGGGGCAGCAGATGGTGAACCAGATGCAAAGTGCCATGCAGCAAAATAACCAGAATATGCAGGGACAGGTACAGAATTCAGCTCCGGCACCACAGAATCAGGCGGCAGGACAGGCTTCTGGTACAATACCGAACTTCTGTCCAAACTGTGGTCAGAAGACAGAGGGAAGCAAGTTCTGTCCGAATTGTGGCCAGAAGTTAGTATAGAGCGTGTTTTAGACATTTTAATTAATTACAGAATTTGATTTATAGCCAGAGCGTGTTTGAAAAATTAGAAAGCAACTGCACGCATCATTTTACTGTATATATTTCGCCTTTATTTGGGTGGAATCGTCTGTAAATTGTGACGTACATCTTGCTGAAAGTATTTTTCAAACACGCTTTAGTTTGGAAAGGTTGAATAATGAGTATTTATGATACTTTAAATAATGAACAAAGAGAGGCGGTATTTTGTACAGAAGGCCCCCTTTTAATGCTTGCGGGAGCGGGTTCAGGAAAGACCAGATCTCTGACACACCGCATTGCATATTTAATAGAAGAAAAAGGAGTTGCGCCGTGGAACATTTTGGCGATTACTTTTACCAATAAAGCAGCGCAGGAGATGAGGGAAAGAGTAGATGCATTAGTAGGCTACGGTTCCGAAGATATTTGGATTAGTACGTTCCATGCGACTTGCAGCCGTATTTTACGAAGACATATCGACTTATTAGGGTATGATAGAAACTTTACGATTTACGATGCGAGTGACCAGAAGTCTCTGATGAAGGAAGTTTTAAAAGAGATGAAGATTGATACAAAGCAGTTTCCGGAACGCTCGGTCATGTCTGAGATTTCTTCTGCAAAAAATGAATACAAGTCCCCACTTGACTATCGGAATGAATATGGAAGCAATTTCCGTAATCAGAGGATTGCAGATATTTATGAGCATTATCAGAAACGCCTCAAAGAGAATAATGCATTGGATTTTGATGATTTGCTTGTAAAAATGGTAGATTTATTTCAGACCAATCCAGATGTGTTAGAGCATTATCAGGACAGATTCCAGTATATCATGGTGGATGAGTATCAGGATACCAATACGGTACAGTTCCTGTTAGTAAGTCTTCTCGCCAAAAAATACAGAAATCTTTGTGTTGTCGGGGATGATGACCAGTCCATTTACAAGTTCAGAGGAGCGAATATTTATAATATTTTAAACTTTGAAAAAGTATTTCCGGATGCACAGGTTATTCGTTTAGAGCAGAATTACCGTTCTACGCAGAATATTTTAAATGCAGCTAATGGTGTGATAGCGAACAATAAAGGAAGAAAAGAAAAGAAGCTGTGGACAGAGAATCAAAAAGGAGAGCTGGTTCATTTTAAGCAGTATGATACTGAATACGACGAAGCAGACGGTGTGGTATCAAGGATTAATTTCCTTGCGATGCGGGGAGTACAGTATAAAGACATGGCTATTTTATATAGAACAAACGCCCAGTCCCGTATTTTTGAGGAAAAGTTAAAGCAGAAAAATATTCCATATGCAATTGTGCGTGGTATCAGTTTCTATGATAGAAAAGAAATCAAAGACCTGATGAGCTACTTAAAAGTAGTAGATAGTGGAATGGATGACCTCTCTGTGAAAAGAATTATAAATGTGCCAAAACGAGGCATTGGACAGACAACGATTAACCGTCTGCAGGAATTTGCAATTTTGAATCAGATGAGTTTCTTAGATGCAGTATTTAATGCAGATGAAATTCCAGAAGTGACACGTGCACTCGCAAAGCTTCATAAATTTGCAGATATGATAGAAGAATTCCGCGAATATGCCAGCGAGCATGAAATCAGTGAGCTTTTAGAGCATATCCTTGACGTGACACAGTACAGAGCAGAATTAGAAGCAGAGGGGACAGATGAATCAATAAGCAGACTGGAAGATATCGAAGAACTTTTCAATGACATTGCCTATTATGAAGAAGAGGAGGAGAATCCGAACCTTCGTGATTTCCTCGCAGAAAAAGATATGTATACCTTAAATGCAGGAATTGATAACTTGGAAGATGAAAATAATAAAGTACTTTTAATGACCCTTCATAATGCAAAAGGATTGGAATTTAATAATGTTTTTCTCGGCGGAATGGAAGAAGGAGTTTTTCCAGGCTTTGGAGCCATGATGTCAGGAGACGAATCTGAAATAGAAGAAGAGCGTCGGCTTTGTTATGTAGGCATCACCAGAGCAAAAGAAAGATTATTCTTAAGTGCAGCAAAACGCAGAATGCTTCGAGGCCAGACACAGTACAACCGCCGTTCCCGCTTTATCGATGAAATCCCAGGACAGTATCTTGATACAGAACAGCGTGTTTCCGAACAGCGTGTTGTCAAGAACACAGAACGTCCTGCAAAATACCAGTATGGAGCCAAAGCGGGCAAACCATATAATTTAAGCGACTTTAAAGTAAAACCAGTAGGAGAATTAGACTATCAGGTAGGTGACCGCGTAAAACATATCAAATTTGGCGTGGGAACTGTACAGGAAATCACAAAAGGCGGCAGAGACTTTGAAGTAGCGGTGGAGTTTGACAGAGTCGGAAGGAAGAAGATGTTTGCTTCTTTCGCAAAACTTAAAAAGGTAAAATAATTTGCCCGCAGGCAGGGAAGACAGCCCGCTGCCTGCGGCAAATTGGTATTTAAAAAATATTTTATTGGTAAAGTTCTCCGTCTCGTGATATACTAAAGACAAAATTAATAAGGAGGATTGCACAATGAAAAATATTGATGAATTACTTGGTGTTGCAAAGTTATCAGAATTAATGAGCAATGATAAAAAAGATGAATCCAAAAAAGTTTTATGGGTTCTGGCAATTATCGGAGCAGTAGCAGCAGTTGCAGGAATTGCAGCTTTAGTTTATAAGTATCTTTCTCCAGATTATTTAGAAGATATTGATGATGACTATGACGATTTCGATGATGATTTTTTTGATGAAGATGATGAAGTAGAAGAAACAGCAGAGGAAGAAGCTGCCAAAACAGAAGAAGAGAAAAAATCTGAAGAAACAACAGAAGAAAAATAGGAATCAGATTGATTCAGAGTAAGTGGCCGGCGTGACAGCTTAAAGTTACGTCGGTTATTTTATTTTTTATAAATAAATTCTGCTTTTGTCACGGGCAGAAATTAATCACAGGTGGAAATTAACTACCTTTAACACACTCCAGTCAGCTTGTAAGCAATGAGAAAGGTTGTTGGAAAACTATTTTGCAGAAATATTTCATGAGAGAGATTGAAAAAAGACAAATTTTAAAATGTCATAAAATAAGCGGTTAGTTGAATTAATTGTCTGAAAAAAATATATTATTAAAAAAATTAAAAAAAGTTGAAAAAAACTGTTGACATTTTCTTTGGCGTGGTATATAATGCATATTGTCAGCGCGAGAGAATAGCGAGGACATGAATTATTTGAATATCGGGGTGTGGCTCAGCTTGGCTAGAGCGCTTGATTTGGGATCAAGAGGCCGCAGGTTCGAATCCTGTCACCCCGATATCTGCGGGTGTAGTTCAATGGTAGAACACTAGCCTTCCAAGCTAGATACGTGGGTTCGATTCCCATCACCCGCTTCTGTGTCTGTAGCTCAGCTGGATAGAGCAACGGCCTTCTAAGCCGTGGGTCGGGGGTTCGAATCCCTCCAGGCACGTTTATCAGATGGTTCTGATATGGTGGGTGTGGCGCAGTTGGTTAGCGCGCCAGATTGTGGCTCTGGAGGCCGAGGGTTCGAATCCCTCTACCCACCTTGTAGTTCCATTTTTATAAATATTTATATGGCGGGATAGCTCAGTTGGCTAGAGCACGCGGTTCATACCCGTGGTGTCGTAGGTTCAAATCCTATTCCCGCTACTTACATGGGATCTTAGCTCAGCTGGGAGAGCATCTGCCTTACAAGCAGAGGGTCACAGGTTCAAGTCCTGTAGGTCCCATATGTGCCGGCGTGGCGGAACTGGCAGACGCACAGGACTTAAAATCCTGCGGGACTTATACTCCCGTATCGGTTCGATTCCGATCGCCGGCATATCTTAATAATTTGTGGGCATAGCTCAGCTGGATAGAGCGTTTGGCTACGGACCAAAAGGTCGGGGGTTCGAATCCTCTTGCCCACGTTTTAATAACATCACTTAAGGAAGGGTACTTTACAGTATCCTTTTTTTATTACCCTAATAAGATTTTTTGTTTCTAAGGAGAGTGCGAGAATGGGACAAACATGGAAATGCAATGGAGACGACAAAAGAACGATGCCCCGATGGCTATGGGAAAAAGATTTATCAATTCTTTCAAATGAAGAAGAAATGGCTAAAGTTCTGCTTGCATGGAAAAAGGCAGAAAATCGGAAAGAAATTATATTACCTCTTGTTCAGAACCTTGAAGGCGCAGTTCTTGGAGCTGATGTTATAAAAAGAGAAAATTACTGGACAACAGGAGATTATCCTTTTTCTAGGTTAGAAGAAATAAAACCTGAACAGTTTACTCTTATGCAAGACAAACGTATTAAAACTATCATAGAGGTTACAAAGAAATTAAAAGAAAAGCCTCTTATCCTTGAAGCAGAAGCTCCGTTTTCTATATTAGCAGCCTTGATTGACCCTATGAAACTGTATCTGGCAATGCAAACGGAACCAGAAAAGCTTGAGAAAATATTGAAAAAGATTGTATTAGAAGAAGCAGAATATATCAAAGCTGTCATCCAGGCAGGCTGCCGAATCATTTCTTTAGCAGAACCAACAGCAACAATGGATATGGTTGGAGAAAAGTGTTTTAAAGAGTGTAGTGGAATGGCTACATTCATGCTTTTAAAAGAAATAGAGAAGTTCCTTTCAAATAGCGTTGTTCATCTTTGCGGAAAACTGTCAAGTTCTATGATTACCGTACATATGGTAAAGGAAGAAGAATATTTCGTAACAGGTGAAACATATCTTGAAAATTTAATAGAAGTAACAAAGAATCCAGAAATACATTTTGTAGGACAGCGCTGTATTCATCAAAAGAAAAATGAATCAGGAAAAATTCATGTTATGAAATTAAATTTAATTCAAACAAAATCCACCTAAAGACAGGCGGGAAGAGAACCGATACCCTATATTTGTGGTCTCAGTTTTCTTCTCAGGTGTCTGTCTCTTAATGAATTAAATAGTAATCTGCATTCTTGAAATCTTCTCCCAATTGTGTTACTCTAGTCTGTGACTTTATTATATGATAAAACTTACAATAAAATTGCAAAGTATTCTCGGAAGGTTTTTGTAAAATGATTTTCCGAGAGTACTTTCTTAAAGGAAAGGAGCCTTTTATGGAATATAAGAACGTAATCGCAATTGACGCGATGGGTGGAGATAACGCACCTGCAGAGATTATCAAAGGTGCGATTGAGGCGATTAACGAAAGAGCAGATATTAAGCTTCGTCTATTTGGTGATAAAGATAAGATTGAGACGGAACTTAATAAATATACTTATAATAAGGAACAGATTGGGATTACTCATACAACGGAGGAGATTAGTTGTAATGAAGCTCCTGCAATGGCAATTAAGAAGAAGAAAGATTCTTCTTTAGTTGTTGCGATTAAGTCTGTAAAGAGCGGCGAGTGCGATGCCATTGTTTCTGCCGGAAGTTCAGGAGCGATTCTTGTTGGTGGACAGGTCTTAATTGGAAAGGGAAAAGGAGTAAAGAGAGCTCCTCTTGCCCCTCTTACTCCAACAGCCAAAGGGGTTTCGCTTTTAATTGACTGCGGTGCGAATGTCGATGCCCGTCCAGAACATCTTTTACAGTTTGCACAGATGGGTTCTATTTATATGGAGGACGTTGTCGGTGTAAAGAATCCTCGTGTTGCTATTGTAAATATTGGTGCAGAAGAGGCAAAAGGTAATGCACTTGTAAAGGAAACCTATCCTTTATTAAAGGCATGTAAGAATATTAATTTTATCGGAAGTATTGAAGCAAGAGATATTCCAAAGGGTGAGGCAGATGTTATCGTAACAGAAGCATTTGTTGGTAATGTCATCTTAAAGCTCGAGGAAGGTCTTGCCAGCACATTGATTCATGTAATTAAAGAAGGAATGATGTCCACAACGAGAAGTAAGATTGGTGGTCTTTTAGTAAAACCTGCTTTAAAAGATACGTTAAAGACATTTGATGCAACAGAGTACGGCGGAGCACCACTTCTTGGTTTAAAGGGACTTGTTGTAAAGATTCACGGAAGTGCAAAGGCAAAAGAGACAAAGACTGCCATTTTCCAGTGTGTTACTTTTAAAGAGCAGCGTATTAATGAAAAGATTGTAGCGCATCTTGCAGAAGAAATGGCACAGGCAAAAGAAGAGAAGGCAGGCGAGCAGTAATGATTCGGACAGAGAGATTTAAAGGATTAGAAGAAAAGATAGGTTATACTTTTACAAATAAGCGTACATTAGCACTGGCAATGACACATAGTTCCTATGCGAATGAGCAGAGAGGACGAAGGAAGGCAAATAATGAGCGTCTGGAATTTTTGGGAGATGCTGTGTTAGAGGTTACCATTTCTGATTATGTATTCAGAGAATATCCAGGTTATAATGAGGGCCGTCTTACAAAGCTTCGTTCCAGTCTCGTATGTGAGTATACCTTAGCTATCTGTGCAAGAGATGTAGAACTTGGCAAATATCTTCTTTTAAGCAGAGGAGAGGATGCAACGGGTGGAAGAGAAAGAGATTCTATTCTTTCCGATGCATTTGAGGCATTGATCGGAGCGATTTATTTAGACGGCGGAATGGATAGAGCGAGAACATTTATTCATACACATCTGTTAAAAGATGTAGAAGATAAATCCTTATTTTATGATGCGAAAACGATTTTGCAGGAGATGGTGCAGGCAGGTCCTGATCCACGTCTTGAGTATGTCCTTACAAGAGAAGCAGGTCCAGACCATAATAAAGAGTTTACCGTTGAAGCCAAAATCGGTGGTAAGACATATGCTATCGGTAAAGGAAAGACAAAAAAGGGAGCAGAGCAGATTGCCGCTTATCAGACGATACTGTTGTTAAAAAAGCGGCGGAGGTAGTATGTATTTAAAAAGTATCGAAATTAATGGATTTAAGTCCTTTGCCAATAAGATCGTGTTTGAGTTTCCACAGGGAATTACAGGTATTGTAGGCCCGAACGGAAGTGGAAAGAGTAATGTTGCGGATGCGGTGCGCTGGGTACTTGGAGAGCAGTCGGTCAAGCAGCTGCGTGGGTCTTCCATGCAGGATGTTATTTTTGCGGGTACGGAGAACCGGAAACCGCTCAGCTATGCGTATGTAGCGATTACACTGGATAATTCCGACCATAAACTGGCAATCGACTATGAGGAAGTCACCGTTGCCAGACGTCTGTATCGTTCCGGAGAGAGTGAATATCTGATCAATGGCAGTCCGTGCCGACTGAAAGAAGTTTCAGAATTGTTTTATGATACCGGTATCGGAAAAGAAGGATATTCGATCATTGGACAGGGACAGATTGACCGGATCTTAAGCGGCAAACCGGAAGAACGGCGCGAACTTTTTGATGAGGCGGCAGGAATAGTAAAATTCAAAAAACGAAAAGCGACTGCACAAAAAAAGTTAGAGAATGAGAGAGACAATCTGGTCCGAGTAAACGATATTTTGTCGGAACTGGAACGCCAGGTGGAACCGTTACAGCTGCAGTCGGAAAAGGCAAAAACCTATTTAAAAAAGAAGAATGAGCTGAAAGATTATGATGTCAACATGTTTCTCATGGAAACAGAGAGAATCGCATCCGAGCAGCGTGAAGTAGAGGAAAAATTCAAAATTGCAGAGGAACAGCTGAAAGAAAGCACGGATGCAAGGGAAAAGATCCGCCAG
>SKEE01003111.1_pt1 | contig 10202 bp, 6 predicted proteins | sample 4826661 | NCBI WGS metagenome assembly SKEE01 (sample SAMN11008817, study PRJNA524170) | human gut metagenome | biome: Human fecal sample; material: Feces; isolation source: fecal sample from pouch patient p20 | host: Homo sapiens | place: Israel: Tel-Aviv | collected 2016-11-14
GTGTAGAATGGTGTCATACCGGATCCATAATTTTCCACTTCATATAATACTTCCGACTGGATAGAAACCGGAGAGGACATAAAGTCAGAAATCGAGTCGGCATCCAGCCCCTTTAAGGTGATCAGCTGATTATAAATATCGGAGGACTGTAACACACCAAGATCGGTAGCAATCGTGGAGAGCTGCTGATCGATGGTGTCCAGCACACCGCCGGTCTGTCCGAGGGCAGCAGAACTGTCAGACAGGCTGGTATCCAGCTGTGTGAGGATCAGTTTTAACTGTTCTACGGTCGGATCCACATCCGAAAGTGTTGCGGTCAGAGTTCCGTTAAGTGTAGAAAGCGTATCCATGGACTGGCTTAACTTCGGAATCAGAGATTCATTCAGAGAATTCCGGTAAGTCTGAAGTGAGGAACGGCTGTCTGCCACCAGTTTTTCCAGTGAAGAGCGGGTGTTCTGTGCTGTGGTCATGGCTTCCTGAATACTGGAATTGCTGGTGCTCAAAGAGTCCAGAAGTTCCTGAAAAGAAGCATTCTGCTGTTGCAGAGCAGTGATTTTCTCCCCGATCAGCTCGGAAAGTGTGGAATCGGAACCGATGGATTCATGAAGATTTTGCAGTTCATCGAGCAATTCCGCCTGTTTCTGATTCAGAGCTGTAACGGAATCAATACTGTCACCGATCACCGTATTCACCTGAGAAGCTTTCGTCTCAAAGGTACCGAGTTTTACGACTGCGGAAGCGTATGTGTTATTTAACAGTGTTTCACTGTTCGATAATGCGTTACTGAACTGACTCGAGAAAGAGCCCAGTGTCTGACGGCTGGTGGCGAGAAGTGCTGTCGTGTCGGTCAGCGTTTTGGAGCCGGAATCCGCGACAGAAGATAACGCATCGAGAGTCTCCAGTGCATCCTTGATCAGCTTCTCAGAGGAACCGGATGTTTCTTCAAAATTTTTCAGAACTTTCTGATACTCTTTCAGATTGTCCCTCGTCTCAGAAAGTGCAGTGGACAGTTCGGAATTGGTCTTATCAATCTTCCCGGTCAGATCACCGGCGGAAGTACGGATCAGTTCCGATACAGTTTCTGCGGCTACCGAAGAAAACGTGTCGTTGATCTGCTGCTGAATGGTCGAAGCACCGGTAGCAGTGATCTTCGGAGCAATCGCATTCTTCTTCTCATTAATATAATAGTCCAGTTCCGGCTGCTTCACCTCGCCATCCAGAATACTGAGGAGCGATTCACTGAAATTTTTGGGAATCACGATGGCGGCATAATATTTTCCGGAAGTTACACCGGCTTTTGCCTGCTTTTCACCCACAAACGTCCAGCCAAGCTGTTTATTTTCCTTCAGCGTATCCACGATGGTGCCTCCGGCATCCAGTGACATCGTCTCGGTACTGGCGCCGGTATCACAGTTGGCGATCGCTACTTTGATGTTACTGGTATTGCCGTAAGGATCCATGTTGGCGGCAATATTGAACCAGGCGTACAGCGATGGAAGAACACACACGCCGACCATGACGATCGCTGCTGCCGGGTTGGTAAACAGCCGCCGCATATCACGGGCAAAGATCTGAAATATCTTTTTCATACACACAGAGCAACCGGAAATATCCGGTCACATAACCTCCTTTTAGTTTTCTGCACTCCCAAAATAAGAGAGTAAATTTTGTAGAAAAGTATAACAAAAAATGATAGCAAAGTCCAGAAAGCCGCCAAGATAAATGTATGAATTCTCTTCAAAACCTACCAACTTTACGCGCACCTTCAGTTGCCAAAACCAGCCAACTTTACATGTACCTCCCGTCTCCAACACCTATCAATTTTACGTATATCTTCCGTCTCCAACATCCAGAACCCATGCCCAGGCTTCCACTTGTCAGACAGCCTTATGCTGGCGCCCTTAGCAAAGATGAGATCCAGCATTTACGCAGGCTTTCGCGAGGGTCCGCCGACCCTCGTGAACATAGCCGGAGTTAATGCTTAGCTCAGATTTGCGTTGCCAGCGGTTGTCTGACGAGTGGAAGCCTGGGCATGGGTTCGTCCGTACGCGAAAAGGTTTCGTCCGTATACCAAAAAGGTCAGATTTACAGTAAGTTAGCAATGTGCTAAAATAAAAACCAGCAAAACAAACAGAAGGGAAGATGAGAAAAATGGCTTGTACAACAATCTTAGTAGGTAAAAAAGCATCCTACGACGGATCCACAATGATCGCTCGCAACGACGACTCCGGATCCGGACATTTTACAGCAAAAAAATTCACGGTGGTAACACCCAAAGAACAGCCGAAAACCTATATTTCCGTGCTCTCCCATGTGAAAGTAGAACTGCCGGAACAGGCGATGCGCTATACATCCATGCCAAATGCAGAAAAAGGAGAAGGAATCTGGGCAGCAAGCGGTGTCAATGAGGCAAATGTAGCCATGACAGCCACCGAAACGATCACAACCAACCCGCGTGTACAGGGCGCCGATCCGCTGGTGGTATATCAGCCGGCAAAAGACGGTCAGGAAGAAGTACCGGGTGGTATCGGAGAGGAAGACATCGTGTGCCTGGTGCTTCCTTATATTAAGAGCGCCCGTGAGGGTGTTGCCCGGCTGGGACAGCTTCTGGAAACGTATGGAACATATGAAAATAATGGAATCGCTTTCCAGGATGCTGACGAGATCTGGTGGCTGGAGACGATCGGCGGACATCACTGGATGGCAAGAAAAGTGCCGGATGATGTGTATGTGGTAATGCCGAACCAGCTGGGCATCGATACCTTTGATCTGGAAGATGCGCTGGGCGAACAGAAAGAATATATGTGCTCCCCGGACCTGAAAGAATTTATCGAAAAATATCATCTGGATCTCTCGATGGACGGTGTTCTGAATCCAAGAGATGCCTTCGGAAGCCATGACGATTCCGACCATGTATACAATACGCCGAGAGCCTGGTACATGGAACGGTATCTGAATCCGAATTCCGTAAACTGGGACGGTCTGGACGCCGATTACACACCACTGTCCGATGACATTCCGTGGTGCATGGTTCCGGAAAAAAAGATCACGCCGGAAGATGTAAAATATGTATTATCTGCACATTATCAGGGAACACCATATGATCCGTACCTGTCCTATGGAGACAAATCCATGAGCGGTGCGTACCGTTCGATCGGTATCAACCGAAATGATTTTATGTCTCTGGTCCAGATGCGCCCGGAAGGCGGAACAGCATATGGAACATTGGAATGGGTAGCTTACGCATCGAATGCATTTAACACGATGGTTCCGTTCTATGCGGATGTGGACGAGACACCGGAATATCTTGCCAACACGACCGGTGAAGTCTCTACCGGAAACTTCTACTGGACCAGCCGTATGATCGCAGCGATGGCAGATGCCTCTTATGGAAAATCTCTGTTCCATGTGGAGCACTATCAGGAAAATGTCCTGGCAAAAAGTCATGCACTGATCAACCAGTACGATGCACTTCTTGCCGATGAAAAAGATCCGGAAAAACAGATGGAACTGAAACGCAAAGCGAACCGGAAAGTGGCTGAAATGGTACAGAAAGAAGCTTCTGCGACATTGAAAAAAGTTCTGTATGAACTGAGTAATCAGATGAAAAACAGTTACGCCAGATCGGATGTGTAAAGATGTATAAAATCGCAGTGATCGAAGACGACACGCTGCTTGGGCAGGCGCTGGTGGAGATGCTCACGTCCCATGGATATCAGGCATTTGCAGCGGAATCTGTGACAAAAGCCCGCCGGTTGCTGGAGAGACAGCCGGTGGATCTGCTTTTGATCGACCGCGGGCTTGCGGATGGAGACGGCGTGGAACTGTGCCGGCAAAGGAGCGGGCAGGAGAAATTGCCGGCTATTTTTCTTACAGCGAGAGATGAAGAAGAGGATATTGTGGAGGCATTCGATGCGGGTGCGGACGATTACCTGGTAAAACCGGTGGCACTTGCGGTGCTTTTAAAACATATCGAGGCGGTGCTTCGAAGAACAGGCGGTGAGCCGAATCAGGTGTTTTATTATCAGGATTTCAGCCTGGACTATGACCGGAAAGAAGCGAGGATCCAGGGAAAGCCGGTAGCGCTGACACCGAAAGAGTACGGGATTCTGGAAGTACTTACGCGAAATCAGAAAAAAGTAGTAACAAAACGCATGCTTCTGGAAAAGGTCTGGGATGATGGCGGGAATTTTGTGGAAGAAAATACGCTGCATGTGACGCTGAACCGCCTGAAAAAGAAGATCGAGCCGGATCCTGCACATCCTGTGTATGTGAAAAATGTGTTTGGGCTTGGCTATACGTTTGGAGAATAACATGTTTCGAAAAAGAAAAGCACAGCAGGAGATGGAAGAGATTTCCCGGATGCTGGAGCGGGTTCTGAACGGGGAATGTATCCAGCCGGGAGAAATCGGGTATGAAGATACACTTCCGGCAAAGATCCGTTATCAGATTCGCAGGATTTCTGAGAAAAATCAGGGCGTGGAAGCACGGATTACCAGAGAGCGGGATGAGACGAAAGCACTGATCGGGGAGATCGCGCATCAGATGCGGAATCCTCTGGCGGGCGTGGAGAGTTACACACAGCTTTTAGAGGGCGAGATATCGAGAGAGCCGGGAAGGACATACCTGCGCGCACTGGAACAATCCGAACAGCGGCTGCATTTTCTGACAGAAAGTTTTATCAAGATGGCGCGGCTGGAACAACAGATGATCCAGATCAAAAAAACAACTGATGCTCTGGCGGATACGATATTTTCAGCGGTACTTCTGGTACAGAAAGCGGCAGAAGAAAAGCAGATGGAAGTGGAAGTAACCGGAGCGGAAGAGACAAAAGTGTGGCATGATGGGAACTGGCTTGGCGAGGCGGTCTATAATCTATTGGACAACAGCGTAAAATACGCACCGGAACACTCGAAGATCCGGGTCGTCGTGCGGCAGGATGAAATGTATACAAGAATCGTGGTATCCGACGATGGCATCGGGATTCCGGAAGGAGAAGAAAACCGGATCTTTCAGCGGTTTTACCGGGGAAGCAGAGTGACCGGGGAGCCGGGATTTGGTCTGGGATTGTACATCAGCCGGGAAATCGTGAGGCTTCACGGCGGATTCATGAAAGCAAAAAGAAAACAACAGGGACTGGAAGTAGCGATTTTTCTTCCTGTGTAAGCAGTTTGTAAGTTTTGGCTGTTACAATCATAGAAAAGCAGAGAAAAAGAACAGATAACTGCGACAGGAGGAAAAAACATGCAGATACTTGAGACAAAAGAAGTAAAAAAATATTATCCGACACCATCCGGGATCGTGCGCGCCCTGGATGGTGTTTCACTTTCTGTAAAAGAAGGAACCTTCGGAGCTATCGTTGGCTCCTCGGGAAGTGGGAAAACCACGCTGCTACATATGCTGGGAGGTCTGGACGAGCCAACAGACGGACAGATATGGGTACGGGGAACAGCACTGAAGGGAATGTCCGGAGAAGAAAAGACAGTGTTTCGGAGAAGAAATATCGGATTTGTTTTTCAGAATTATAATCTGGTGTCGACACTCAGTGTCCGGGAAAATATAATGCTGCCGTTATTGCTGGACGGGATGCGTGTGGATCAGAAGTTTTTGAAAGAAATTACCGAAAGTCTGAAAATGACGGAAAAACTGGATCATATGCCACATATGCTATCCGGTGGCCAGCAACAGCGGGTTGCAATCGCGCGGGCACTGATCACGAAGCCGGCGGTGATTCTGGCAGATGAACCCACCGGAAATCTGGATTCAGTGACCGGGATGGAAGTGGTCGGGCTGTTAAAGACAAGTGCAGAAAGGTATCATCAGACAATTTTGCTGGTTACGCATAACGAAGAGATCGCGCAGATGGCGGAACGGATCATCCGTATCGAGGATGGAAAGGTGACGGGTGATTCGGATGAAAAATAACAACCAGAAGATCCTGCGGCTGCTGGCAAAAAGGGAATATCAGGAAAATAAAAGACGAAACTGGATCCTGATCGGAACGGTTGCATTTGCCGTATGGATGATATTTTGTGTATTCAGTCTGGCTATCGGAAAGATACAGGCAGATTATCTGCTGATGGTAAGAAATGGAGGAACGAAAGCCAGCACAACACTGGAGGATCCATCGGAAGAACAGTATCGGAAAATACAGGAACTGGCTTATATCCGATCTGCGGGAATGGAAACGGATTTTGCTGCCACAGACGCTTTTTTGTGTACAGTGTTAGACAAGACGGCGTGGGAAAACATGCAGAAACCGGCGTATACGGATATTCATGGAGAGTATCCGACGAAAGAGAATGAAATCATGCTGCCCATGCGGGCTCTGAAACTGCTTGGGGTTAGCAAACCGAAGCTAGGGATGGTAATACCGGTGACGATGACGGACAGTGAGGGAGAAGAACACTCCGGGGATTTCCGGTTGTCTGGATATTATACGGAATATGTAGATCCTTCGATGGGAAAAGCGTACGGCTATTTTTCAAAGACCTATCTGGATCAGCTGGATCTTTCGAAAGTGTCGAGAACGTTACTGATCGAACAGAGCGGGAGTGTGGATGGTCAGACGGTGGAAGACCGGCTGTATCAGGATATTCCGATGCGGGATGACAGTCAGCAGTTTTTCGGCGGTACCGGACTGGATCTGGAGGCTGTGACCGAGATGGTCGGCGGATATGATATCGCAGCGGTGATGGCTGTGGTGATCTTAGTTGCTGCATGGTTACTGATTTATAATGTGCTTCACATTTCCTATGGAAAAGATATCCGAAGATTCGGGCTGTTAAAAACCCTGGGAACGACCGGACGGCAGATTCGAAGCATCGCGTACCGCCAGATCTTTAAAATCGCGGTTCTGGGATGCCTTTGGGGAAGTGTGGCAGGTATTGCATTTACCTTGACGGGGATTCCGGCATTACTTTCGAGGATGTATCTGCATGGTCTGGGAAAAGCCTCTGCAATGATCGCGTTTCGGCCCTGGATGCTGGCAGCGTCTGTCTGTTTCGGGATGCTGGTTACATTTCTTGGAGCCGCAGATGTTATCCGGAAAATCGGAAAACTTTCTCCCGTGGAATCGATACAGTATATGGAAAAAGTATCTGCAGGGATAAAAAGTAAAAGACAGAGCAAAGATCCGTTGAAAGCGATGGCATGGAGAAATCTGTTCCGTTTTCGGAAACGGTGTGTGCTGACGATTGTTTCTCTTACTCTCGGGATCTGCGTGGCACTTTCTGCCGTTGTGATCACGAAGGGAACGGATATGACCAACCAGATCGAGGCGGAAAACCATGATTTTAAGATCATGACAAATATATCATCCGGCACGATCAGCCAGTATCCGACGGAGGAGACGTATTTTCCGGAAGAACTGATTGACAAAATGACCGGTCTCGACGGGGTGGAAAAGGTGTCGAAAGTAACGGGCGGTTATGGCAAGTTACAGCTTGATGAAAAAATCCTGGATCTTCGAAGAAAAACGCTGGAAGAGAATCAGATCCCTGAGGAGAATACGGAAAATATAGAAGAAACCGCTCCAAAATTTTATGAGTTCGTGGCAGAACTGGTCAGCGATGATTATCTGGAAGAACTGAAAACACTTAACGAAGAGAAAAATTTGGGACTGGATCTGGAAAGCGTGGAAGCGGGAACGGGTGCAATCATGCTCCACTATAATCTGTTTTCGAGAATCGAGGCAGAAAAAGGCAGAGAGGATGTGGGAGAGACATTTTCCACTTATACCGTGCAGGGGGAAAAGACGGCGGATATGAAGTTTTGTGGCCACCTGAACTTTAAGGAAAAAGGACTTCCGGCACTCGATACAACTTGGAACGGACCGGGGATCGTGTATTTCCTGGTGGGTGAGAAGGGGATGGAGCGGATGCAGCTGCCGGTACAGACCTTTGTGCTGGAGATGGACGTCAACCGATCGATGGAGCCGATGATCCGGGAATCTGTAGAAAAATCCGTGGACAACTACAATATGCAGTTCGTGACGGGAAGCAGTCATGGAGATTATATCTCGGATGCGCGGACACTGATGCTGGTATGCAAATCAGAACTGTTGTTCGCTGCCAGATCCTATATCGCGTCCAGCCGAATCATCATGTACGGACTCTGTCTGGTGCTGCTTTTTATGGGATCAATGAACTATTTCCATGTGATCGTAACAGGATATACGGTAAGAAAAAAAGAATTTTCCGTGATGCAAAGCATCGGCATGACAACCCGGCAGCTAAAGAAAATGACGCGGATGGAAGGGATTTTCTACGGCCTGATCGTCGGGGTTCTGGTATTGACGGTGGGAAGTGGAGTGCTTGGTGCTGTTGCTGTGGTGATGAAAAGCCGGGTTGGTTATTTTAGATTTGTGTACCCGTGGAGAGAACTGATCGGTGTACTGTTGATCCTCGGCGGACTCTGCGTGGCAATCCCGGAAGGGGTGTTCCGGCGGATGCGGAAGAACCGGGAAATTGAGAGGGGGTTCTGATACAAACGGATAAGAGGGAGAAGTGGATGTAACAGATTTTGCCTTGACGAACGTGCGGAAAAACTGTTATAATTTCATCCAGAACGGGAATGAGGTTCTCCCACGATTTTTGATCGAAACCGCCAAAAGGCTGATGACTTCTGTGCATGGCACGGGAGTATCAGCCTTTTTTGCTACAGGAACTATCAGTTATTAGTTCGGCGGTTCAGCTTTGATTATGCAGGGAATGAGTCAGATTCGCGAAGCGTATTTTATCTCATTCAGGGGAGAAATAAATCAGAAGAACATGGAGGAAAGAGAAAACGAAATGAAACAGAAGAAAACAGGAATATCCGCAGAAAAACAGGAACAATGGATTCTGCAAGGAAAATACGTGATTCTTGCCGTATTAGTAGGTATCTGCGTGGGAATCGTCGACACGATTTTCGGAAGAGGGTTGCTGGCAATTTCGGATTTTCGTGGGCAATATTATCGTTATCTGCTCCCGATCCTTCCGGTGGCTGGTCTGGCAATTGTCTGGATGTATCAGCGTTTCAGCAGCCTGAGCCTGAAGGGGATGACACTGGTATTCGAAGTGGGACAGAAAAAACGGGAAGAAATACCGGTGGCACTCGTTCCTCTGGTGATGATCGGAACGTGGATCACGCATCTTTTCGGCGGCAGTGCCGGACGGGAAGGGGTGGCGGTGCAGATTGGTGCGACGCTCTCGCATGAGACGGGCAGACGGCTCCATATCAAAGAAACAAAACCGGTGATGCTAATTACCGGTATGGCAGCGGGATTTGGCGGGCTGTTCCAGACACCGCTGGCAGCAGTATTTTTTGCGATGGAAGTGGGAGTTTCCGGTTATGTGGAATATGATGCGCTGCTTCCGGCACTGATCGCGTCCTATACAGCATCCACAACCTCACATTTACTGGGGCTGGAAAAATTTTCTGTAGATGTACAGGAAATCTGGAAAATCGGAGATGTAAAAAATGCAGGTATCCTGGTAATCCTCGGTCTGGCGTTTGGATTGACCGGGCGGTGTTTTTCTGTACTTTTGCAGAAGACGAAGAAACTGGCAGGAGACAAAATCAGCAATCCACTGGTGCGAATCGGATGCCTTGCCATTCCTCTTGCTGTGATATTGCTGGCATTACATGGTGCGAGATACAGCGGACTCGGAACTAACCTGATCACGGCATCCTTTACCGGCGATACCATCTACCGATATGACTGGATCCTGAAACTTTTGCTGACGATTGCAACACTTGCGATTGGATTTCAGGGTGGAGAGGTAACACCGTTATTTTCCATTGGTGCGTCATTGGGTGTGGTGCTTGGTTCTGTGTTCGGAATTTCGCCGGTCATCTGCGCGTCCCTTGGCTATGCAGCAGTATTTGGCAGTGCAACCAACACGGTAATTGCACCGATTCTGATCGGACTGGAAGTCTTTGGAAGCCAGAATGCGATCCCTCTGGTTGTGGTCTGCCTGCTGGCATATATGGTCAATGGAAATCATTCGATCTACGGGGCACAGGTGAAAGCGCTGTGCAGTTTTGAAGAAAAGTAAAAAAATATAACAGATAAAAGTGGTATGGTGACTGACAAACAGATGCTATACTACTTTTTTTGTACTTTATTATATTTTTACATAACTACTGATAAGTAAAATATATGAAAAAACCATATTAAATATACTTAAACCGTTGCAAAATATATTTAATATGTTAAA
>SKEE01003113.1_pt1 | contig 10196 bp, 10 predicted proteins | sample 4826661 | NCBI WGS metagenome assembly SKEE01 (sample SAMN11008817, study PRJNA524170) | human gut metagenome | biome: Human fecal sample; material: Feces; isolation source: fecal sample from pouch patient p20 | host: Homo sapiens | place: Israel: Tel-Aviv | collected 2016-11-14
ACACCTTCGTATCCTTCACCCGGCATCAGTACCATGGCTTTTCCCGGAAGCGTACATCCGCCACCTGCCATGTAGCTGTAGATCTCACACTGATCGCTGTCCGGCACGATATCCCAGAATACGGTCGGTGTTCCTTTTCCTACATTTTTTCCGGTATTGTATTCGTCAAAAGTTTCCACGCTGTTATGACGAAGCGGTGCCTGGAAAGTTGCTTTTACAACTGCCTCTTTTAACAGAGCTTCCAGTTCACCGATCAGCGGGAAGTTGGTTCCGCATTTTACCCAGAACTGTAACACACCAGTATCCTGGCAGCTTGGACGGTTTAAAGTCTTTGCTAATACCTGGTTCTTTTTCATGGTCTCATAGATTACTTTGGACAGCGGACTGTCCTCCTTCTCTGCCAGTTCATCTAATTTGGCAATGATGTCATCCGGCAGTACTTTACCGATATGGGATACGAAGTTCGCCATATAAGTAGTAAGCTGCTCAACCTGTTTTTCTTTACTGGTCATCATCTCAATCTCCTTTTATACCTGTTGTTTATGGCATCATTATATCGGTTGCGTCTGTGCTTGTATATTTACTAAAAATGATACCCCTATAAAAAAAGGTTAAAGCTTTCTTTTGTTTTTCGGCACAATCCCCCAATTTCATGGTATAATTTTAGGCAATGAACCCGGCTTTTTCGTGAATTTTTTCCAATAAGCCGGTAAAATCCGCAAAAACAAGGAGAGGGGGCTTTATGAAAATTGTCCAATTAGAATACTTCTGCACGGTCAGCCAGTACCACAGTATTACCCAGGCTGCCCAGAAACTCTACGTCACACAGCCAGCAATTTCTAACGCCATCAAGGAACTGGAGAAGGAATTTTCGGTAAGCCTTTTCGTCCGGTCCAAAAATCATCTGACTCTGACCACCGAAGGCGAACTGTTCTACCAGAAAGCCAGGGAGCTTCTGGCCTCCATCAAGCAGACCACCCAGCAGTTTTACGACCTGGGCAAGCAGATTCCGCCTATCCGCATCGGCATCCCTCCGCTGTTAAGCACAATCTTTTTCCCGGAGATCGTCCTGGAATTTAACAAGCTGTACCCGGAGATCCCGGTGGAGCTCTTTGAGTATGGTTCCATCCGTGCCGCTTCCCTGGTACAGGATGAGACGCTGGATCTGGCTCTGGTCAATATGCATTTTTACAACATCGACAAGATGAACTCTTTCCGCCTCCAGACAGAACACCTGGTGTTCTGTGTTTCCAAGGAACATCATCTGGCGAAGATAAAAGAACTTTCCATAGAAATGCTGAAAGACGAGCCTATCATCATGTACAATACAGACTCCGTGCAGAATACAACCCTGAATGCCCGCTTTGAGAATGCCGGCATCACCCCAAATATCATCATGCACGCAAGCCAGCTCTACACCATTGAGCGGTTTCTGCAAAATGGAAACTGCGGCGCCGTGCTCTACTCTTCTCTGGTCAAAAACATGAACGGCGTGAAAGGCATCCCAATCACACCGCTTATCCAGCAGGAAATTGGTATTGTGTGGAAAAAGGGAAAATATATGAACGGAAGTGTGGAAAAATGGATTGATTTTATCCGGAATAAGTGATAAAACATGAAGCTGAAAGAAGGGATGCTCATGAACCGAAAGCACGGATATCAAATGTCTGACTCACTGATCATCATGATTCTGCTGAATCTGTCCGGCGGAACCCAGGATGCCTGTTCTTATTTTTTACGCGACCATGTTTTTGCAAACGCGCAGACCGGAAATATTGTTCTGATGGGCTGCTATCTGATCTCAGAGGACTTTCGTGATTCCATCCGGTATTTTCTCCCGGTATTCTGTTTTGCGCTTGGCGTTCTTACTGCCTGCTTTATCCGCAGCAAATGCCGCCACACCGGAAAGATTCACTGGCGTCATCTGGTTCTGGTAATGGAAATCCTGCTGCTCTTTGTGGTCGGCTTTCTGCCGCCACAGGTAAACTGGCTAGCAAACGCGCTTACCTCCTTTGCCTGTGCCATGCAGGTGCAGTCCTTCCGCACGGTCAGCGGCAGCGCCTATGCCAGCACCATGTGTATCGGCAATCTGCGAAGTGGTATGGATCATCTCTACCGGTTTATAACCGGAAAAAAGAAAGAAGAAGGAAAAACCGCGTCCATCTATCTGACTGCCATCACCTCCTTTGCCATTGGCGCAGCCTGCGGCGGTCACCTGACCACGTATTTTTCCTACCGCACCATATGGATTTCCTGCGGAATTCTGATTCTCTGCTTCCTTCTGATGCTAATCGAGGAGGAAGAAGATCTGGAAGTTCTGGAAAAGAAAGAACGGAGGGAGCTTCAGGAAGAAAAGCTGCTGGTAAAGGAAGAACAGAAAAAGCTTCAGGAAGAAAAAACCTGAATCATACACGCTGAAATTTCCACAATAAGAAGGACCACTGTACACAGCGGCCCTTCTTATTTGTTATCTCTTATTTACATCTCTTATTTAGCCAAAATATCTCTTTAACAGACCCTCAAATGCACGGCCATGTCTTGCCTCGTCTTTTGCCATCTCATGAACAGTGTCATGGATCGCGTCAAGGTTAGCTGCTTTCGCGCGCTTAGCCAGGTCGAACTTGCCCTCGGTTGCGCCGTGCTCTGCAGCTACTCTCATCTCCAGGTTTTTCTTGGTGGAATCGGTTACGACCTCACCTAACAGCTCTGCAAACTTTGCAGCGTGCTCCGCTTCCTCAAATGCTGCCTTCTCCCAGTAGAGTCCGATCTCCGGATAGCCTTCTCTGTGAGCAACTCTTGCCATAGCCAGATACATACCAACCTCAGAGCACTCACCCTCGAAGTTTGCGCGAAGGTCTGCCAGGATATCCTCGCTCACGCCCTGTGCAACACCAACAACATGCTCAGCAGCCCAGGTCATCTCGCCCTCCTGCTCTTTGAACTTGGAAGCCGGTGCCTTACAAACCGGGCAGATCTCCGGAGCAGCCTCACCCTCATAAACATAACCGCATACAGTACAAACCCATTTTTTCATAACTCAGATCTCCTTTTCTTATTTGATGTGTGATATTCTAACTTGTTGTTCTTGATTAATATTAGTAATTGTTACTGATATTAATATAGCAGATGTTTCCCATTTCGTCAACTCTTTTTTTTCAATTTGCATGAAATACGTAGCGGTCCAACCGTTCAAATGCCTCCTGCACCCGGCTGAATGGCAGCGCCAGATTCATGCGGATATGGCACGGACCATGGAAGGGTCTGCCGTCCTGCCAGATGACTCCGACCTCTACACCGGCTCTCTGCAGCTCATCGATCGTCTTCCCATGCTTCTCACACCACTTTGTGCAGTCCAGAAACAGCATGTAGGTTCCTTCCGGCTTTGATACCTCGATACCTTCAAAATGATCCTGAATATATCTGCAGGCAAATTCTACATTGCCGGTCAGCACCTGGCGCAGCTCATCCAGCCACTCATAGCCCTCCGGTTTGTACGCTCCAACCAGCGCGTGCATGGAAAGCACATTCATTGCATTATAATGAGATAAGGAAGACTCTTTCAGAACGCGCTCCCGCAGCCAGGTGTTATAAATAATATGGTAGCTTCCCACCAGACCGGCCAGGTTGAAGGTTTTTGATGGCGCGTACATAGCCACCGTGCGGTTTCTGGCATCCTCACTCACGGACTGAGTTGGAATGTGTTTGTGTCCTTCCAGAATCAGATCAGACCAGATCTCATCTGAGATTACAAAGACATCATACTTTTTATAAAGCTCCATGGCCTTCTCAATCTCCCAGCGCTCCCACACGCGGCCGCATGGGTTGTGCGGAGAACAGAATACGGCTGCATGAATGTGCTTCTCCGCGATTTTCTTCTCCATATCCTCAAAATTCATGCGCCAGACTCCGTTTTCATCCTTTACCAGCGGAGAATGTACAATATGATATCCGTTGTTTTCCAGACTCATGGTAAAGCCGATATAAGTCGGGGAATGGAGCAATACGCTGTCCCCTTTGGAACACATCACATTCAGGGCGCTGATCACACCACCAAGCACACCGTTTTCATAACCGATATGCTCCGGCTTCAGTCCGGTCACGCCATTGCGCGTTTCCTGCCACCGGATGATGGAATCATAGTATTCTTTCGTTGGATCGAAATATCCATAAGCCGGATGCTGCACTCGCCCCATCATGGCCTCCACAACCGTCGGCACGGTCGGAAAATTCATGTCAGCAACCCACATTGGAATGCGGTCAAAGCCTTCTTTTACCTGTGCTCCCGGAATCGGAATCTGGTCTACTGCGATCGAGTCTTTGCCACTGCGATCCATAATGGAAGTAAAGTCGTATTTCATTGTTCTGCCGTCCTTTCGTATTTCTCATTTATGATTTTATCTTACTTCGTTTTTCGACATTCTGCAATCACAGCTTGTAGTATGTATAATTTTTGTCTTGTCCGCTCACACTATTGCCTGTAAGGAGGGAATCTCATGAACAACAAAGCTATGGACTGCACCGCGCTGACACTTACCATCATCGGCGCCGTCAACTGGGGACTGATCGGTTTCTTCAACTTTAATCTGGTCGCGTTTTTATTCGGCAGCATGAGCTGGCTGTCACGCATCATTTATGCTCTTGTCGGACTCAGCGGATTGTATCTCATCAGTTTCTATATGAAAACGGGAGAGGTGGAAACGTGAATGCGCTTCTGCCTCTCCTGTTTATAATCTCGCATAATCGTGAATTTATCACTTACTTCGTTTTTACGGTTACCTTCTTTCCGGAAAATGCAATTCCGATCTTTAGAATATCCTGTACCCCCTCACTTTTCATCTCCTCATCATATCTGTTATCATCAATCTGAGTTAATGCTTCATCCGCAAGGCTGGAAAGCTTTTCTTCATCAAGATTCTTTCCCCATTTTAGCTCCATAATAATTCCCGGATATCGGTTTTCTCTCGGAATTAAGCTAATATCATAACGCCCGTCACCGGATTCTCTGTTGGATTTGATCTTATACTGATTATCCATCAAAGCAATCAGACCCAAAACCAATCCATGATAAAATCCTTCTGCTCCGACATCATAGAAACTGATTGTTTTATCCATATACTCCGTAATGGCTTTTTGCAGCTTTTTATGGTTATTTGCGTAAAGACTTTCTGCTATTTTATTTGCTGTCGTTCTTGTAATGGCTCCAATCTGCAACAAATGCGACAAAATCTCACTTTTATAAACAGCGGCAATTTCCCGGTTTGGAATTGATACCTCGCACAAATAGGATCCATCTGCCTGCAATTGTTTCGCAGTTGCTTTCAAATATCCTGCAACCAGTAATAAACTGTAGATATTGGCCGGATCCTCGGAAAGTGACCGATAAACAACATTTTGATCGATCCTTGCAACAACCTGTTCCCCCTGTAACAACGCATATAATTTTTCTGTTATGTCATCGGTTGCCGTTTTCAAAACATCCTCAAGAATTTCATTTTTTCCAGTATTCACCCAATAAGCCTGCGGAATGCAGCCTTTCGAGATGTAGTTAATGACAGACCAGGGATTATAGATTTCTGTTGATCCAAATAAATATCCATCATACCATTCCTTTAATTCCGACTCTTTATCCAAAAAGCCATAATACGCAAGCATATCCCGAACCTCTGAGCCGGTAAAACCAAAATACTGGTCATAATCATCATCCAGCACAGAGTTTACCGTCAGATTATTCAGTCCACTGAAGATGCTCTCCTGTGCAATTCTGAGAATGCCGGTCAGAAAACCATACGTCAGATTTTTGTTATCTGTGACATACTCCCACCACTTAGCTAGCGCCTGAAGTGGGGGCTTCTCGTTCGATTGCCCGATAGGGCAAAGCATAAGCGAGCTATCCCCGTGTGTCTCACGGTTTTATTAGACATTATGATAGTACGGAATTTCTTCCGCAAGGATCAGGAAATTTTCTTTTCTGTATCAAATAACATTCCAGATATTCGAATACCTTCCCTGCATATATTGATTGCTGCGTTTTGATCCCGGTCCATTCGATTTCCGCACGCACACTCATAAATGCGATCACTCAATTGCAAATCCTCTTTTATGTTTCCACAGCAGCTGCAGGTTTTGGAGCTGGGATACTAGCGGTCAATACGGACCAGTTTCTTCCCGGCGCGTTCCATTTTATATGCCAGAAAATCCGTGAACATTCCCCAGCCATTGTCATGAACACGCTTTCCAAAACACATATCCTGGCTCATTTCTTTCATATTCAGATCTTCCATGCACACGATATCATAGGAATTGGCTATCTTCCTCGACTCCTTATGCAAAAAATCCTTTCGCTGATGTGCGATATGGGTATGGATCCGTGCCACTTTCTTCTTTTGCTTTTTATAACGGTTACTTCCTAGTTCGCAGTGGCTCAGTTTACGCTGCTCCCTTGCCAGCTTCTTCTGAGCTTTTGAGAAAAAATGAGGATATGCTGCACGATTTCCATTGGAATCCACATATAACTCCTTCATGGAAAAATCAAGACCAATCGCGGATTCAGCTTTCCTGATTTCGTTCACCGGTTCCTCGCAGGAATATAACAAAGCAACATAGTATCGTTCATCTGCTTCCTGAGTGATGGTTGCACCTTTCAACTGGTAACCTTCCTCAATCTTCCGATGCTGTCTGATATGGACCCAGCCAGCTTTTGGAAGTTTTAACCTTCCATTCTGTAAGGCGATGTTTCCATTCACACAATTGGTTGTATAACTTCTCACAGGTTTCTTTTTTGATTTGAATTTCGGAAAACCAACTGAGTCATCACGAAAGAAATTTTTATATGCAGTCTGCAAATGCAGCTGCGCATTGCACAGTGCCAGACTGTCTACTTCCTTCAACCACGGAAACTCGGATTTATATCTGGCCGGTGTCACGCTTAAGTTCTTTCCCGTTTTCTCATAGTAAGCTTTTTTCTCCGCAAGCATCCGGTTATAAACAAAACGAACACAACCAAATGTCTTTGCAAATAATTCCCTTTGTGATTTATTCGGATAAATCCGAAAACGGTACACGGTGTTCACTTTTACCCTCTCCCTGTGTTTCAATGTACTGACGGATGACCTCAATCGGGGCACCTCCAGCACTCAACAGACAAAAACTCTGGCTCCAGAACATTTCTTTCCATAGCTTTTGCCGGACTTCCGGATACTCCTTTTTAATCAGACGGCTGCTTGCGCTTTTATACGCATTGATGAACTTACTCAGTTCTGATTTTGGATGAGTACGAAACATGATATGAACATGGTCCTGATCGTGATTCCACTCTTCCAGGGTAATGTGATAATTCGGAGCAATATACTCGAATATTTCTTTTGCCCGATCTGAAATCGGATCATTCAAAATCTTTTTTCGGTATTTTACAACCAGAATCAAATGGTAATATAATAAAAATACCGAATGTGCATTACTATCCAGTTTTCTCATAAAAATCAGCCTTTCTTCTTCTTTCGACTGATTATATTTTATCATATATTTCTCTATATGTCTATAGTTTTTCGAACATAAGTTCTTTTCTATCAGCACAGATATGTGCATTATAGAATCACGCCAGTTATTGCATATCAGGAAACAAAAACAGGCAATTCATCCCGCCACCTGAAGAGGATGAGGGAATTCTTGCAGTGTTCTGTTAAAAGGGGACATCACCGCAGATCTGGTGACCCTGGAGGAACGCCAGAAGGTCATCGACGAGCTGCACGCCATGCATCCAGAGGGGCTGGACGGCCTCATCTTAAGTGCTGCCGTGTCCGGTGCCTGCGGAAGTCTCACCAAGATCATTTCCTTAAATTATTTCGGCGCAGTCTCTGTGATCAAGGGCACCTATGACCTTCTGGAGAAAAAGCACGGAAGCTGTGTTGCTGTCTCCTCCAACGTCATCTCCCAGGGCATTGCCCGCATGGACATTGCAGACCTCTTAAATAACTGTGGAGATGACGGCCACCATGTCCCACAGTGCCAAAGCTTCCTTAAACGCCCTGCCGATCCCGACCCGGTACGGGCAGGAAACCTTTTTACCAAAGACGGCCACTACTGCGACTACTGTGCCAACGGCACACCCCAGCATGACTACCATCTATATGGAAAAGAAGCCATCTCCATGTTTTTCCGAAACAAATTTCTCTGCCGCCAGTATTCCATTCTGGAACCGACGGTGCTAAGCCCCTCCCAGGCAGAGTTCATTGCGTGTTTCGGAGGTTACCATGTGATGGCGATCGTGACACTGCAGCAGTTATCTGCAGACGGACATATCCGGCGATTAACCGTACGCCCCAAATAGAAACGGAGGAACTGCCGCAAAGCAGCTCCCCCGCAAGCTCTCCTATGATCAGGATTTGATTAGCTTCTCCAGGTGCTTGCGCACCACGGTAAAATGCTTCTTTAACGCTTTCGCGCCCGCTGCCTCATCCCGGGCCGCCAGCGCTTCATAAATGTCCCAGTGCGCTTTCCTGAGCACCGCGGCACGCCGCCGGTCGGAAAGGATCGACGTTCTTAAATCCTTCACAAACAGCTTTAACAGATCTTCCATCTGGTCTACATAGAAGATCATCAGCTGATTGTGGGACATCTCCATTAAAATCTTGTGAAACTCCACATCCAGAGCCGCGCTGTCCTGGGCACTCATGGGCTGGTCCATCTTTTCCAGTACTTTTTTCATCCGGGCCAGTTCTTCCGGATTTGCGCCTTCCATGGCCGCCGCAAGGGCTGTCTGCTCAAATCCGCAGCGCATCTCAAATACTTCCGTATGATTGATATGCTGCAGCACCATAGTCAGGGACATCAGCCTGGTCATGTATTCCCTGGTGTTACAGCGGACATAATTTCCGCTTCCCTGAATGCACTCGATCAGCCCCATCATCTCGAGAACATGAAGCGCTTCTCTCGCTGAATTGCGGCTGACCTTTAAGGTTTCCGACAGGGCACGCTCCGTCGGGACCTTATCATTCAGGCGGAGATTGCCTGAGGTAATCTCCGCCGTAAAATAATCAAATACCCGTTCGTATGCTTTCTGGCTGTTTTTCTCTTCCAAGTAAATTCCATCCTCCTACAGACGATAGCAGACCTTTCCAGGATTTAAGATCATCTTCGGATCAAACACACGCTTGATGCCTTCCATGAGAGCCATGTTGGTCTCACCGACAGAATCTACCAGATATTTAATCTTGCCGGAACCGATTCCGTGCTCACCGGATACCAGGCCGCCACAGCTGGCAGCTTCCTTATAAATAATCTCAAAGAATTTGTCGACACGGGACTTAAACTCTTCCTCCTCCAGATCGTTAGAGCACTGGTAGATGTGAAGGTTTCCATCACCTGCGTGGCCGAAGGACTTAATCACAAGTCCGCAATCTTCACCGGTCTTATTGACAAAATCCAGGTAATCTGCAATCTTATTGACCGGAACTACAACGTCGCACTCATCAAGCAGCTTTGTCTCATGCATGATTGCTTCCAGGAAGGAAGAACGTGCTGCCCAGGCGTCCTTGATCTTGGCCGGGGTATCTGCAACCAGGACATCCATAGCGCCTGCGTCCAGAACCAGCTCTGCCATCTGCTCCAGCATAGTGTCCAGATCATCCTGGCTGGCTGCATCCAGGGTAACCAGAAGGTAAGCGCCAATCTGCTGTCCCTCCAGCTCCTGCGGGAATACGCTGCGGCCAATATAACGTTCAGAGCTTAATACAATCTCACGCTCCATGAACTCGATTGCCTGCGGATTTAAGCCGGACATTTTAATCTTCGGCACGGAGGAAAGCGCGATATTTAAATCCTCAAACGGAATGATGAGGGATGCCACAACCTTCGGTGCCGGAATAATCTTTAAGGTCAGCTCGGTAATGATACCCAGAGTTCCCTCGGAACCAATCATTAAGTTTAACAGGGAATATCCGGAAGAAGTCTTGGATACGGTAGCTCCCAGGTGGGTGATCTCGCCGGTCGGCAGAACCACGGTCATGGCACGCACATAATCACGGGTTGCGCCATATTTTACAGCTCTCATACCGCCTGCGTTGGTGGATACGTTGCCGCCTACACAGGCAAACTTTTCACCCGGATCCGGCGGATACATCATGCCCTTGCTTAAGCAGTCATTGGCCAGATCGTTTAAGAGCACGCCGCTCTCAATCTCTACTACAAAGTTCTCCAGG
>SKEE01003114.1_pt1 | contig 10192 bp, 10 predicted proteins | sample 4826661 | NCBI WGS metagenome assembly SKEE01 (sample SAMN11008817, study PRJNA524170) | human gut metagenome | biome: Human fecal sample; material: Feces; isolation source: fecal sample from pouch patient p20 | host: Homo sapiens | place: Israel: Tel-Aviv | collected 2016-11-14
CTTCCCGCACATCCAAGCCCCGGTGCAGGACCGCCGGCTTCCACACAGACTACACCCCCATATCCGATCTGCACCATATCCGTAAGCTTCAGCTCCTGGCGTTTTTCGTTATACAGTTCCAGCACTGTGGGAACCTTTTTTCCATGCCTGAGAAGGATCGTGGAATCTGCCTTGGGATCACAGCCGATCTGCATCACTTTCATTCCCTTTTCCGCAAGGGCTACTGCCACATTGGAAACCGTAGTAGATTTTCCGATGCCGCCCTTTCCGTATACCGCAACTTTTATCATTTTCTGTCCTCCGCTTTTGTGATCACATTGGAATATGCCGTTTTGGCGGAAACTCCACTGAGGCGTCCGATCTTTCCGGATAAGGAGCTGATCACATCCTGTGGTGCGTCAATGGCAATACTGATGATATTGATGCCTTTTTCCCGGTAAGGGATCCCCATTCTCCCGATAATATATTTTCCCGCTTCATGAAGAAAACGGTTGATATCATCGATCACGTCATTGTTTTCCACAATGATCGAGATCAATGCCACTCTTGTCTCCATAAGATCTGACTCTCCTTTCCGATATTATCAGCAGATCCTCGGCAGAAGCTCTCCTCCCGGCTGCGGAAGAAGTGCCTGCGTTCCGATCTCCGTAGTCATGACAACCTTTCCTGGCTGGTCTTCCGTAACTTCACCGATAATGGCTGCGTCCCTGGAATAAGGACATTTACGCAGTGCTTCCACGATCCTTCCTGCCTCTTCCTTTGGCGCCATGATCACCATTCGTCCCTCACATGCCAGATAAAGCGGCTCCAGGCCAAGCATGCCGCAGACACCCTTTACCTCCGGAGCTACCGGAACAGCTGCTGCATCCAGGCGGATCCCTACGTTACTCTGTCCTGCGATCTCGTAAAGAACCGTTCCGACACCACCTCTTGTGGCATCACGGATCACATGAATGTTATGGGTGGCATCCAGTACCTCTTTTACAGCTCCCCACAGCGGTGCGCAGTCACTTGTCACATCTGTGTCAATGCCGAAATCCTCTCTTGCCAGAAGAATGGTGCATCCATGTCTTCCCACATCACCGGTTACAATAATGGCATCTCCCGGTTTTGCCAGCTCACCGCCTACCTGAACGCCCTCCTGGATCTCACCCATTCCGGTTGTTGTGATAAACACACCGTCAACCTGACCTTTTCCTGCCACCTTAGTATCTCCGGAAACAATACGCACTCCGGCTTCTTTTGCTGTTTTTTCCATGGCTGCGGCGATCTCCTCCAGCTTCTCCATGGGAAAACCCTCCTCAATGACAAAAGCGCAGGTAAGATACATCGGTTTTGCTCCCATACAGGCAAGGTCATTAACGGTTCCGCAGATGGAAAGCTTGCCGATATTTCCCCCCGGAAAAAATGCCGGAGAAACAATAAATCCATCGGTGGATACTGCCATTTTTCCTGCAGGCGGAACCAGCACGGCCGCATCATCGGCTGTGAGATCCGGGTTTGCAAAATGCGCTTTGAATACTTCATCGATCAGTTCTGAGGTCTGACGGCCTCCGGCACCGTGTGCCATGGTCACTGTTTTATTTTCCATAATATTATCTTCTTTCTATGCTGGGTCAAAGGAATTTCATATCGGTTTCATCCTGTCAGATCTTCCGGATACGATCCTTCGTTTGTACTATATGTAATGTATCATATTTCGCAGTCCATTAAAGCGGACATCAGTTTCCGTACATAAAATATGCGGAACATGCTCCTTCATTGGATACCATACAGGCACCTACCGGATGTTGCGGGGTACAGACCTTTCCGAATACCTTACAATCTGATGGCCTGCATTTTCCCTGAAGCACATCCCCACAGCGACAGGCCGGATTTGGCCTGCCCTGGATCGGCGGCACTGCATATTTTTTTCTGGCATCAAAGGCTTCCCACTCCTTCCGGAGCACCAGCCCGGACCCCGGGATCACACCCAGACCGCGCCATTCAGAATCGCAGGGCTCCATCAGTTCATCGATCAGCTTCTGTGCCTCCGGGCTTCCCTCACTTTTTACCACACGGGGATAGCAATTCACAAAGAACGGTTTTCCTTCCTGAAAACGTACCAGTGCAACAGCCAGTGCCGTAAGCAGCTCCTTCGCTGTAAAGCCTGCCACCACACCACTGATGCCTTCCTCTGCCAGCTGCTCGCAGAGCGCAGTTCCTGTGATCGCATTGACATGTCCGGGATAAAGGAACACATCCGCACTGCCCTTTAATGCCTGATAAGCCTGGGGCATGGTCTTGTTTGCCACAAGGAGCGAATAATTGGAAAGTCCGTCCTCTCCGGCCTTTTTCACGGAAAGACAGCCGGCAGGCGTGGTGGTCTCAAAGCCAACGGAAAGAAATACCACCTGCTCTTTTGGATGCTCTTTCGCATATTTTTCTGCATCTGCCGGTGAATAGACGATCCGTATCCTGGCGCCTTCTGCCCTGGCATCTGCAAGGCTTTTCTTTGTTCCCGGTACGCGGACAAGATCACCGAATGTGCAGATCGTCACCTGTTTTTCCAGAGCAAGATAAACGGCCTCGTCAATAAACCCTACCGGTGTTACACAGACCGGACATCCCGGTCCTGAGATCAGCTCCACCTGCGGCGGCAGAAGCTTGCGGATCCCCAGACGGAAGATCTCGTGGGTATGTGTTCCGCAGACCTCCATGATCCGCACCGGCGGCCCCTGATATCCTTCTATGATCTCTCTTGCTGTTTTTTTCCTCTCTTCCATCACAGCAGTTCCTCCATCAGCTGGTCTGTCTCTTCCTCGTCATCATCGGTGATCTTTGCAATGGCAACACCTGCATGCACCATCACATAATCCCCCGGCTCCAGGTCTCCCAGGAGCTGGGCGGAAACCTCTCTCTTTGCGCCGCCTGCATCCACCACTGCTGTTCCGTCACTGATCTTTACTACTTTTGCTGATAATCCTACACACATATCTGTGCCTCCCATCCTGCATTTCTGCTGTATACTCCATGCGTTATCATAAAACATTTTTGATCCGTATCTGCATAATCTCGTCTATATTTATCTGTGCCGCTGCACATAAGCCATCCCATACACCGCCTGTCCCAGTGCGATCCCTCCGTCATTCGGCGGGATCAGGCTGTGCTTCAGAACTTTAAACCCCATTTCCGTAAGGCCGTCATCTACCAGCTCCAGAAGCAGCCGGTTCTGAAAGACACCGCCACTTAATGCCACTTTCCGGATTCCGGTCTGCCGCTCTGCTTCCTCACAGGCTGCAAGGAGCTCATCTGCCAGTGCCCGGTGAAATCCATAAGCCAGCTTCCCGGGATCCTCTCCTGCAAGCCTTGCCCGGACCAGATATGCAACGATCTCACCTGTATTTAAAATAAATTTTCGTTCATCTTCAGACGCTTCTGAGATGCCTGTGCTTTCCGGAATGTCTTCCTTTTCCAACATCCGTATCTTCAGATTTTCTTCCGGATTTTTCTTCTGCATCTCCCGCTGCTTTCTCCAGGCCTCCGCCGCAAATTCCAGCGCTGTGGACGCTTCTCCCTCAAAGGTGGACGCTCTCCGGATCCCCAGGATCGCACTGACTCCGTCAAAAAGTCTTCCTGCACTGGTGGAAGTCACGGCATTAATCTTCCGCTGTGCCATAGTCACCAGTACCTTTGCTTCCTGATCTGTGCAAAGTCCCAGTTTACGGACAGTGTCCAGGGTTTTTTCCAGATTTCCCGTATTCTGCCAGATCAGGGAAACGGCGATCCGCCAGCCTTCTTTTGCGGAAATATCTCCGCCAACCTGGACAAAGGGTTCTATACTTCCAAGCCTTGTAAATCCCTGACAGTCTGCAACCAGGAGCTCTCCGCCCCAGATGGTTCCATCGGTTCCATAGCCTGTTCCGTCAAAGGAAACCCCTATCACCTTTTCTTCGCAGTCATTTTCTGCCATGCAGGATAAAATGTGTGCATAATGATGCTGCACCCTCAGAACCGGAAGCCCTAGCTCCTCTGCCACCACTGTGGAATTATATTTAGGGTGAAGATCACAGACCACTACCTCCGGCTGCACCTCCAGAAGTGTTTCCAGCCGCCCGATCGTTTCCTTCAGGGCTTTTACCGTTCGAAGATCCTCAAGATCTCCCACATAAGGGGAAGGATAAAAACGGTTATCCACACCAATGCAGAAGGTGTTCTTAAGTTCTCCACCTGCTGCGATTACCTGGCCCTTCCAGGGTGTGGAGACCATAAACGGAAGAGGCGCATACCCGCGGGAACGGCGGATCATATAGGGTTCACCCTTATAGAAATCCATCACCGAATCGTCGGCCCGGATACGTATCTTCCTGTTGTGGGAAAGAATGCAGTCACAGAGATGGGAAAGCTCCTCTGCCGCCTCCTCATCATCTCTGCAGATCGGCGCCCCGGAAGTATTTCCGCTGGTCATTACCAGAAGCCCGGGCATCCGGATCCCATCATCGTAATGAAAAAGAAGCAGCTGAACCGGTGCATAGGGAAGCATGACACCCACCTTGGGATTCCCGGGTGCAATGCTCTCACAAAGCCCCGTTTCTCCCGGCAGCTTATCCAACAGCAGGATCGGCTTCTGATGACCGGTAAGGATCTTCTCCTGTTCCTCGCTGACCTTACAGATCTTCTTCACAGCTTCCATATCCTGTGCCATCACTGCAAAAGGCTTCACCGGACGCCGTTTCCGCTGCCGCAGCCGCTGTACAGCCTCCTCACTGGTAGCATCACAGCAAAGGTGAAAACCACCGATCCCTTTGATGGCCACGATCCCGCCGGAAACAATAATCTTCCTTGTATAAGTGATCGCCTCCCGTCCCCGTTCCTCTCTTCCCGCCAGGTATACCTCAGGGCCGCAGTCATTACAGCACACCGGCTGGGCATCATAGCGTCTGGTATCCGGGTTATGGTACTCATCCGCACAGGAGGGACACATAGGAAATTCCTTCATACTGGTCCGTTCACGGTCATAAGGAAGTGAATCCAGGATCGTCAGTCTGGGACCGCAGCAGGTACAGTTGATAAAGGGATGCAGATACCGCCTGTTTTCCGGATCAAACATCTCCGCCTTACATTCATCGCAGATCGCGATATCCGGGGAGACAAAGATTTCCCCCTTTGTCTTCTCACTTTCGATGATATCAAACTGTGTAAATTTCTCCGGCTCCTCCACCGGTTCTTCAAGAAGCTTCAGGATAGCTGCACGCTTCGGTGGCTTATTCCCGATATCTGCGATAAAGGCATCCACATCCTGCTGCTTACCCTGAGCAAAAATCTCCACATAGGGTCCTTTATTGGACACACTGCCACGGATTCCTCTTGCCATAGCATGACGACTCACCGTAGGGCGAAATCCCACTCCCTGTACGATCCCGTAAACACGGATCATTTTCGTAATTTCCCGCTCCATATGTTTCTCCATTCCCTGCAGCTGTTTCCACTGATCCGGCTGCAGCATGCATGTAACTTTATGTCCTGCCCTTATGGTCTACCTGCATTTTCCGGATACTGCAAAATGCACTGTATCCACAAACACTCCTGAAAAAGCCTTTGTCATCCGCTTCATACATGGATCTGCAAAGATCACGTCATATCCGCCCTTCTCTGCCAGTTCCATGTAATCTTCCTCATCCCTTAATGACACATCGCCCTCCTCCAGGAGATCTTTTTCCATGGAAAACCAGCTTGCCACGGTGAGCTCTCCGTCCGCACCACGTTTCCGTAGCTCCTCTCTTATGGAACCGGCCATCACCTGCTGCTGCACGATGAGAATCTTTTTTCCTGTATAATCCATATCAGGAACCAGCTCTTCCGCCAGAGGATATCCCACCTCATAAGGTGTTCCGAAGGTTTTCTCCAGATATCTGGCACATTCCAGTGCCGCAGGAGAAACCACAATATTTTTTTCCGCAGAGGAGGCTTTTTTTACCTCATCAAGCCCGTCTCCCATTCCATAGCAGACTGCTCTCTGTCCTCTGGTACGGAATTTTTCACGGATCTTGTCTGCTGCTTTCAGGTCACTGACATCCTGAGGTGTCATTCCGAGAACTCCTGTCTTACCAGCCTCCACAGGCTGCTTTTCCCGGGCAAAGGCTTTAAAAAGCTCCAGATAAGCCTTCCGCTCTCCCGCATCATAAAGCTCCATTCCGTTGGTATTTACTGCAAGCACCGGAAGATCTGTTTTCTTCTCGCACATCCGCCGCAGTGCCTGATGATCCGTTCCGATCACAGCAGGTACCGGTGTTCCGATAATGGCTGCAAAGCCTGCCTCCACCTTTTCTGCTGCATCCACAAGCTTGGCAACCAGGCGGTCATCCCGTCCCAGGATGGCATCCATATCCCGAAGTCCTGCGCTGAATACCGCGCTTTTCTGTTCAAACCATCTTGGTTCATCAAAGCCGCAGACATTTCCCGCACATCCTCCTGCATCACAGATCACGATGATCCCGCCAAGCTCATACAGCACTGACACAGCTCCGGACTGATCCGGTGCAAAGGGTGTCAGATATTTCCGAAGTCCTCTCATACCTTTTCTCCCTTCTGCAAAACTTTCTCTGTCAGTGTTTCAAACAGCCTGCGTACCCCCGCATAGCCATAGGGCTGCCGGTCCTGATTCCACACGGCATTTGGCTGATCCCGGTGATAATATCCTGCATCCTTTCCTATGGTAAGGTTCACTCCGCTCCCGGACGGATCGTAATACAGCATGGTGGGTTCCATATTGGAAAAAACCTTTGTATCCGGACTCAATTCCGCAAGATGCCGTATGTATACAAAATTCTCGGCTGTGATAGTTCCGTAGATCTCCGGCACCCGGAAACCATACCGCACCAGGGCAAGGGCCAGCTCAAAGGGATCTCCGTTCATGCACTCCCCTACTGCAAAGGACGCATCCGGACAGACCTCCCGGAATCGCTCCACAGCCTCTTCTGCTGCTTTTTTATACACTTCCTGATCAAAAGAGACTCCAAGAACCTGTCCCAAGGCACGATACTGATTTTCGATCTTATCTGTCTGGTAGAGCCTCCGAAGCTCAATAAAAGGAATCTTCAGCCGATCATGAAAATCCTCCGCTGCAAACCTTGCTTCCGGATGAAGCACCAGATTAAAATTGGCCTGTGACATGGTTTGATATTCTTCATAATCCTTACATCTTGAGATCTCATGGATGGTCTTTACGCCTGCCTGCTGCAGCAGCTCATACATCTCACAGTCATCAACCAGCGGCGAAAAAAATCCCAGAAGATTGACCACATTTCCCTTTTTCTTCTGTGGCTCAAGGAGGGAGTATAAGGACTGGCGCACATGGACCATAGGCGGCTTTCTGCCCTCACGTGTCAGTGCGTACATGTAACAGGGACGCACCGGAATATCCACCTTTTCCTCTGCCTTCCGGCAGACACGTTCCATATCCGTTCCCAGAAGTGCATCCACACAGGTGATACAGATCATTACCACAGACGGCTTCTTCTCACAGCAGTCGCAGATCTCTTTTACCGCTTTCGGGATCTTTTTCAGGTGACGGCCTGTAACAATATCCGTCTCGTCCATCATCAGATAAAAAAATCGATCATTGTACTCCGGCATGGAGCTGATAAGAGAAGTATTTCTTCCGCAGCATCCCGGTGCCACGATCAGCATAATGGAATCCGGCACTGCAAGCCCGGCCCGCTTTACGCCAAAGCCCTCCGCTCCCGGAGAGTTAAATGCCAGAGTTGCCGGAGAGCTGTAGATCAGATGCTTCCCGGAGATCATCTGCGGAGGGATCGCTTCCAGCCCGCCCCGGGCCAGTTCTTCTGCAGTTGCAAAATATGCTTCCTTTTTCATATATCCTCCTTCTCCGCTTCTTCACTTTCCAATAGCTTCCTGGCCAGTGCAAAAAATTTCTCACTGATCTCAGAATTTTCATCTCCCTCGATCACCGTTTTGCCCTGATCCTCCCATCGGATGATCTCGTCACTTCTCGGGATCTCACCCACGATCGGGATATTATTTTTTTCTGCAAAAGCATTTACTTTTTCCGTTTCATTCTCCACATTCCTGTGATTCAGCACGATCCCGAAGATCCTCGCATAACTTCGATCCTCAAAATTCCGCACAGCACTGGAAATATTATTGGCTGCATAGAGTGCCATTTTCTCTCCGGATGTGACAATGAGTACTTTTTCCGCATAGCCCTCCCGGATCGGTGCCGCAAAACCGCCGCATACTACATCTCCAAGAACATCGTAAAGCACTACATCCGGCTTCCAGGTCTCAAAAAGCTTCAGATCCTCCAGAAGCTGAAAGGTTGCGATGATACCTCTGCCTGCACAGCCAAGTCCCGGCGTGGGGCCGCCGGTCTCAATGCAGAGGACTCCACCAAAACCCTCCTTTGAAATATCCTCCAGCTTTTCCGGCTCCTCATCCTCTTCCCGCATATAATTCATTACCGGCCGCAGAGGTTCTCCCCCAAGAAGATTGATGGTGGAATCCGCCTTGGGATCACAACCGATCTGGATCACTCTTTTCCCCATGGCTGCAAAAGCCGCCGCCAGGTTGGACGTCACTGTAGACTTTCCGATACCGCCCTTTCCGTATACTGCTACCTTCAGCATAAAATCCTCCCTAATTCATTCTGTCCGCTCCCGCAGGTATTTTTCATAAAAAAAGCTCTTTCACGCACAAGGTGAAAGAGTCCCGTATTCCGCTCACAAAACAAAGTCAAGCGGATATTCGCGATCCGCATTTGCTGCTTGTTCATAACCGAATAACTGCTTCGCAGCTGATTCGGTTAAGCTGTGCCGGATGAACAACGATTCCTGCTCGGATATTCCTTGCCGTCAAAGTCTGTTTCCTGCTGTATTTTGTTTTAATGCCTCATCCGGATAGAAAGAAAATATTTCGTTCCGTCTGAATTTTTCTATTTTTATTATACAATGGTGTACATTAGTGAGTCAATTGCAACTCTGACTTTTTATACAAAAAAAGACCCCAAGGCGAAATATTTTTAAGCATTTCGCCGAGAAGTCTCTTCTCTGATCTGCCGGCTCAGAAGCCGCGGCAAAGTTATTCTTATGATAAAGCTTTACTGGATAGAAACTACGTGATATCCTCTGTCTTCCACTACCTTCTTAAGCTCTTCGTTGGAGATCTCTCTGTCGTAGGAAACCACTGCCTCACCTTTTTTCAGGCTTACTTTTGCTGCCGCACCGTCAATGCGGTTGATCGCTCTTGTGACGCTGGCCACACAGTTCTCACAGTGCATGCCTGTGATCTTCATGGTTTTCTCACCCAGCTTGGTTCCATCCAGCTTCTTCTTCGGGATCTCCGGCTTGCTGCCGCCTCCGCAGCAGGCGCCTTCGCCCTTCAGATGTTTATATGCGCCTTTTCCGGCAAACAGCATAATGATGATAACAACGATGACAACAATTGCATTTGCCATGATTTCTTTCCCTCCTGGTTACTTATGCATTCCACTACAGCCGGAGCAGCCGGAACAATGACCGGAGCAGCTGCCGCCACAGCCACCTGTACGTGTGTTACCGGCACAGCCGACACAGCTGAGCCCCTGTTTCTTTCTTGAATAGAGATAACTGATCACAAATACGCCATATGCGATCACCAGTGCCAGTACAATAATATCCGCTATCATACTCATATCTGTCACCCTTTCTTTCGCTGTACAGCCTGTGAACTGCTGCCAGCCTCTGATGAATACTTTTGTAAAAAAACTTCCATATTTCTTCAGGCTTATTATAGCACAGAAGACCAGGTATTTACATCCCCGGTCTCCTGCATTTCTTATCATTTCAGCTGTTCTTACAGCATCATTTCAAAGCTATCATATGTACCGGATCGTTACTGTATGACCGGTTTTCAATTACTCTGCTGCCTGTACAGATCTCTTTGTAACATCGTTCTGGTTCTTGTACGGATCCGGTCTGAACAGAAGGAAGAGCAGGATTGCTGCAAGGATCAGCGCTACGATCGTTCCAATTCCGAAGGAACCGGCACCTGTGACAACAAGACCGATCTGGTATACACAAAGTGTTACAACATAAGCAAAAATGTTCTGGAAGAGAATTGCAAACCAGAACCATTTTCTGGACTGCATCTCATGTGCCATTGTAGAAATAGCTGCAAGGCCCGGAGAGTCAAGCAGGTTGCTCAGCAGGAAATCAAA
>SKEE01003120.1_pt1 | contig 10168 bp, 9 predicted proteins | sample 4826661 | NCBI WGS metagenome assembly SKEE01 (sample SAMN11008817, study PRJNA524170) | human gut metagenome | biome: Human fecal sample; material: Feces; isolation source: fecal sample from pouch patient p20 | host: Homo sapiens | place: Israel: Tel-Aviv | collected 2016-11-14
TAATATATCTTTGCTCATAGCTACCTTCCCCCTTTTTAATTAATTATACATTTTCATTATAAATTACACAATATCCTACAAAGGATTTTCTAATCTAATTTTAATTTTAGATTAATAGCATCCTAATTCACTCAATATATAATTAAAACAAATTTATGGAGGAGTGATTATAATTGATAAAGCCTAACATTGGAAAGAAAGGAAAAATTGCTATTGCTACTGGTCTTGCTGTGGTTTTGGCTATAGGAGGAAGTTTAGCCTATATTCACAGCAAAAATTCTAAAAAGCCGGACTTTGGCGGTGGCAAAGATATGTTTACTGAAAAAGTTCAAAAAGGTAGCATACAGGAAACTGTTACTGCCAGTGGTACAGTTGCCCTTGAGGACGAAACAAACATTTACGGCGAGGCTGACGGATACAAGATTAAGAAATTCCTTGTAGAAGAAGGCGACACTGTAAAAGCTGGTCAAAATGTAGTTGAATATGATGTAAAAGATACTAAAACAGACCTTGAAAGCAAAATAAGAGATGCAAAGAGAAATATTGAAAATGGTAAACTTGCCCTTGAAGCAATAGTTACACCAAAAACTCAAGCTGAAATAACAAAGCTAGAAAATGCGGTATTTACACAGCAAAAGGCTATTTCTGATGCACAGACTACATACAATGCCTATGCTACAAAATTATCAGCACAGCAAACTACAATAGACAATGCCAAAAGAGATATTGATACAGCCAACAGGGATTTATCACAGGCTCAAAGTGACTTAACACAGGCACAGAAAGACGAAAACACATACAAACAGCTTTTATCTGCCGGTGGTGTAAGCCAATCTGAATATGACAACTATGCCAATGCTCTTGAAAAGGCTCAAAATACATATGAAAATGCTAAAACTTCTGTAACAAAGGCACAGGCAACATATACAGACGCCAAAAACAGTTACAATGACTTAGTAAAAGAAAGAGATAACAAAAAGTTAGAGATTACTTCTGCTCAAAAAGCTCTTACACAGGCACAACAAGAATTAAAGGCTGCCAAAGACCCTCTTTCTGATGAGGCAACAAAAATAAAATATGACCAACAGGTATTGACAAACAAAGGCTTGGAGGACAGTTTATCTGATTTAGAGGAAGATTTAAACGATTTAGTACAGTATGCCACTACTCCTGTTGACGGCAAGGTTACTGAAATACCTGTTGATGAAAATTCTCTTGTAGTAGACAATACAATAATGGTTAAAATTGCAAACCTCAACAATCTTATTGTAAATGCAAACATTGAAGAATATGACGCACCACAGATTAAACTTGGTCAGACAGTAACTATGACTTCTGACGGCTTAGATGGAAAGACTTATACTGGCAAGGTGACAAAGATTTCTACAAGTGCTAGTGATACTTCTACCAACTCTGGTACTGAAACAGTTGTTCCTATTGAAATATCTGTAGACAATCCTGACGGTGTTTTAAAGCCAGGTTTCAACTTAGACCTTGAGATTATGGTTGTAGATAAAAACGACGTATTGACAGTTTCTACAAATGCTGTGGCTAAGGACGGCAAGGAAAATACACAGTACGTATACAAGGTAGAAAATGACAAACTTGTGAAAACTACTGTTGAAACTGGTGACGAAGGTGACTCTACTGTTGAAATAACTTCCGGTCTTAAGGAAGGCGACCAAATTATATCTTCTAACAGCGAGGACATAAAAGACGGTATGACATTAGAAGAATTTAAGAAAACTCAAATGGAAAAACAGCAGAAAGCTAAAGACAGCGAAAGTGATAATGGAGGGGACAAGAACAATGATAAAGGTCAGCAATCTGAAAAAATGTTACAGCCAGGGGGAGCTGGAGGTCCAGGCTTTGGCGGGGGTGGACCTAGAGGTTAAAAAAGGCGAATTTGTATCTATAATGGGTTCTTCCGGCTCTGGTAAATCCACATTGATGAATATTTTAGGCTGTCTTGATAAGCCTACAAGTGGCGATTACATTTTAGACGGTATAAACATTTCAAAGGTAAAGGACAGCCAGTTATCTCAAATAAGAAACAAAAAAATTGGCTTCGTTTTCCAAAGTTTTAACCTACTGCCTAAATTAAATGCCCTTGAAAATGTAGAACTTCCTATGGTTTATGCCGGTATTGACTCTGCAACAAGAAGAAAAAAGGCTGAAAATGCCCTTGAATGGGTTGGTCTTGCCGGAAGAATGAAACACAAGCCCAATGAAATGTCAGGTGGTCAAAGACAGAGAGTTGCCATAGCCAGAGCATTGGTAAATGACCCTGCTATTATATTGGCTGATGAGCCAACCGGTAACTTGGATAGTAAGTCTACACTTGAAATAATCGACATTTTTCAAAGATTAAATGAAGGTGGAGCGACTATTGTTATGGTAACTCACGAACCTGATGTAGCTGAATACACAAAGAGAATTGTCACTTTTAAAGACGGACACAAAATAAATGATGAAATAGTAGAAAATCCTAAAATTGCCGGAGGTGAAATGTAATGCAATTAAGTGAAAATATTATGTCGGCTTTTAGAAATGTATTTTCAAACAAGATGCGTACATTCCTTACTATGCTTGGTATTATAATAGGTATTGCTGCCGTTATTGCCATTACTTCCATTGGTAATGGCTCTCAGGCACAGATTACTGAACAGTTTGACTCTCTTGGCGTAGGCAGAATGACAGTTTCCCTCAGAAACAATTCCCCTAGAAATATGTTTTCCAGTGATGCTTTGACGTTAGACGATTATGAGGAATTAAAAGCTATTAAGGGAATAAAATATATGAGTCCTACTTATTCAGCAAGCTATTATTCAGTGAAATTACTTGACCCAAAGGAAACTAACACAGCTTCTATTACCGGTGTTGGTGGGGACTATTACAACATAATGAGCCCTACTCTCCTTTATGGCACATACATAAATGAAACAGATGTAGACAACAAAAGCAAAAATGTTGTAATTACAGACACTACAGCTAAAAAAGTATTTGGATATTGCGACCAAAGTGTTATTGGTCAAAAGATTACTATTAAAACTTGGAAAGGTTCATTAAAATATACTGTTAAAGGTATTGTTGAGGACACAAATTCATCTTCCATTGATGCTTCTGAAAACGAATATCCCGAAGAAATGGTTATTCCTATTTCTACAGCACAGCGATTATTTAACAACAAAACTCTTACAAACATTACTTTAGTAGCTGAAGACCCTGACAATACAGACGCTTTAGGCGAGGAAATTGTTGCAAAACTTGATGAAATACACGAAACAAGTGAAAAATATACTTGCGAATCAACTACTGCACAGTTAGAGGCTATGAACGAAGTAACTGGTACTGTAACTCTTTTAATAAGTGGTGTTGCTGCCATTTCCCTTATTGTAGGTGGTATAGGTGTAATGAATATTATGATGGTAACAGTTACTGAAAGAACTAGAGAAATAGGTATTAGAAAATCCATAGGTGCTAGAAACAGAGATATTATGTTCCAGTTTGTAGTCGAAGCCATAATACTTACTTTTATGGGGGGTATACTGGGTATTCTGTTTGGCTGGGGAGCTGGATTTTTAGCAGGCAAATTAATGGGTATGGAGGCTGTACTTTCTGTTAAATCTGTTATTATAGCCGTTGCCATATCTAGTGCCATTGGTATTATTTTTGGCGTTTATCCTGCCCGTAAAGCTGCCAAACTTGACCCGATTGAGGCTTTGCGTTACGAATAATTATACAATTTATAAAATAAATGTTGCATAAATTTTCTTATAGGTGTAAAATAATGTAAAAAATAAATGATTTGAGGTGTTTGTATATGACAATGAAAGAGGCAATTAACAAGGTTATAAAAGGTCAAAACCTTACTCTCGAAGAAGCAAAGGAAGTTATGGGGCTTATGCTTGGTGGAGAGGCAACACAGGCTCAGCTTGGTAGTTTTTTAACAGCTTTAAGAATGAAAGGCGAAACTATTGACGAAATTATTGGCTGTGCTACTGTAATGCAGGAAAAAGCTGAACATGTTCATCCTAATGTTAGTGTTCCTTATGTTGACTTAGTTGGTACAGGTGGCGACGGTACAAACACCTTCAATATTTCTACAACATCTGCTTTTGTTGCTGCTGGTGCTGGTGTACCTATTGCAAAGCACGGTAACAGAGCTATTTCAAGCAAAAGTGGTGCTGCTGACGTATTAGAATGTCTTGGCGTAAACATTATGTTAGAGCCAGCAAAGGTAGAAAAATCAGTTGAAGAAGTTGGCATTGGCTTTATGTTTGCTCAGACTTTCAACAAGTCTATGAAAAACGTTGGTCAGGCAAGAAAGGAAATGGGTACAAGAACTATCTTCAATATTTTAGGACCTGTTTCTAATCCTAGTAACGCTACTGCTGCCGTTATCGGTGTATTTAGCCCTACTTTGACAGAACCTCTTGCTCACTCTATGAAAGCTATGGGTGTAAAACGTGGTATGATTGTTTGTGGCTGTGACGGTATGGACGAAATTACTCTTACTGGTACAACTCACGTTTCTGAAATTAAGGATGATAATGTAACTTCATATGATATTAACCCTGCTGATTATGGTCTTAGCATAACTGATGCTGAACAGTTAAAGGGTGGCAATGGCGAAGAAAATGCTGAAACAACAAAGGCAATTCTTGCCGGCAAGGAAACTGGTGCAAAGAGAGATATTGTTCTCCTTAATGCTGGTGCTGCTATTTACTGTGCCGGTATTGCTGATACTTTAGCAGAAGGTATCGAAAAGGCAAAGTCATCTATTGATAGTGGCAAGGCTTTAGAAGTCCTCAACAAATTAGTAGAATTTACAAACAGATAATAAATATAAGGGAGTAGAATTGTTGTTCTACTCTCCTTTTTTATGTGATAACAATAAAAAATACCCTAGAAAAATCTAGGGCATTATTTTTACTCTATGCCAACGATATATCCATAAACAGGTTGACCACCATTAGTAACCTCTATATCCATATCATCGTATTTTTCAGATAAATAATCAGAAAATTCTTCTGCCATAGTTTCTGTTACTTCACTGCCGTAGTAAACAGTAATTACGCAAGCCTCGTCATTTTCTGCTATCATTTTATCAACAAGACTTTTTGCTGTTGTTTGAATATCTTCATCAGTAACAACGATTTCATCATTTTCTATACCAATGAAATTGCCATTTTTGATTTCAATACCATTTACAGTTGTGTCACGAACAGCTACAGTAACTAAGCCAGTATTTACTTCTGAAATTGCATCTACCATAGATTCATAATTTTCCTCTACAGATGTATCTTCCATAAAGCCTAACATAGCTGAAAGCCCCTGAATAACAGAAGTAGTGCCTACAACCTTTACATTCTTATCCTCTATAATTTCTGCTGACTTTTCAGCTGCCAAAATTATATTCTTGTTATTAGGCAATACAAACACATTCTTAGCATTAACTTTTTCTATAGCATTTGTTATATCCTCAATACTAGGGTTCATTGTTTGTCCACCCTGTATTATATAGTCTACACCTAAATCTTCAAAAGCCTTTTTTAAGCCGTCACCAACAGAAACAGCTACAAAACCATATTCCTTTAATTCCTTTGGCTTTTCAGTCTTTTCCAAAAGAGATGTATGCTGTAATCGCATATTTTCAATTTTCATATTTTCAAGGCTACCGATTTCAAGAGCCTTTTCCAATATTTTGCCTGGGTGATTACTATGAACATGAACTTTTATTAAATCATCGTTTCTTACAAGTACAATACTATCCCCATTTTCAGCAAGGAACTCTCCAAATGATTTTTCTATTTCATCATTGAGATTTTCACCATTTACAAAAAATTCTGTACAATAGCCAAATTTAATTTCACCATTAACAGAAGCTGCACCAGTAGTAGCTGGAACCGGTGTACTGCTCTGTACTCCTGTGTTATCTTCTACGTCAGACTCAATGCCTAAGTTTTCATAGCCACCTTCTACAATAAAGATAAGACCCTGTCCACCGGAGTCAACAACTCCAGCTTCCTTTAACTGAGGTAACATATCCGGAGTTTTTGCCAACACTTCATTAGAATACTCAATAATTTCCTTAAGCATTACAGCTATATCTTTATTTTCGTAGCTACTTTCTACTGCCTTTTCGCTCATAGCACGAATTACAGTAAGCATTGTACCCTCTTTTGGCTTCATTACTGCCTTATATGCTGTAGCAGTTGCCATTTCAAAGGCTTTTGCAAATTCATCAGCATTTATTTCAGTTTTGCCGTTCATAGCCTTATACCAACCTCTTAATATCTGAGAAAGTATAACACCTGAATTACCTCTTGCACCTCTTAAAGCACCGTCAGATACTGCCTTTGCAACTTCTGATATATTATCTGTATCAAGATTTTCTACTGCCCTTGCAGCAGCTGTAATTGTCATAGACATATTCGTTCCTGTATCTCCGTCTGGAACAGGAAAAACATTCATTAAATCTACTTTTTCTCTATTTGCTGCTAATTTATTAGCACCGTTTATTACAAAACGTTTTAAAGCAGCACCGTCAATAGTAAGCAAAATAAAATCCTCCTAGTTATCTACTCGTATACCCTCAACATAAATTTTGAGTTTAGAACACTTTATACCAAGGCTCTCCTGCAATTTGTACTGAACTGTGTCGTACACAATTTTTCCTATAGCCTGTATATTTGTGCCATATTCTACTATAATATGAAGTTTAATAGAAATATCATTATTTTCATTAATTGCAATTTCTACGCCCTTTGTAAGGCTCTCTTTCTTTAAAAGATGAACTATACCATCTTTTACTGTCTTTACTGCCATACCTACTACACCATAACAATTTGTAGCAGCTATACCAGCTATCTTTGCAACAACGTCTTTCTCTACTGATAAATAGCCTTTTTCATTAATAATATTTACGTTCATTATTTTTTCCTCCTATTTTTCAGTCATACTTTATTTATTATACCCTATTTCTAGCACATTTTCAACTACATTAAGCTACATTAAATCATTAAAAAATGCTTAAATAGTGAATTTTGTTAAAATAATGAAAAAATTTCTAAATTAACTCTTGCTTTTTATATCAAGAGCTGTTATAATAGCAAATGGTGAGTTTAAAACTAAGGAGGTGTTTATCTATGGCTAAGTGCGCAATTTGCGATAAGAGCAGACAGACAGGTCACAGAATTAGTATTAATCGTAGTCAGGTTTCAAGAAGAGCTAACAAGACTTGGAACGCTAATGTTAAGAAAGTTAAGGTTGTTGAAAACGGTACAGTAAAATCTATCAACGTTTGTACTAGATGCTTACGTTCTGGTAAGGTTACTCGTCTTTCATCAGTTAAGGGTATGTAATTTAATAAAATATACTCGGTCCAGTAGCTAAAAATGCATTGATGCTCTGGGTTGTGACATGTGAATTCACTGATATAAAAAGGCACTCGTTCGGGAGTGTCTTTTTTGTTGTCTAAATTTAAAGATAACATAAACATAAAAGAAAGGAGATTGCAACACACAATCCCCTTTTCAATCAATATTATTTTAATCTTTCTTCTAATTCTGCTTTTCTATCTTCATATCCAGGCTTACCTAAGAGAGCAAACATATTCTTCTTATAAGCTTCAACACCCGGCTGGTCAAATGGATTTACTCCAAGCATATAACCACTGATAGCAAGTGCCTTTTCAAAGAAGTACACAAGCTGACCAAAGTTATAAGCATCTGATTTTTCAACTTCAATAACCATTGTAGGTACACCACCGTCAACGTGAGCAAGGAAAGTACCAGCATATGCCTTTGAGTTTACATACTGTATAGTCTTATCAGCTACGAAATTAAGACCATCTAAGTTTTCTGCATCTGTTTCTATTGTAATATTCTTCTTAGCATTTTCTACCCATAAAACTGTTTCAAAAAGGTTTCTGCTACCGTCCTGAATAAACTGACCAATAGAATGTAAATCAGTTGAGAAATTAGCACTTACAGGGAAAATACCCTTGCCGTCTTTACCTTCACTTTCAGCATAAAGCTGTTTATACCATTCACCAAACATTGTGAGAGATGGCTCATAGTTAGCAAGAATTTCAATAGCCTTGCCCTTTCTGCCTAAAATCTGTCTAGTAGCTGCATATTTAAGGCAATCATTATTTTCTAAATCGTCATTCTTATATGTAGCAACTGCATCAGATGCACCCTGCATTACTGCATCAATATCAATACCGGCTGCTGCCATTGGAAGAAGACCTACTGGAGTAAGAACAGAGAAACGACCACCAACATCATCAGGAATAACAAATGTTTCATAGCCTTCTGTATTACACATAGACTTTAAAGCACCTCTTGCTTTATCAGTAGTGGCAAAAATTCTCTCCTTTGCACCCTCTTTACCATACTTATCTTCAATAATCTTCTTGAAAATTCTGAAAGCAATAGCTGGTTCAGTTGTTGTACCAGATTTTGAAATTACATTAATAGAAAAATCTCTATCTCCAAGAATTTCAATAATATCACTTAAATAATCAGAACTAATACTATTACCTACAAAATAAACTTCTGGAATACCCTTATGTACCTTCTTATTGAAGTTTACGCCATTAACAAATTCTAACGCAGCACGTCCACCTAAGTAAGAACCACCAATACCGATTACAATAAGAACCTCACTATTTGACTGAATTTTCTTAGCAGCTTTCTTAATTCTTTCAAACTCGTCTTTATCATAATTATTAGGCAAATCTACCCAACCAATGTAATCATTACCTGCACCTTTACCTGAATAAAGTAAGTCACTTGCCATTTTTACAGCAGGCTGTATCTTAGCATATTCCTCATTTCTTACAAAGTTTTCTGTACCACTTAATTTTAATTTAATACCCATTGTATAACATCCCCTTAATATATATTTTATAAATTATTTAAAGTGTCAAAGGTATATCCTTTGGCTCTTAAACTGTCAATAATATCTCCCAAAGCCTCTGTATTGGACTTTGAAACAGCATGAAGTAAAAGAACAGCACCATTGTGATACTTGCTCATTACTGTATTATAAGCCACATCTTTACCTGGCTGAGCTGTAGTTATCCAGTCCTTATAAGCAAAGCTCCAAAAAACTGTCTTATAACCCATATTGCTGGTAACAGCCAATGTTCTTTCACTATATTCACCCATAGGTGGTCTAAACACCTTTGGCATAGCCTGTCCTGTTACCTTTTCAAAGGCTTGAGCTGTTTCTGTAAGCTCGTTTTTCAACTGTGAATCGGATAAAGTTGGCGAACTTAAATGTTTTACAGAGTGATTACCAACTATATGTCCTTCGGCTACCATTCGTTTTACCAGCTCTGGGTCTGATTCAATATATGGCTTAGTAACAAAAAATGCAGCTTTTACATTTTTAGCTTTCAAAACATCTAAAATTTTAGATGTATAGCCATTCTCGTAACCTTCATCAAAAGTAAGATATATTTTCTTTTCATTTGGATTGCCTACATAGTAAGCATTGTATTTATTTAGGGCAACCGAGCCATTTCCCTGAGGTTGTGTATGATTGTTATTAGCTACAAAATACCAACTCTGCTTTGTGTTAGAAAGTTTAGAGGTATCATAATTTGTAGGCTCTATATTCATCTCATAGGAACTAGCTTTTCCCATTTCTTCTACTGATTTTTCCGAAGACTCTACAATATTATATAGACCATTTTCAGCATCAACGGCAGTATTTATACCACCGGTTATGCTATTTATTGCAGTAGCTCCCAAAACCATAGCAGATACGATTGTCGAATATAATTTCATATTCCTCCTATAGTTTTGTTACATTTACAACTTCTATGTCATCATAAGTCTGAGCTTTAGAAACATCAAACTTAAGTGTAATCAAAACATTATCTCCACTATTTAAGTTAATTTTAATATTTTTTACAGGCAATGTAATCTTAGAACCTCTTTCGGTTTCTATAACAACAGCATCGTTATCTTTTGTATCTACAATACCTGAAATAGAATATTCTCCACTTTTCTGTGTAGGTATTGCCTCATCAACAACAGATTTTACACTATCTTTTTCAATTTCAGTAGCTACTGTAGATGCTTTTGTAGTTTCGACACCACTTTGTTTACTAGTATTACAAGCTGAAAATCCTAAAAGAGAAGTACCTATT
>SKEE01003128.1_pt1 | contig 10150 bp, 9 predicted proteins | sample 4826661 | NCBI WGS metagenome assembly SKEE01 (sample SAMN11008817, study PRJNA524170) | human gut metagenome | biome: Human fecal sample; material: Feces; isolation source: fecal sample from pouch patient p20 | host: Homo sapiens | place: Israel: Tel-Aviv | collected 2016-11-14
CTTTTGTAGAATATTCAATATACATTGGCCAATTGTAATTATCACCAAATTCAATTGTAAAACCAGTGATCTTTCCATCTGCATTCTTATTGAAAACAGCTTTTTTAGTAAAGTTATCCAGAACTGGGAGACTTAATATCTGAGCTTCGTTCTTAATCCCACCTTCTACAGGAGCATAACGAACAGCGCGTAAGCTACCTTCAACCAATGTTAAGCCATCTCCGAATTGGTCTTTAATGACCATTCCACGAAGCATATCTTGGCGAGCATTTAAGAGAATCCGCCATTTGATAATGGTTGGATCAGACTTATCTTGGTAACCGTATTTCATCTCATAGTCTCCAGCTTCTCCAGCAGTTTTTTCATAATTCAATGAAAAATCTGTATTTCCTAGTTTAAACTGGATTGGAGAAGTTTTTGTAACTACTTCTGAGTCTACTTTTACATCAAAATGAAGAGCAACTCGTTTGTTGAGTGGATGAGATGCGAAATAATCATTAAAGGTAACGGTCACTGTTTTCTTAGCTGTATCAACGACAGCTTTCCCCACCGTCTGACCATTTGATTGACCTTCCTCAAGAACATTGAATTCCAGTGCTGTGTAGAGGGCTAATTCTTTTGGCAAACTAAGAGTTAAGGTATCCCCAGCTTGAATAGTTTGCGAATCTGGAAAGGCTAAATAAATACTTGCTGACAATTTTTCATTTGTCAACACCTTGCTCCCATTTGTTAGCGTGTTACCATCTTTCGTTAGACGTGCTGTCTGTGTATATGATGAGACTTCTGCAGCATGAATTGTTTTAGTCAAACCAACTGTGAATAGAATCGTTAGCACTAAGGTAAGTGCCCATACAATTTGACGAACCTGTTTCATATATACCTCCTCTGCTCGCCTATTTGCGAGCCATGTTTTTTACAAGGTTAAAGTCCGATTTCTGCTTGAACAACTGCAGCAATAGTATCTACATAGTAGTCCACTTCTTCATGGGTTGGAGCTTCTGCCATCACACGAAGGAGGGGTTCAGTTCCACTTGGACGCACGAGGATGCGGCCATTTCCTGCCATTTCCGCTTCCATTTTTTCAATGATTTCACGGATAGCGGGCACTTCCATCGCCTTGTCTTTCATGCTATTTTCAACCCGGATATTGACCAGTTTTTGTGGATAAATGGTTACTTCAGCAGCCAATTCAGATAATTTCTTGCCGGTTTCTTGCATGATTTTTGTCAATTGAACGCCTGTTAATTGACCATCACCAGTTGTGTTGTAATCCATGATGACGACGTGACCAGATTGTTCACCACCAAGATTGTAACCAGACTTGCGCATTTCTTCGACCACATAACGGTCTCCAACAGCTGTGATTTCTTTTTGAATTCCCTTCGCATCTAATGCCTTGTGGAAGCCGAGATTGGACATGACGGTTGTGACGATCGTATTTTTTTCGAGCAAGCCCTTGCTTGAAAGATAAGAACCGATGATGTACATGATCTTATCTCCGTCAACGATCTCTCCATTTTCATCAACTGCAATCAAGCGATCGCTGTCTCCGTCAAAGGCAAGACCAATCGCTGCGCCTACTTCTTTTACTTTCTCTTGCAAATGCTCTGGGTGAGTAGAACCAACCCCATCATTGATGTTCAAACCATCTGGGTTTTCACCGATGACAGTCAATTGAGCTCCCAAATCTGCAAAGATTTGACGGGCACTAGTAGAGGCTGCACCATTTGCTGTATCTAAGACTACGTGCATGCCCTCGAGTTGAACGCCTGTCGATACAAGGAATTCTTGATACTTACGTAAGCCTTCTGGATATTCCATGACCGTTCCTAAACCTTGGGCACTTGGACGTGGAAGGGTATCTTCAGCAGCATCAAGCAAGGCTTCAATTTCAAGCTCGCGATCATCATCCAATTTGAAGCCATCACCACCAAAGAATTTGATGCCATTATCCAAGGCTGGATTGTGGCTAGCAGAAATCATCACTCCGGCGCTGGCTTTTTCCGTACGAACTAGATAAGCGACACCTGGTGTTGCAATCACACCCAACTTGTAGACGCGAATTCCAACAGATAAGAGGCCAGCAATTAAGGCATGCTCTAACATTTCACCAGAAATACGCGTATCACGTCCAACAAATACCAAGGGTGTTTCTTCTTCATGTTGGCTCAACACATAGCCACCGAAACGGCCTAGTTTAAAAGCCAATTCTGGCGTTAATTCTACATTAGCTTCTCCACGGACACCGTCCGTTCCAAAATATTTACCCATTCTTCATTACCTTTTTTACTTTCTAATTACTTGAACTGGAAGAGGTCGACGACGAACTGCTAGATCTTGACGTAGACGAGCTAGTCTTTGTGGTTACTTTAATCCGTGTTTCACTCGGATTTACCAGACCTGGTAGACCATCTCCTTGAGCATCTACCGGATTTAATGAAAGAGTTCCACTATAATTTCCACTGATGATCTCACTGGATGGGAAGACAGCTTCGACATGATCAATGCGACTTAAGGTTTCTTGATCACTGGTCACTTCTACCTTGGTGGTTTCAAGAGAAATATCCGTTACTGTTATCCCATCCACAATTTGATTGTCCGGGATTGTGGCCCTGACCGCAAACGATTTTTTCGCTTTCTTCCCGATTTTTACAGAAACTTTCTGAGGTTCTACGGTTGCTGTCAAACCAGACGGAAGATCTTCTACAATCAACGGAACTTCTACGGTGCCTTCCTTGGCCTTACGAAGATCTGCTACCACACGAAACTTCCGAGTGCCCGGTTGCATCTCACTAGCAAGAGCAACCCGGTTTGAACCTTTCAGAAAGACCGTTACCTCTGATGTCAACCCACTGACAAAGTATGTCTTGTCATTGTACTTGGCATCAATTGGAATATTGGTCAATGTATTGGTGTAGGTCTCTGAACTCACTTGTCTAGCGCTACTATTATTTTGAAAATTAAAGGAAGACGCATTGATAAATAAGATAAAGGACAATAAGACGGAGGCGAAAACATAAAGAAATTCTTTTTTCGATCTCATTTTGTTACCCTCCCAAATAGACGCTCTTTCCAACTAATCGTTTTATTCTCTTCAGGAACCAAGAAGGCTCTCAATTCCGACTCAAACTCTTCTAAAGTTAAATCATGACGGAAAGTTCCGTTGTAGGTCACAGAGATGCCACCCGTTTCTTCTGATACCACAAAGGTAAAGGCATCAGAAACTTCAGATAAGCCAATGGCTGCACGGTGACGCGTTCCAAACTCTTTTGAAATCTCAGTGTTTTCAGTCAAGGGTAGATAAGCACAAGAAACAGCGATTTTATCATTGCGGACAATGACGGCTCCATCATGCAAGGGCGTATTAGGAATGAAGATATTAATCAGCAATTCTCCTGAAATATCCGCATCCAGAGGAATACCTGTGGAAATATATTCCTGAAGGGTTCTGGCTCCTTGAATAGCTACCAAGGCACCAATCTTACGTGGGCTCATATAAGCCACTGCCTTAACATAGGCCTGTACCATCTTCTCTTCCTGACTGACTTCACTCGTCGTAAAAAATTCTGTCGCCCGACCTAGACGCTCTAAGCCAATCCGAATTTCAGGGGAGAAAATCACAACCAGGGCGATAACCCCATAGGTAATCACTTGATTGATCAGCCAAGAAATAGTCGTTAAACCAAAAAAATTGGCTAAAAATTGAGCCAAGAAAAAGATAATAACTCCACGCACCAAAATCATGATCTTGGTCCCGACGATGGCCTTGATCAAAAAATACAGCAACCAAGACACCAGGGCAATATCGATGATATTGATAATAACACTCCACCAATTTGGGAACAAACTGGTCCAAAATTGTGGATTTGAAAACTGTTGAATATTCATATTCTCATACCTACCACTTCTCTAAAAGACATCATCTTATTATAACACGTTTCAACAGATTTTTCTGTAACCTTCTGATGCTTTTTATGATAAAATATGATTTATGAAGATAAATACAACCTTGGGCCTTCTGGCAGGAAAGCTTTCCGGCTCTATTCTAGAAAAAATGGGGCGGGGATCAACCCTACCAGGTAAAGTAGCCCTCAAATTTGATAAAGATATTCTCAGTCAACTGGCCAAAAACTATGAGATTGTTGTGATTACAGGGACAAATGGAAAAACCCTGACCACTGCGCTAACAGTAGGTATTCTCCAAGAAGCTTTTGGACCTATTTTGACCAATCCAAGTGGGGCCAATATGATCTCTGGGATTACAACGACCTTCTTACGGGCTAAGCATTCGAAATCAAATCGACCGATTGCGGTACTTGAAATTGACGAGGCCAGCCTCTCTCGGATTTGTGATTATATTAAGCCCAGCCTTTTTGTGGTCACCAATATTTTCCGGGACCAGATGGACCGCTATGGAGAGATCTATACGACCTACCAAATGATTTTGGATGCCATTCACAAGGTCCCAACTGCAACAGTCTTGTTAAATGGAGATAGTCCGCTCTTTAATAGTCAGACCTTATCCAATCCGATCCAATATTATGGATTTGATACAGAAAAATCAGAGCCACAACTAGCCCATTACAATACGGAAGGAATCCTGTGCCCGCATTGCCACAACATCCTCAAGTACAAGCTCAATACCTATGCCAACCTGGGAGATTATATCTGTGAGCACTGTGGTTTCCACCGGCCCCCTCTGACCTATGCCGTATCGGATCTCCTCTCTTTAACCCAGCGCTCTTCGAACTTCCGGATTCAAGGCCAAGACTACCACATCAATATCGGTGGTCTCTACAACATCTATAATGCCTTAGCAGCTGTTTCCGTTGCTGGATTCTTTGGGGTTCAACCTGAAGTGATTAAGCAAGGATTTGATCGCAGTCGCGCTGTCTTTGGTCGCCAGGAAACCTTTAAGATTGGGGATAAGGAATGTACCCTAGTCCTGATTAAAAATCCGGTTGGTGCGACCCAAGCCATTGAAATGATCAAACTAGCCCCTTATCCCTTTAGCTTGTCGGTTCTCCTCAATGCGAATTATGCAGATGGGATTGATACCAGCTGGATTTGGGATGCCGACTTCGAGCAAATCACTCAGATGGACATTCCAGAGATCAACGCTGGCGGGGTGCGCCACTCTGAGATTGCTCGGCGACTTCGGGTCACTGGCTATCCTGCAGAAAAGATCACAGAAATGGCTGAATTAAAAGAGGTTTTCCAACGCATCCAGCAACAGGAAACCCCTCACGCTTACATTTTAGCTACCTATACAGCCATGCTAGAATTCCGTGAACTCTTGGCCCAAGAACACCTGATTGAAAAGGAGATGCACTAATGACTTATACTTCCCTAGAATCTTCTGATCAGGCACAGTATCCCTACAGCCTGCGTATTGCCCATCTCTATGGCAACTTAATGAATACCTATGGGGACAATGGGAATATCCTCATGCTCAAGTACGTTGCGGAAAAGCTTGGAGCCCATGTCACTGTTGATATCGTCTCTCTCAAAGACCGGTTCGACCCTGATGCCTACGATATCGCCTTTTTCGGCGGCGGGCAAGACTACGAACAGACCATTGTATCCGAGGATCTACCAGATAAAAAAGAAGACCTCGAACGCTTCATTCATGACGATGGTGTAGTCCTTGCTATCTGTGGTGGCTTTCAGCTTCTAGGCCAATACTACATTGAAGCTTCTGGCAAACGCATTGAGGGACTTGGCATTATGGGCCACTATACGCTCAACCAAGTCAACAACCGCTATATCGGTGATATCAAAATCCATAACGAAGAATTTAACGAAACCTATTATGGTTTTGAAAACCACCAAGGTCGGACCTTCTTGGCTGAGGATGAAAAACCGCTGGGTAAGGTCGTCTATGGAAATGGGAACAACAAAGAAGATGGGTGCGAAGGGGTTCATTACAAGAACGTCTTTGGCAGCTACTTCCACGGTCCTATCTTGTCCCGAAATGCCAATTTGGCCTATCGACTAGTGAGCACTGCTTTAAAAAATAAATATGGCAAGGACCTTTCCCTACCGGCTTATGAGGAGATTCTAAGCCTAGAGCAGCCGGAAGAATACGCTGATGTGAAAAGCAAGGCCCCTGCTGAACAATAAGGAGATAATGATGAACAAAAATAATCTACACTACATTGCTTTATTACTTTTAATTTTATTGATTGCTGGTATTTCCCTTGCAAACATGCAACCAGTAACTGTGAATTTCCTCTTGGTCCAATTTAAATTGCCCTTGATCATTCTGATCTTGCTCTGTGTCCTCTTGGGTGCATTTGTCATGACCTTGGTTAATTTTTCAAAGGGCTTCTCCCTAAAAAAAGAACTCAAGAGCACTCAAAAGCAACTGGAAGAAGCAAAGAAAGAAGTTAAAGCAGAAGAAAAAGATAACAACTAAAAAAGCACCGATCGGTGCTTTTTTCATGCTGATTTACCCTCTTTTGCTTGCAATTTCTTGGCGACTACTTGTGCTAGGAGTGAAAAGAGGATGACGCCAGCTCCAATCAGGAGAAAGGATTCTACTCGGACACTTGGTAACCAGGTCATCAAACCTTTAGCCACCGGCATAAAGAGAATGGCTAGGGTAAAAATCGTGCTTAAGACCCTGCCCAGATAGTCTCCTTCCACCTTGGTTTGCACTTGGGTAAAAAAGTGGATATTAAAAATCGTCATAAAGAGTTCACAAACTAAATTTCCAGAAAAGGAAAGAAGAGGTGGAAGGGGCAAGCCCATCATGAAGACTCCTACTCCTGTTAAAATCAATAAGAATAAAAGCATCTCCATGCTGGATTTAAATTTATTGGCTATGAGAGCTCCGATGATTGAGCCTATAGCGCCCAAGGTTAAGATAGTTGCATAGGCTTCTTTGACCCCGTAAAGGCGATTCGAAAATGGGAGCAAAAACTCAAAGGCTGCAAAGAAGAAATTGACACTGGAAGCCACCAACAAGAGAAAGAAAATCTCTTTCTGATGCCAGATATAGTGCAATCCATCCTTCATATCCGAAAAAATATCTTTTCCCGTAAGCCGTTTCTTTTCCTGAACCTTGGCTTCTTCTTTCGGAAGGAAAGCGACCAGAACAAAGGCGATGAAAAAAGTTAGGGCATCCAGTAAGAGAGTCGCATGGAGACTGGCAAATTGTAAAACAAGGAAAGAGAACACAGGAGAACTAACACCGACCACTTGTAAGGTCAACTCCAAGCGGGCATTATAGGTCACAATCTCATCCTTTTCTACAACTTCTGTGATAATGGCTTTATTAGCCGTACGAGAGAAAGCAAAAGCAATGGCCTGGACAATATTGGCAACAATCAGGCCTGCAATCATCAAGCTATCATTTGTGATAAAAGAAATTCCCAAACAAAGGAGACCACAAACCAAGTCGGTCGTCATCAAAATCTTGCGACGGGAAAAACGGTCTGAGATCACGCCTCCAAATGGATTGACTAGAATGGAGGTGACGAGTTCAGAAATCTGATAAATCCCCAACACTGTCTTTCCTACCGTCCCCATCGAAGCCAGCCAAACACTGTTCCCATAGTCATAGAGCATATTTCCCATTCTATTGATCGCCCCACGAGCAATCAACTGGATAGCATGTCGATTCATAAAAAACCTCCTTCATTTTCTGAAACTATTGTATCAGTTCATGAAAGAGGTTTTCATTTTGTCCCCTATTTGGGAAAATTAATGCTTTACAAATTTATCAAAGGATCCCTACTGTTCTTTTGATTGAAGTTGCTTAGCTACTAGCTGAGCCAAGAGTGAAAAGAGAATAACTCCAGCTCCAATCAAGAGAAATGATTCCATACGGACACTTGGCAACCAAGTCATCAACCCTTTGGCGATGGGCATAAAGAGAACAGCCAAGGTATAAATTGTGCTCAAGACTCTACCTAGATAATCATCTTCCACCTTGGTTTGTACTTGGGTAAAAACGTGGATGTCGAAAATGGTCACAAAAAATTCACAGACCAGATTTCCTGAAAAGGAAAGATAAGGCGGAAGGGGCAAGCCCATTATGAACACTCCTATCCCTGCCATAAGCAGTAAAAACAGGAGAATTTTCATACTTGATTTCATTTTATTGGCAACAAGTGCTCCTAGAATAGATCCAATAGCTCCCAGCGTTAAAATGGTCGCATAAGCTCCTTTAACCCCGTATAGACGATTCGAGAAGGGAAGTAAAAACTCAAAAGCCGCAAAAAAGAAATTGACGCTAGAAGCCACTAATAAGAGAAAGAAAATCTCTTTCTGATGCCAGATATAGTCTAACCCATCCTTGATATCAGAAAAAATATCTTTCCCGGTAAACTGTTTCCTCTCTTGCACCTTAGCTTCTTCTTTCGGAAGGAAAGCCACTAGGACAAAGGCAATGAAAAAGGTCAGCGCATCTAATAAGAGGGTCATATGAAGACTGGCAAATTGTAGAACTAGGAAAGAAAAAACAGGTGAACAGACACTAACAACCTGTAAGACTAACTCCAAGTGAGCGTTATAGGTCACAATCTCTTCTTTCTCTACTACCTCGGTAATAATGGCTTTATTGGCAGGTCGAGAAAAACCAAAGGCAATGGCCTGAACAATATTGGCAAAAATCAGAGCCCCAATCATCAAGCTATCATTTGTGATAAAAGAAATCGCCAAACAAAGGAGCCCACAAACCAAGTCGGTCGTCATCAAAATCTTGCGACGAGAAAAACGGTCTGAAATCACTCCTCCAAAAGGATTCACGAGAATCCCTGTCACTAACTCAGAAATCTGATAGATCCCTAATACCGTCTTTCCTATAGTACCCATCGAGGCCAGCCAGACACTATTCCCATAATCATAGAGCATATTTCCAATTTTGTTAATCGCTCCACGACTAATTAATTGGACCGCATGTCGGTTCATAAAATCTCCTTTATCACTGTCCTATTTAGAACATTCATTTTTTACAAATTTATCAAAGTGTTCTTGATAATAGGCCACCTGCTCTGGCAGTCCCAGCACATCAAAAATATGCATGGCTTCCTGCATTTGCTGCCGCCCTTCTTCTGTTTGCCCCTTTTGATACAGGGCAAATCCCTTGAGATAATGAAAGACATTGCGTTCGTAGAGCTTGATGCTCTTGCCGATAATCTTTTCTACATAGGCTTCAAAATAGCTGGCATTTTCAAAAGAACGGTGTTCTAAACAATGCTGGTAACAATTCAGAGCTAGAATCAAGACCAGTTTTCGATGGCGACCAATTTCTTTGTAGAAATCTTCACGCTCCATCACTTCTCTCCCAAGCCGTGTGACATAGTCCACCTCATAAAAGCTGTAGAGATTGCCAAAGAGGATCAACTCATACATGGTCCACTCTTCCGTTTGAAAGAGGTAATCTGCCACCTTATCCAGATCACGCTGCTTCATCGTGTAGCTGGCATCTCTCTGGCAAATCAGGCCTTGTAGCAGGATCCAGTTCAGCTCAAAATAGAGGGGATTGGTGGAATGTTTGGCTTTTTCAAGTTGTTCTCTTTGAAGCTTTTGAAAACCTGCAATATCATTTGAGTAGTAAAGCGGAATAATCTGAGCCATCAAGGCGACATGCTCATGGTGTTGAAAATTTCTGGCCTTATCCATAAAATTCTCAATCGTCACATGGATATTGTCCAAAATGTCAAAGAAGCGCGAAGCAGCCAGATCCGACTCCCCCAATTCAAAACGGGATAACTGGGAGGTCGAGCAAGCTTCTCCTGCAGCTTCTTTTAACGAATAATTTTTACTGATTCGAAATTCACGAAAAACTTTTCCAAGATCTTCCATCTATTCCACCTGCTCTGACAGTTCTGCCCACTCTTCCATGACCGCTTCCTGCTGGACAGTCAGTTGATCCAGCTCGCTCTGGAGTTGAACCAAGTCAGCTGCATCGTTGGTGCTATGCATGGTTTCGGTGATGTCTTGGATTTTTTGATCCAGCTCTTCCATCTCTGCTTCCAATTGCTCAATGCGACGGGTGATTTTCCGGAGTTCCTTTTGGTTTTGCTTCTGCAAGTGATAGTCATTGCTAGCGACTTCTTCGTTCGAAGAAACAGGCACAGCTTCTGCTTGTGCTGCAGCAAGAGCCTCTAACTCCGCTTTTTTCTCCAGATAATAATCGTAG
>SKEE01003139.1_pt1 | contig 10129 bp, 7 predicted proteins | sample 4826661 | NCBI WGS metagenome assembly SKEE01 (sample SAMN11008817, study PRJNA524170) | human gut metagenome | biome: Human fecal sample; material: Feces; isolation source: fecal sample from pouch patient p20 | host: Homo sapiens | place: Israel: Tel-Aviv | collected 2016-11-14
CCTGAATATATTTTTTTTAAGATTGCAGGCGGAAACAGGCATAACATTATATGAGCATAAATCACTTATTATATTTGATGAGGTTCAGCTTTTTCCAAAGGCAAGACAGGCAATAAAACATCTTGTAGCTGACGGAAGATACAGTTATCTGGAAACTGGTTCACTAATTTCTATAAAGAAGAATGTTAAGGATATTTTAATTCCCTCAGAAGAAATGAAAATACCGGTTTATCCAATGGATTATCAGGAATTCTGTGATGCGACAGGTGGAAGTTATGAACTTCTTAAGCAGATATATGATACAGGCAAGGCTATTGGGCAGGCAACTAACCGTAAATTAATGAGAGATTTAAGAATATATATGGCTGTAGGTGGTATGCCACAGGCAGTTGAAGCTTATATAGAAGGTAAAAATTTTTCTGAGATTGATATGGTCAAAAGACAGATTATATCATTGTATGAAGAAGATTTTAAAAAGATTGACGGGTCTGGAAGGATATCTGCATTATATCATTCAATTCCCGCACAGCTTGCAAAAGATTCCAAAAAATATAGGATTACTACTGCAATAGGACAAAAGAATAATTCAAAGTCAGAGAAATTATTATACGAGTTGATTGATTCAAAGACGGTTTTACCTTGTTATAATTCAACCAATCCAAGGGTAAGCCTGACAGATACAAAAGATTTTGACAGTTATAAATTGTATCTTTCGGATACAGGATTATTTATTACATTAATGTTTATTGACCGCCCAGTCACAGAAAATGATGTGTATGCAAAATTACTTTCTGATAAACTGCCGGCTAATCTTGGTTATCTGTATGAAAATCTTATTGCACAGATGATTACAGCAGCAGGAAGGGAACTTTATTATCACACTTGGGAAAAAGACAAAAGTACACATTATTATGAAGTTGACTTTCTTATTTCTGAGGGAAGTAAAGTAAATGCTTTTGAAATTAAGTCATCAGGGGCAGGAAAGCACGAATCTATAAAACAATTTTATAAGAAATTTTCAAAGAATGTAAATAAAATATATTTAATATCGCAAAAGGACGTTGGAAAAGAAGAAAATCTAATGTTAAAACCATTTTATTTAATGCCATTTCTCATAAAGTAAAGGAGTAAAAATTATGCCGAATATACTAATTGTAGAGGATGATATAAATATTAATAATCTGCTTTGTGAGGTGCTTACCAAGTCAGGATATGAGTGTGAGCAGGCATTTTCAGGAACAGAGGCGAAGCTGCTTCTGAATATGAAGGAAAATGCTTACACACTTGTGCTGCTTGACTTAATGCTGCCGGGTGCAAGCGGTGAGGAGGTTTTAAAGGAGATAAGGAAAAAGGGAAAGCTTCCAGTGATTGTGCTGACTGCCAAGGATAGCATAGATGATAAAATAGGAGTGCTGACAGATGGAGCAGATGATTATATAACAAAGCCTTTTGAGATTAGAGAGGTACTGGCACGTATTCAGGTGCAGCTTCGTCATATAGAGGCAGAAACAAAAAGTGAAGCAGAGGTAGAAACAGAAGCAGAAACGCAAGTAGAAACGGAAGTTAAAACCAAGGCTGGTATACAAAAAGGACAAGGCAGCGGAAGGCTTGAGTTCAGGGATATGGTGCTTACGCGCTCTACCTTTGAGGTAAGTATCGGTGGCAGGGTGCTTCCTAAGATTACAAAACAGGAATTCGCAATACTCGAATTGCTGCTTAAAAACCCGAAGCAGGTGTTTAGCAAGGAGGATATATTTGAATATGCGTGGGATGAGCCATATATGGGTGAAACAAAGACACTGGATGTGCATATAAGCAATATCAGGAAGAAAATAAAGACCATTACACCTGATGAATATATAGAAACAATATGGGGGATTGGATATCGCCTGCATGAATAATTTACTCTTTTTTTACTATTTATTTGCGATTGATTAGGATTTATTTTTTATGATAAGAGCAGTTAAGAAAAGGAGGAAAAAGCTTTGAGTGAATTATTATTGCAGACAAGGAATCTGACTAAGCAGTATGGCAGACACAGGGCGGTTGATGATGTAAATATGCACATTAAAAAGGGTGCGATATATGGCTTTATTGGAAGAAATGGAGCCGGTAAAACGACCTGTCTTAAGATGATTAGCGGATTGTCAATACCGTCTTATGGCGAAATAGAAATGTTTGGGTATAAGGGAAAGGACTTACAAAAGGTACGTTCAAGAGTAGGGTGTCTTATAGAAGCTCCCGGACTTTATGGCAATATGTCGGCATATGACAATCTGAACATTAAATGTAAGCTTACAGGGATTAAGAAAAAAGGATATATAGATGAGCTGTTAAAAACAGTGGGCCTTGATACTGTTGGAGAAAAGAAAACAAAGCATTATTCGCTTGGAATGAAGCAGCGCTTAGGAATTGCTCTTGCACTTGTAGGCGAGCCTGACCTGCTTATTCTTGATGAGCCGATTAATGGACTTGATCCGCAGGGAATAGTGGAGGTGCGTGAAACCATCCAGAAGCTTGCTAAGGAGCGGGGTATGACAATATGTATTTCAAGTCATATTCTGGAGGAATTATCAAAGATTGCTACAGATTATGGCATTATTCATAATGGATGCCTTGTGCAGGAGCTTACAAGAGAAGAGCTTATGAAAAAATGCAGTGAGCGTATAGAGCTTACACTTGATAATCCTAAGCAGGCTATTCCTGTGCTTGATGATATGGGCTTTAGCAGCTATCAGGTTATAGATAAAGAACATATTCATATATTTGAAAGACTGGGAGAAAGTGCCAGGCTGAATATGGAGCTTGCAAAGGCGGGAATTCCAGTTAAGGGAATATCTATTACAAGTGAAGAACTTGAGAATTATTTCTTAAGGCTTACAGGGGGTGACAATCGTGCTTAATATGATAAAGATGGATGTATACAGAATGTTTCGTACAAAGAGTATGTATGTAATATGGATTATATTGCTGGCATCAGCACTGCTTACCTCATTTCTTTCAAAAATAGATTATGATGCAGTTAATAAAGAGTGGGAGAGGCAGCAGGCAATAGAAAGTCAGACAGATATAGATGGTCAGACAGTTGATGTGGTAAATGCACAAGACATAGAGCAACAACAGGCAGCTGACAGCAACAAGGAACAGCTTTCGCAGCAGAATACAGATAATGTCAATATTGGTATGAGTGTGGAATTACCTACGGAGCCAGGGAAGAAGGTTACGGTAATGGATGTTTTCTTTTCTAATGCACAGGGAAAGTTTTATGCACTTTTTCTTGTAATATTTGCGGTTATGTTTGCAACAGCAGATATTAAGAGCGGTTATATTAAGAATATTGGTGGACAGGTTTCACAAAGGGGGATGCTTATTGTTTCAAGGGCAGTTGCGCTTGCCTTATTTACAGCAATTACCTTTGCAGGGATATTTGTATTCCAGGCAGCAGCGAATATGCTTGCGTTTAAATGTGTGGTGTGGGGTAACTGGAAGGAGATTATACCTTATTTCTTAACAGAACTTACGCTTCATTATGCATTTGTGTTAATATGTATGGCGATAGCAGTTATAATTAAGAACAATGTCATAAGCATGACCTTATCGGTATGTCTTACTATGAATATAATGAGCATTGTGTATGCCTTTATAGATTATGTAGTTAACAGGAGTGGCCATCATAACTTTAGCATTTATAAGTATACAGTAACTGGAAGGATGGCAATGCTTCCTATGAATGCAGGCAGGGAGGATATTATTAGTTCAATGTGTGTGGCAGCCACATTTATTATTATAATGCTGTCATTAAGCAGTTATATTTTTCAGAAAAGGGATATTTAGAGAATGAGGATTATTATTGGAATATTAGCAGTAATAATTATTATACAGGCATTTATTATGTGGAAATACCAGCGGCAGATTAAGGACATCTGCCGCCAGTTGTCGTTTCTTATGGAACACGATAGTAACAAGCTGATTCAACGCGAAATAGATATGGGAGGAATAGGTGAGCTTTCAGATAAATTGAATGAACTGCTTGACTTGCGTAAAAAAGAAAGAAACGAGTACAGAAAAAAAGAAGAGCTGATTGCAGATACATATACTAATCTTTCACACGATATAAGGACACCGCTTACATCGCTGGATGGGTATTTCCAGCTTATAGAGGAATGTGACAATATAGATGACCAGAGGAGATATCTTGATATAATCAGAGAAAGACTTAACAGCCTCAATGAAATGCTGGAGGAACTTTTTACATTCACTAAGCTGAAAAATGATTCATATAAGCTTGAACTTACGGATTGCTGTATGAACAGAATATTAAAAGAAGCTGTATTTTCTTATTATGATGAATGGAAAAAGCAGGGCATCTGCCCGGATATTAGTATTACTGAGGAAATGCTGTATATATCAGGTAATAAGCAGGGCTTAAGGAGAGTTATACAGAATGTCATAAAAAATGGTCTTGATCATGGGGAAAAGAATATAAGTATCAAGCTTACCCGTGAGGATAATTACGCTTTGCTTACAATCAGCAATTATACGGAACATCCTGAAAATATTGACTTAAGCCATGTGTTTGAGCGTTTTTATAAAGCAGATGTGGCAAGAGGCAGAGTCTCAACCGGACTGGGTTTATCTATTGCAAAAGAGCTTGTGGAGCGTATGAATGGAGATATAAGTGCAGGAATACAGGAAAATGATTTCATTATTGAGATAAAAGTTTTGCTTGTGGTATAATATGTATGAAAATTAATAAAAATATCCCACTATATATTGACAAAAAAATAACAAAGTGATATAAAATGCAAAAGAAACAGGGGCTGTTACGGAGAGATTATATACAGAATATGCTGATTCGTTTGATGAATGGGGGAATGGGGAATACCACAGATTCAATAATAAAGGGAGACATGCGTATGAAAAATATAAAAGAAATAGGGGATTTTTTTATAAATCTGAATGAATATGTATATGCAACAGATATAGAAACCAATGAGATTGTATATATGAATCATAAAGCATTGGAAGCGTATGGCTTAGAATCAATAGAGGATATAAAAGGCCAGAAGTGTTATGAGGTATTACAAAAAGCTTCTGTTAAATGTGGGATGTGCAATAACAGCAGACTTTTACCAGGAGCCTTTGAGGAATGGCGTTATTATAATCCTGTATTAGATAAATATATGATAATAAAGGATACACTGATAGAGGGCGAAGGAAACAAAAAATACAGGCTGGAAATAGGCATAGATATAAGTGAGGAGCTTGCACAGGATAAGCTTATCCAGAAGTATAGAGAAACTGAAGCATTTGTCAATGAGGGCTTAAGAGTGGCACTAGCAGCAGATACACCTGATGAAACGATAAACACACTTCTTGGGTATATAGGTAAAGCACTTAATGGAGAAAGAACCTATATATTTGAAAAAAATATATATGGAAGAGATGATAAGACATACGAGTGGACGGCAGAGGGAGTAAGTCCAGAGAAGGATAATCTTCAGAATCTGTCTCCGAAGGTGTGTGCTAACTGGTATAAGTGTTTTGAAAATGGCAGAAATATCGTGATTAAGGATCTTGAAAAATAAAAGAGAGTGATCCATTTCAATATGATAATTTAAAAAGACAGGGTATTCATTCGATAATTGTAATTCCTATATATAACGAAGGAGAAGTTATTGCATTTATGGGAATAGACAATCCACCGCTGCTTACACTCGAATATGCCTTAAGTATACTAGAGATTATGAGTGCTTTTATTATATCATGTATAAAGCGCAGGAATATGATGAGAAAGCTTGAAGATATGAGCTATAAGGATGCTTTAACCAAAATCGGAAACCGTTTCGCTATGAGTGACTGTGTAGAGAGCATAGATAAAAAACAGAGTATAGGTGTTGTTTACTGTGATGTTACAGGACTGAAATATGTGAATGATACAATGGGACATGAGGCAGGCGACAGACTTATTCTTAATGCATGTGGATGCCTTACAGACGTGTTTGGAGTGGATGCAGTATTTCGTATAGGTGGAGATGAGTTCCTTGTAATCTGTACACAGATAGATGAGAATACATTAATAAAGTGTATAACAGAGTTAAAAGGACTAATGAATGAGCGTTCTGTGAATATGGCAGCAGGTGTTATCTGGAGTGAGAATGTAATAACAGGCTTTGATGAAATGTTACGTGAGGCAGAGGAGAAAATGTATGCCGATAAAGCGCGATATTATAAGGAAAAAGGAATTGAACGCAGAAAAGGACGGGCATAGCAGGGCTAAAGGAACGCATATAACACAATAACAGGAAATTTTGTGATAAATTATAATAAATAATACAGCTTAATTATTGACATTTTAAGATCAATTATATACAATCACATTATCTGCGATGACGAAGACAGTAGATTATGAAGGAAAGCGATAGCGAGCCGGGATGGTGGAAGCCGGTGTGAGTAGGTCATAGTTGAATATCACTTCCAAGCATCCTTGCAGAACTTTGCAGTATAATATTATGGGTAACATTAAGATAGTATTGTATTACGAAAAGTAAGTAAGGACGGTAATCCTACCGTTACAAGGGACGCATATGATGGTATGTCGTAATTGATATAGGTTAAGTTGATTCAGCCCCTGTCGTATTACGGCAGGGGCTTTTTTGCGTGTGTAACGACATTTGTTACAGCACCAATAAAGCAAGCTAACATCGTTACGATTAAGTAAATGATTTGAAAGGAGTAACACAATGGTATACGAGAAAGTTTCATCAGATATGAATTTCGTAGACAGAGAAAAACAGGTTGAAAAGTTCTGGAAGGATAATGATATATTCCAGAAGAGTATTGATAACCGCAAGAAGGGGGAAACATATACATTTTATGATGGACCTCCAACAGCTAATGGTAAGCCACATATCGGACATGTTCTTACAAGAGTTATAAAGGATATGATTCCAAGATATAGAACAATGAAGGGTTATATGGTTCCACGTAAGGCCGGCTGGGATACACACGGACTTCCAGTTGAGCTTGAGCTTGAGAAGGAATTAGGTCTTGACGGCAAGGAACAGATTGAAGAGTATGGTCTTGAGCCATTCATCAAGAAATGTAAGGAAAGCGTATGGAAATACAAGGGTATGTGGGAGGATTTCTCATCTACAGTTGGTTTCTGGGCTGATATGGATAACCCATATATCACATATGATGATAACTTCATCGAGTCTGAATGGTGGGCTTTAAAGCAGATATGGGATAAAGGTCTTTTATACAAGGGCTTTAAGATTGTTCCTTACTGCCCACGTTGTGGAACACCTCTTTCATCACACGAAGTAGCACAGGGCTACAAGGCTGTTAAAGAGCGTTCAGCAGTAGTACGTTTCAAGTGCGTAGGCGAAGATGCATATTTCCTTGCATGGACAACAACACCTTGGACACTTCCATCTAACGTGGCACTCTGCGTTAATCCAGAGGAAACATACGTTAAGGTTAAGGCAGCAGACGGCTATACTTACTATATGGCAGAAGCACTTCTTGATAAGGTGCTTGGAGGACTTGCAGTTAAGGCCGGCCAGACAGTAACAGGAGCAGCTATTGAAGAAGGCAAGGAAGCTGGAAGTGGTGCAGGCGTTGACTACGAAGTATTAGAAACTTACAAGGGTAAAGACCTTGAATATAAAGAATATGAGCCATTATACCAGTGTGCGGCAGATGTTGCAGCTAAGCAGCACAAGAAGGGACATTTTGTTACATGTGATGACTATGTAACTATGTCAGATGGTACTGGTATCGTTCATATTGCACCAGCATTTGGTGAAGATGATGCCAAGGTTGGACGTAAGTATGACCTTCCATTCGTACAGTTTGTTGATGGAAAGGGTGAGCTTACAAAGGAAACACCATATGCAGGACTTTTCGTTAAGAAGGCAGACCCAGAGGTTCTTAAGGATCTTGATAAGGAAGGTAAGTTATTCGATGCTCCTAAGTTCGAGCACGATTATCCATACTGCTGGAGATGTGATACACCACTTATCTACTATGCAAGAGAGTCTTGGTTTATAAAGATGAGTGACCCAGAAGTTAAGGCTAACTTAATAGCTAACAATAAGACAATCAACTGGATTCCAGAAACTATCGGAACTGGACGTTTTGGCGCATGGCTTGAAAATGTTCAGGACTGGGGAATTTCACGTAACAGATACTGGGGTACTCCTCTTAATATCTGGGTATGTGAGGATTGTGGAGAAATGTTATCTATCGGAAGTAAGGCAGAATTAAAGGAACATTCTGATAACTGCCCAGATGATATCGAGCTTCACAGACCATATATTGATGCTGTTACATGTACTTGTCCTAAGTGTAAGGGCAAGATGAAGAGAGTTCCAGAAGTTATCGACTGCTGGTTCGACTCAGGTTCAATGCCATTTGCACAGCACCACTATCCATTTGAGAATAAGGAAGTGTTTGAACAGCAGTTCCCGGCTAAGTTCATTTCAGAAGCCGTTGACCAGACAAGAGGATGGTTCTACTCACTTCTTGCTATATCAACACTTCTTTTCAATAAAGCACCTTATGAAAATGTTATCGTACTTGGACATGTTCAGGATGCAGACGGACAGAAGATGAGTAAGTCAAAGGGTAACGCGGTAGACCCATTTGATGCATTACAGAAGCACGGCGCAGATGCTATCCGCTGGTACTTCTATGAGAATTCAGCACCATGGCTTCCTAACAGATTCCATGACAAGGCTGTTACAGAAGGTCAGAGAAAGTTTATGGGAACTATCTGGAACACATATGCATTCTTTGTACTTTATGCTAATATAGATGATTTTGATGCAACTAAGTATACACTTGAGTATGATAAGCTTCCTGTTATGGATAAATGGATTCTTTCTAAGCTTAATACTCTTGTTAAGACTGTTGATAACAATCTTGCCAACTACAAGATTACAGAAACAGCAAGAGCACTTGAGGACTTTGTAGATGAGCTTTCTAACTGGTATGTAAGAAGATGCCGTGAAAGATTCTGGGCAAAGGGTATGGAGCAGGATAAGATTAATGCTTATATGACTCTTTACACAACACTTGTAACACTTTGCAAGGCAGCAGCACCTATGATTCCTTTCATGACAGAAAGCATTTACAGAAACCTTGTATGCAGTATAGATAAGACAGCTCCTATCAGTATCCACCTTTGCGACTTCCCAGAAGTTAAGGAAGAATGGATTGACAAGGAACTTGAAGATAATATGGAAGATGTATTAAATGCTGTTGTTATCGGAAGAGCATGCCGTAACTCAACTAACATCAAGAACAGACAGCCAATCGGCAAGCTGTACATCAAGGCTGACTGGAAGTTAAACGAATACTTTACAGCTATCATAGCAGATGAGCTTAATGTTAAGGAAGTTGAGTACACAGATGATGTAAGAGCATTTACTTCATACTCATTCAAGCCACAGTTAAAGACACTTGGACCAAAGTATGGCAAGCATCTTAATGCTATCAGAGCAGCACTTTCAACACTTGATGGCAATGCAACTATGGACGAGCTTAACGCTAAGGGTTCATTTACAATCAATGCTGATGGTGAAGATATCGTTCTTGAGAAGGATGATGTTCTTATAGAGATGACTCAGAAGGAAGGCTTTGTTGCAAGCTCTGACAAGGGTATCACAGTTGTTATGGATACTAATCTTACACCAGAGCTTATCGAGGAAGGCTTCGTAAGAGAAATCGTAAGTAAGATCCAGACTATGCGTAAGGACGCTGGATTTGAGGTTATGGACAAGATTACTGTATATGTAGATGGTAATGACAAGTTAGCAGACCTTATGGTTAAGAATGCAGAGCAGATCAAGAACGTTGTTCTTGCTAATTCTATTGAAATAGGTAAGACAGCAGGATTCACTAAGGATTGGGATATCAATGGTGAGAAGGTTGTGCTTGCGGTTGAGAAGAACTAATATGTTTGTTTAATAGACAATATCTAAGAAAATTACGGTTCTAAATGTACCTTGTAAGGGAAGTTTAGAGCCGTGATTTTTTTTAGGAGGGTTTGAATATTTCAGTGTTTATATGTCTATATGTCTTAAATTGGAGGTGGTTTGAATAAAGTTATAAAAAGGAACTG
>SKEE01003146.1_pt1 | contig 10107 bp, 10 predicted proteins | sample 4826661 | NCBI WGS metagenome assembly SKEE01 (sample SAMN11008817, study PRJNA524170) | human gut metagenome | biome: Human fecal sample; material: Feces; isolation source: fecal sample from pouch patient p20 | host: Homo sapiens | place: Israel: Tel-Aviv | collected 2016-11-14
ATAGAATTCATACCCGGTACGTTTTGCAAGAATCTTTCCGATGGCATGTCCGCCGCTTCCATATTCACGTCCGATACAGATAATTGTTTTTTCCATAATCGTTAACCTCCATTTATCTGATTCATAATTTATTAATATAACTGATAGAAAATCGTTGCACCGATAACCGTCATAAGTCCCGAAACAGCGATAGAAAGACTGCTCATAGCACCTTCAATCTCTCCAAGCTCCATAGCTTTGGCCGTTCCCATGGCATGGGAAGCCGTTCCGATGGCGAGACCTGTGGCGATCGGATGCCTGATCCCGCACAGCCGGCAGATCACATCACCGAACATATTTCCGATGATTCCGGTAATGATGATAGCTGCAACGGTGATCGTAACAATTCCACCAAGCTCCTCAGAGATTCCCATTCCGATCGCTGTCGTGATAGATTTCGGAAGCAGGGTTGCATAGATCTTCTTATCCAGATGGAATAACATCGAGAAGACCCATACACCGGCCAGACTGGTGAATACACCGGAGAGAATACCGGCAAGGATAGCTTTCATATTCTTTTTTAACAGTCCCATCTGCTGATGCAGCGGAATTGCAAGGCAGACGGTAGAAGGTGTCAGCAGATAGCTGAGTAACGAAGAACCATCTTCATATACTTCATATTTAATATTGGTAACTTTCAAAATAATAATCACAAATACAATGGAGATCAGCAGTGGATTGCAGAGCGCAAGCTTTGTCTTTTGTCTGAGAATGATACCAATCTCATATCCGATCAGGCTGATTGCCAGACAGAAAAATGCTGAATCCTGTAATAATTTACTCATGTTTTTTGTCCTCTTTCTTTAAGATAAACTGTGCAATACGTCCGCTTACGGCCATAACAAGGATGGTTGTAACGACGATAATAATACTGATCGGAATGATGACTGGCTTTAAAGCACCCCAGGAAACCATAAGTCCGACTCCGGCAGGGATAAAAAGCATTGGCATGATTTCAATCAGAAATCCTCCGGCTTCATTTACTGCATTGAGTGGAAGTATACCGGTCTGTAAACCGATCAGCATAAGAACGAGGCCGTAGATGCTGGCCGGAACCGGGAGCGGCAGTAATGCGTGCAACAGTTCTCCGACGAATGAGATCGCCAGGATGATCATAAATTGTCTTACAAACTTCATGTGTTCCTCCCTATATCTTGTGAATCATAAGATATCCACTTTACTTTGGTGAAATTGTCCTACCAATTATACCACTTCTGAAATAATATGCACGGAAAATCTTAGCGAAAATTGTATAAAATATAATACGTGTGATATGGCGCAGGAATTTAAACGGCATAAATGAGAAATATTATCTGAACGGTCGGAGGTATTAAGAAAATCTTCATAATTTATAAGAGGAAGTCTTTATATTTTTATAGTAAAATGAATCCATATTCTGAAAAGTCTGAAAAACGACAGAGAGGAGGAGTATGAGGAAGGTAATTGAAGTCAGGAATCTATACAAGCTGTACCGTGTTGGTGATGAGTTTGTACGCGCACTGGATGGTGTGGATTTTGAGATATATGAAGGAGAGTTTTGTGCAATTGTCGGAACATCCGGTTCCGGTAAATCTACACTTCTGAATATGCTGGCGGGGCTGGAAAAACCGACAAAGGGAGAGGTCATCATTGCGGGAAAGCATATTGAAAAGTTAAATGAAGAACAATTGGTGACATTCCGGCGGGATCATGTGGGATTCATCTTTCAGTCATTTCATCTGATGGGAACGTTGAATGCGGTGGAAAATGTAGCATTGCCGCTTAGTTTCCGCGGCGTTCCAAGAGATGTAAGAGTACGAAAAGCCAATGAGATGTTAGATCTGGTAAAACTTGGAAAGCATAAGAAGCATCTGCCGAACCAGATGTCGGGCGGACAGCAGCAGAGAGTGGGAGTTGCCAGGGCACTGGTAGTAGATCCGGATATTATATTTGCCGATGAGCCGACAGGAAATTTGGATTCCCATACATCGGAAGAAGTCATGGAACTGATGCAGCGGGTGGTCAGAGAGCAGAAGAAGACACTGGTCATGGTCACACATGATGATCATCTGGCAACTTATGCGGACAGGGTATTTCATATCCGGGACGGCAGGATCATTAAGATAGAAGATAACCGATGGAAAAAAGGAAAAGAAGAGGGAGGAAGACATGCAGAAACGAATACAGAAAGAGACAGGAAATAATTGCTTGAAAAGAATCATTGTTGCCTTTCTGGCAGTGATCATGATGACAACTATGCTGCATCCGCAGATGGTACAGGCTGCAACAGGCACAGAGAATGGAATTTTTATTGAATCGAAGAACAATGAAGCACCCGTATTTGAAGCAGGGAAAAAGAAAAACTGGAACTTTGTAATAACTAATAATTCTGGAAATGTGTTGAATAATGTTACAATAACGCCAGATTTGGGAGACAAGAATGAAGATTGGCCATTTAAAACCGAAAAACAAAGCTATCAGAAAAGTTTAGGAACGCTTAAAGAGGGACAACCACAAGAAGTTTCTTTTGAATTTATTCAAAGAGATGATGTTCCAACAACAAGATATAAATTGAAATTTACAATATCTGCGGATGGGCAGGAAGAGACAGCAAAATGGTTTTATATGAATACCACAGCAAAGCCGGTACAGAAAGACACACAGGATAATAAAGACAACAAAGATACAGATGAAGGCAAGGATACAGGAAAAGGCGGCAATGGAGCAGGCAGTGGTTCTGACACATCTTACCAGACACCGGATGCCGGCGGTTACAGTAACGGAGAAGCAGCTTACAGCGGAGGATCCGGTGGAAGTACGGATGGAGGTGAAGCTTCGGGAAATGGTTCTGTTCCGCGTGTGATCGTAACCGGATTTACAACCGATCCGGCAGAAGTCCGTGCGGGCAGTAATTTCAAGTTAACGATCCATCTGAAAAATACATCCAAGATGAAAGTCAGCAATATGCTGTTCGATCTTTCAGCACCGACAGAAGGCAGCGATGAACAGACGACATCACCGGCATTCCTTCCATCATCCGGTGCAAGCTCCATCTATCTGGACAGCATTGCCCCGAATGGAACAGCCGATATCAGTATCGAACTGAATGCAAAATCAGATCTTCTTCAGAAGCCATACAACATGGAACTTTCCATGAAATATGAAGATCCGAATGCTACACAGGTAGAAGGATCGTCAAGTATCTCTATTCCGGTGAAGCAGGATGCAAGATTTGAAATCAGCAATTTTGAGATCAGTCCGCAGAGCGTTGCTGTCGGTGAAGAAGCAAATGTGATGTGTAGTCTTTATAATCTGGGACGGATCAAGCTCTATAATGTAAAAGCTACATTTGAAGGAAAGAATATCAAAAAGTCGGAAGTATTTATCGGAAATATAGAATCCGGTGCAACCGGTTCGATTGATGCCATGCTGGAAGGAAAGAAAATATCGGATGGTCCGGCGAAGGTAACGATGACACTTAGTTATGAAGATGAATCGGGAAACATTTCAACAACCACGAAAGATCTGAATCTGGAAGTGACAGAAAAAGTGGATGATGATGAGGCGGCAGCTTCCGATATGCCGGAGGAGACACAGAAAAGTTTTCCTGTAATTCCGGTTGTAATCGCAGCAGTGGTCATTGCAGTGGTGGCAGCAGTCGTAATACTTAAGAAGCGCAAAAAGAAACAGCTGGCAGAGATTGTAGAGGAGGAGTTATTGGATGAACTGGAACGATCTTCTGAGGATGAGCATCAATAGTCTGCGGAGAAGGAAACTCCGTACATTTCTGACGGTCCTTGGTGTGTTGATCGGTACAGCTTCGATTGTAGTGATGATCTCACTCGGACTTGGTATGCAGCAGTCCCTTTATAAGGAAGTGGAACAGTCGGGAGGTCTGACCAGTATCACTGTGACCGGATCGGACAACAGTGACGGTATGACGACAGAAAGTAGGGGATCAGGACAGGAGACAGAAAAAAGGATAGATGACCAGTTGGTTGAAAAGATCAGTAAAATGGATCATGTGAAATTAGCTGCACCAATCTATGAGACTTCGGTGATCCTGCTGAAAGGCTCCTATATGGCGAATGTCCAGTTGCAAGGAATGACACCGGAAGGCCTGAAATCCCTAAATATGGATCTTGGAGATGGAACGCTTCCAAAGACCGGAACAGGACATCTGGAGCTGATATTCGGAAATGGCGTGATCACTGATTTTTATGAAACAGGAAGCGGCAACGGATATTATGATACCGGGAAAGTCCCGAATATCAATCTGATGAAAGATTCTCTTTTCATGATCACGGATACAGAGAATTACAATAGTGACAGCAGCACAGCCTTTGGAGACAGTACAGACAGAACAGCAGGTGCAGGGAGCCAGTCAGATTCCGGAACCGGACAGACAAAACCTGTCCAAAAATATGTAGTAAGGGCAAGCGGTGTGATAAATGGCGGTCTGGATGACTATTCCAATAATTATGGCAGTGTATTTTGTGACCTGGAGACTTTAAAGCAGTTATTGCGGAAAGAATATGCAGGCAAAGTCATTCCGGGACAGCCGAAGACCAAAGCTGGAAAGGCATTAAAAGGCTTCTATTATACGTCATTAAAAGTGAAAGCAGACGATATAGATCACGTGAATGAGGTCGCTGATGTAATCCGTAATATGGGATATAATGTTGAGACCAATGCGGAATATCTGGACAGTATGAAGAGTCAGTTCGCGATTGTACAGGCGGTGCTCGGAGGTATTGGTGCGGTGTCATTACTGGTAGCTGCAATCGGAATTGCAAATACGATGATGATGTCCATTTATGAACGGACAAAGGAAATCGGTGTGATGAAGGTACTTGGATGCAGTCTTAGGAATATCCGGGAAATGTTCCTGCTGGAAGCAGCGTTTATAGGTCTTCTCGGAGGAATTGCCGGAAATATTCTAAGCTTCGTAATGTCAGCAGCCATTAACATAATTGTTGGAAGCAGCGGTGCTATGTCGATGGGAACAGACAGCACGATATCTTATATTCCGTGGTGGCTTGTGTTGATGTCCATGGTATTTGCAGTGCTGGTCGGAGTGCTGGCGGGATATTTCCCGGCGAAACGGGCAATGAAGCTGAGCCCGCTTGCGGCGATCAGGAATGAATAAAACATAAGAAAGAAGTCAGGTAAGCCCTCAGTAAACGGTGGCCGCCTGACTTCTTTTTTGTTATTTATGCATAGTTTATTCTTCAATAATATGAATCTCCAGATAATCAAAATCAATGGAATCCACAAAATTATCCTGATAGAATCTTGTCTTGTCATGTCTTTTGAATTCATCAATATTATGATCCAGCCAGATCGGTTTGCTGAGATCGAACTCATAACAGATCGAGTCCAGAGCATTGAATATCTTATGCGTTCTGGTCTCATCCGTCTCATCGCAGATTACAGTGTCGCGCAGCATATGATTGTCTTTAAATTCTTTTCCCCATAAACGGAACATATGAAGTCCTCCTGTTCGTGTATATATTTGGATTTTCAGATTGGAAAATCTAAAGAATATTACAATTTGATATTCCAAGTATACAGGGAATCAAAAGTAAAGTAAAGATAGGATTTCATGGAAAAAACAGCAAGACAATAGTATAATAATGTATGTGTCAGACAATCAGAAAACATTAGATGAGGAGGAAGAGATATAATGAAAAGTTTAACGGATACATTTCAGTTGAGAAATAAAGTAGAAATTCCGTGTATCGGATATGGAACATGGAAGACACCGGATGGAGAGACTGCTTCCGTAAGTGTAAAAACTGCAATTGAACTGGGATATAGGCATATTGATACAGCGGCGGCATATGGAAATGAAACCAGTGTAGGAGAGGGAATCCGGGAAAGTGGAATTTCAAGGGAGCAGTTGTTTGTCACAAGCAAAGTATGGAATACGGAACGTGGTTATGAAAAGACACTTCATGCTTTTGAAAAAACATGTCAGGACCTGGGAACGGATTACCTGGATTTGTATCTGATACACTGGCCGGCTTCTGTGAATCAGTTTGAAAACTGGGAAGAGATAAATATTTCTACATGGAAAGCAATGATGGAGCTTTATAAAGAGGGCAGGATAAGAGCAATCGGAGTATCTAATTTTATGCCGCATCATCTGAAGGCTCTGATGGAGACAGAAATCATTCCAATGGTTGATCAAATTGAATTTCATCCGGGATGGATGCAGAGTGAAACTGTAAAATATTGTAAAGAGAATATGATACAGGTAGAAGCATGGAGTCCGCTGGGAAACGGACGGGTATTAAATCATCCAAATTTACAGCAGATTGCACAGAAATACGGAAAAACAGTTGCACAAATATGTATTCGCTGGTGTCTGCAGCATCAGGTGCTGCCATTATCGAAATCGGTAACACCATCCCGGATAAAAGAAAATTCAGAAGTCTTTGATTTTTCATTATTACCGGAGGATATGGAACAGATAGACAAAATAGAGAACTTCGGGAACTCTGGTTCACATCCGGATAAGATTAATTTTTGACAGAAACAAAACAATTCTTGTTTTTCCTGTAGCTGTATGATACACTCGTGACATGTGACAAGACACATGTAAATGCAAATGAAATATCTGTAAATCAGCACTGATCGACAAAAAATAGCAGATAAGGAAGGACGAGGAGAACGTTATATGAAAAAAGTAAAGAAAGTATTAGACCGCATCTTCATTGAAGGCTTAAGCGCCATGGCGCACGGTCTGTTCGCAACACTGATCATCGGCACGATCATCCAGCAGATCGGAACATTTATGGGCGGAAATATCGGAGAGATGATTTTCATCGCAGGTAAGCTTGCAGCAACCCTTACCGGAGCCGGTATTGGTGTGGCAGTAGCCTATAAGTTTAAGGAAGCACCGCTGGTAGTGGTGTCGGCAGCAACGGCCGGAATGGCAGGTGCATTTGCAAGCAGTATCCTGGCCGGAAAGGTATTCGTAGACGGAGCTATGGTATTTGCCGGACCGGGAGAGCCGCTGGGAGCGTTCATTGCTGCCTATGTGGGAATCTTCTTCGGACATATGGTATCCGGTAAGACGAAGGTGGATATTCTGGTGACTCCGGTCGTGACGATCGGAAGTGGATGTCTGGTGGGATTCCTGATCGGACCTCCAATCTCGGGATTCATGAGCTGGCTTGGTTCACTGATCAACTGGGGAACAGAGCAGCAGCCGTTTTTGATGGGGATTATTGTATCGGTACTGATGGGAATGATCCTGACACTGCCAATCAGTTCGGCAGCACTTGGTGTGATCCTGAATCTGTCCGGTCTGGCAGCAGGAGCCGCAACAGTAGGATGCTGCTGTAATATGGTAGGATTTGCCGTGGCAAGTTACCGTGAGAACAAAGTCGGGGGACTTCTGGCACAGGGGATCGGCACTTCCATGTTACAGGTTCCGAATATTGTGAAGAAACCGGTAATCTGGCTTCCGGCAATTATATCGAGCGCAATTCTCGGACCGGTAGGAACAATGGTGCTTCATATGACGAATAATGCGACCGGTTCCGGTATGGGGACAGCAGGTCTGGTGGGACAGATCATGACGTGGCAGACGATGATCCAGACAGAGTCCGCACAGATGGTTCTGATCAAAATATTACTGATCCAGATCGTACTTCCGGCAGTCGTGACACTTGGTATTTCGGAATTCATGAGAAAGAAAGACTGGATTAAGACCGGAGATATGAAACTGGAATTTTAGAGAAACTACCTGTATTTACATTTTCGGTGTAAACGATTATAATGTCCTGTAGAATGAATGTGAGTTCAGATTTTACAGAGATATTTAGGAGAAAGCAGGTAGAAAGTTATGATGGGCACTGGAAGAATTCATATGTATTACGGAGATGGCAAGGGAAAGACAACAGCAGCAGTCGGACAGGCAGTCAGAGCCGCCGGAGCCGGACTTCAGGTGCTCTTCTTTCAGTTCCTGAAAGATAATTCTTCAAATGAGAGAAAGATTCTGGAATCTGTACCCGGGATCACCTGCCTTCCGGGGCGTGATCAGGTAAAGTTTGTAAGCCGGATGAACGGAGATGAGAAAGCGGAACTCCGCCATTATAATAATAAAGCGTTGGATGAGATCGTAAAGTTCTGTACGAATTTTGATGTGCTAGTGCTGGATGAATCGCTGTGTGCGATCCATCTGAATGTCTTAAGTGAAGAGAAGATCAGAAGTTTTCTGGAACATAAGCCGCGTGGACTGGAGATCATTATGACAGGGCATGAGGTATCGCAGGATCTTCTGGATCTGGCAGATTATGCGACGATGATGATGAAGGTAAAGCATCCGTATGACCGTAAGGTACAGGCGAGAGAAGGAATTGAATTTTAAAAAATGAGTGGAGAGAGGCTGTCTGAGGATAGCTTCTTTTTGTTTTACATATGTATAATCTTTCTAAAATAAATGTGAAAAATAAGACATATTAGCAGTACTTATGGTATAATATTAACAGTGCTGGTTTAACTCTTCGTTAAGAGAGGAGAGAGAACATTTATATGGAAAATACGATGAAGAACTATGAAGATGTCGACAGTTGGAAGACGATCATGTTCCTGTATAATTCAGCGTTGAAAGAAGTGGGGACAAAGCTGGAGATACTGAATGATGAATTTCAACATGTGCATAAATACAACCCGATCGAACATATCAAGACAAGAATTAAGACACCGGAAAGTATTGTAAAGAAGTTACGCAGGTATGGTTACGAGATATCGATTGAGAACATGGTAAAATATATCAATGATATTGCAGGAGTACGCCTGATCTGTTCCTTTACGTCGGATATTTACCGGCTGGCAGAGATGATCGGCAATCAGAGTGATCTGAAAGTATTGTCGATCAAAGATTATATTAAGAATCCAAAAGAAAGTGGATATAAGAGCTATCATATGCTGGTATCTGTACCGATATTTCTTTCTGACAGCGTTGTAGATACCAAGGTAGAGATTCAGATCCGTACGATCGCAATGGATTTCTGGGCAAGTCTGGAACATAAGATCTATTATAAATTCGAAGGAGATGCGCCGGAGTATATCAGCAGGGATCTGAGAGAATGTGCAGAGATGGTATCAACGCTGGATGAAAAGATGCTGTCTTTGAATGAAGCAATCAAAGAATGTCTGGAGAAACAGGAAGAGTTAAATATAAGTACAAAGACAAAAGAGACGAACAGGCAGGATCAACGGGTTCTGCAGGGCCTGGATTAATATCTGGGCCTTTTATATAGAATTCATCTATAAGGGAATGGTTATATTAAGATTCTCTATTTGAAACCCGGAGCGGTTATTTATATAATGAGGAGTGAGAGAAAAGCTTGTAATATAAAGGAAGATTAAAGGAGCCGGGAAACATGTTTATAGATACACACATGCACGAAATGACCTGTTCAAAAGACAGTTTCTTAAAATTAGAACAGATGGTGGAAATTGCCAGGGAGAAAGGTCTTGGCGCAATCTGCATCACAGACCATGATGATATGGGACTGAAAGAATATGCGGAAGAATATGCGGAAAAAACCGGATTTCCGATCTTTGTCGGGATCGAGTTTTTCTCTTTGCAGGGAGACATCATCGCATTTGGAATTGAGGAATACCCGGATGAAAGGATTCCGGCCCAGGAGTTTATAGATCTTGTAAAGAGTCAGGGAGGCTTCTGCTTTGCGGCACATCCATTCCGGAATAATAACAGAGGTCTGGAAGAGAACTTAAGGACAGTAAGAGGTCTGGACGGTCTGGAAGTCCTGAATGGAAGTACTTCTGTAGCAGCGTGCCAGAAGGCAGCAAGATATGCACAGGAACTTGGACTTTGTACGATGGGATCCAGTGACTGTCATGTTCCGGAGAAAGTCGGCGTCTGTGCGACCTGGTTCCCGGAAGAAATAAGGACAATGGAAGAGTTTATGAAAGCTCTGAAAAAAGGTGGTATGAAACCGGCATATTATGAAGATGGATCATACCATATACTTGAGGTACAAGAGTATGGGAATGGCTATCCGGAGATAGGATTCTAAGGATAGACGTTTTCAGGCTTTTATATAATTT
>SKEE01003147.1_pt1 | contig 10106 bp, 8 predicted proteins | sample 4826661 | NCBI WGS metagenome assembly SKEE01 (sample SAMN11008817, study PRJNA524170) | human gut metagenome | biome: Human fecal sample; material: Feces; isolation source: fecal sample from pouch patient p20 | host: Homo sapiens | place: Israel: Tel-Aviv | collected 2016-11-14
CGCCCGTCCGACTCGTGCCGCTCTCTCCAAACATCAACGCACCGCAATGACCGCAGAACAGCTTGGTGGTGAGCAGGTAGTCATCCTCTGCCTTTCTACGGGCAGGGGCTTTCTTGTTTTTCAACATTTTCTCCTGCACATCATCGAAAAGTTCCACCGACACGATAGGCGGAATCGCATCGGGAATCAGGATATCACGGTATTTCAGCTCTCCGATGTAGCGGCGGTTGCTCAGCATATGTTGGATGGTGTTAAAGGACATCGGCCCGCCACGCTTGTTCTTGATGCCCTTTTCGTTCAGCCAGTCCCGGATCTCCTGCATGGTCTGACCATCGTTATACCGTTGAAACGTTTCCGCTACGAACGGCGCAGTCAGTGGGTCGATCTCAAAACGGCGGTCGGCATTGATGGTGTATCCAAAAGGGATTGCACCGCCGGTGAACTTGCCCTTGAGGGCATTCTCCGTCATGCCGCGAATCACTTTCTCGGACAGGTCGGCAGAGTAGTATTCCGCATAGCCCTCCAGCACCGATTCTAGAATGATGCCCTCCGGCCCTTCAGAGATGATTTCCGTAGCCGACATGAGCTTGACGCCATTCTTCTTCAGCTGAGTCTTATATCGGGCGCTGTCATAGCGGTTGCGGGCGAAGCGGTCCAGCTTCCAGACCAAAACGATGTCGAACAGCTTGCGCTCGCTGTCCTTGATCATCTGCTGAAACTGAGGCCGGTTGTCCGTTTTGGCCGAAATCGCCCGGTCAATGTAGTGCTTGACCACCGTGATACCATTCTTCTCGGCATAAGCGGTGCACTCGCGAATCTGGCCTTCGATGGATTCTTCACGCTGGTTGTCGGAGGAATAACGGGCGTAGATGACGGCAGTCATAGCAGGCACCTCACTTTACACATCATTAAACGGCGAACGGTTCTTTCAAAATGTAGTTTCGTATAATATATACCATATTTTACAACGGTTTGCAATGGGAAAATCAGCGAACAGCATTTAATTCTTTTCGTAAATCAGATGCCCACCGACCTATGGTTTTTGCCATAAGCTGGTGGGCATCTGTTGTTCTGGCTTATAATTCACTGATGGTTGCAGTAATGGGCTGCATGAGGATTCGCTTGACCGGGTTATATACTGCCAGCACCACAGCCGCCAGCACGACTACGACAATCACGGCAAGACAGCCCCACGGCACCTGCCACGCTGCACCGAAATAATGGGTAATGAGCAGGATATACAGCTTCCGATTCAGCACAAGACCCAGCGCAATGCCCACCACAAGACCGGACACCGCATAGGTGCCAGCTTCGGCAGAGATCATGCGTTTCAGCTGTGCATCATCCATCCCGATGGCACGCAGGATGCCATACTGCTTCATTCGTGCCGACACGCTCATGGAAATGCTGTTGATGATGTTCAGAATGGTGATTCCTGCAATCACGATGAGAAACGCATAGACCACCAGATGGAACGCCCAGTAGGTGCTTTGTATCATCCGATTTCCTTCGATTCGGTTGGAAAAAACAACCTGCTTGTTTAACGTGTCGCTCAGCAGGGTGTGTATTTGTGCAATGGCTGCGTCTGCTGTGGTATCTTTTAGTTGAATATCGATCACCGCATAGCGGTTTTGCCCGGTCAGCTGATGGAAGGTTTCTTCGGTGCAGATAACAATCGGGGAATCGGTACTACTGAACGGGCTGTCGTTCAATACACCCACGACTGTGAGCTTTGCATCCTCCAGCTGAATGGTATCACCCACGGTCAGGGAGTTGCTTTTGTCGAATACCGTCAGCACAGGGTATGTGCCATCCTCCGGCTCCTGCGGAAGGGTTCCGCCAATCAGGTCTTTTTTCGCCCAGCCAAACTGTATCGTATCGTATGAAATCAGGTCGATGGACCCCTGTTTTCCCTGATATTCCGCCGGGAGCGGGCAATACATCCGCCCGAATGCGTGTTTGACTTCCGGCAGAGCTTCCAGCTGCTCCACCAGCACCGGGTCAAGGACATTTTGCCCGGATGTTTCAGCCACCGATAAGTCCGGTGTGTAGGGCTGCAACGGATTCAGCGCAAATCCAACCCATCGAAGCAAAACCGAAAAGCTCAAAAACAGGAGAATGCTTAACGCAAAGGAACCTGTCATCAGAAGCAAGTTCTTTTTGGACGAGGTTGCATGGCTCACGCCCAAAGAAAGCTCTGCACGACTTCCAAACAACCGAGCATGACACGGAGAATCCGCTGCATTTTCTACCGCATTCCCAGTTGCTGCTGTGATCGGAGAAGCTTTTGCCGCCCGCCGTGCCGGAGAAGATGCCGCGCACCAAACCGTGATAAGTCCCAGCGCGGAACCACAGATCATACCGACCGGGCTGATGCCAAGCACTGGTAAAGAGCTGAACTCATCGCCGATAAATCCACGCAGAAAGGAACACAATCCCCATGTGGAAACGATTCCCAGCACACACCCTGCTGGAACAGCAGTTTTACACCAGAAAAGAGCTTCCAGCCGGACAAGCATCCGAACCTGATTTTTTCCTGCCCCAAGACAACGCAGCATTCCATAATAGCTGGTACGCTGCGCTACATTGCTGTTGATGCTGCCTGTGATCATAAAAATTCCGGCAAGGACGACCATGCCAGCCAACACAGCCGCTACCGCATATAAGCCTACAATATAATCGTTGTTGCTGCTTGCGTTCAACGCCATCAGGTAAGTATTTTCGGAGATTTTTTCTTCTGAAATTCCGTACTTGTTTTCGATGTTCACAATGGACTGCCGCAAATTGGTACGTGGCTTGAACTGGATGAAATACTGTGTTTCAAAGGATTCTTCTACCTGTGCGGCAATCTGAGAAAATGTACTGCGGTTCATCACCAGCACAACAGCATCATACTGGTTCGCATCGGAGGTATCCTCATTGAAACCTGCGACAGTAAGCGAAATGGTCTGTCCATCCGGGAGCGTCAGCGGAATCGCTGTACCGACCGTAACATCCAGCCAATCCCGGATGTTTGCTGTCACGAGCACTTCGCCATCCGCCGGGGCAGTGCTACACTGCATTCCCGGAAAGATTTGAAGGATCGCATCATCTGCTCCTACCAGTGCGGCACGTTTATCTCCGGCAAAGTAGTTTTCCGTAAGGGAAGCGTTGATGTCGCTATACGCCGAAAATGCAGCAACATCCTCCTGTGCGGCAAGCTCTGCGGCTGTTTCAGGGGAGATGTCCTTTACCATGATATGCCAGTTTCCGTTTTTGTTCAGCTGGTTTGAGGTTTCCATCCGAATCGCCATATCTGCCATACTGAACACCGCCGTGACCAGAAACACCGCAAGGACGATGCACAAAATCGTCATGCGGTTCTGCCGTCTGCGTACCTTGGCAGAAATCGGGATCAGGCTCAGATAGCTTTTCATTTCTGTGCTGCTCATTCCCGGCACCTCCCAAAATCGGTCAGGCAGCCGTCCGATACCTGCAACACCCGGTCTGCCGTCTGCGCAATGCTGCGGTTGTGGGTGATCATCAGGATGGTCTGCTCGTATTTCCGGGATGTTTCTTTTAGCAGGGCAATGACCTCGCTGGTGTTCTGGGTGTCCAGATTGCCGGTCGGCTCATCCGCCAAAATCAGGGAAGGGCGGGTCATCAGGGCGCGGCCAATGGCTACCCGTTGCTGCTGCCCACCGGAAAGCTGACTTGGCAGATGCTTCCGACGGTCTTTCAGATTCAGCACGGTCAGCAGTTCTTCCAGATATGCCCTGTCCGGCTTTTGGTAGTCCAGCAGCACCGGGAACAGGATGTTTTGTTCTACGGTCAGTTCCGGGATGAGGTTGAATGCCTGAAAGATAAAACCGATATTGCGGCGGCGGAAGATTGTCAGCTCCCGGTCTTTCATGGCAAAAACATCCTTGCCATCAATCAGCACCTTGCCGGAAGTCGGCGTATCCAGTCCACCAATCAGGTTGAGCAGGGTGCTTTTGCCGGAGCCGGATTCGCCAACGACCGCCACATATTCGCCTTTCGGCACTGAAAAGCTAACATCTTTCAGCGCATGGACAGCGGTTTCTCCGCTGCCATAGGTCTTGCAGAGATGGTTGACTTCTAATAGTTCCATAGTGTATCCCTCACTTTGCAGGTTCCTTCGATTCAGACGGATCATCTCTGTCTGTGCAGAAAAGGATAACACGTCAACCTTACTGCAAGCCTACACGCAGCCTACAATTTTGTAGGAATCGGAAAATTCAGAGTAAAGGTCGTGCCCTTTCCCAGCTCGCTGTCTACTTCAATGGTGCCGTGATGGGCTTCCACAACGGCTTTTGCCAGCGGCAGACCCAGCCCGATGCCCTGTGTATCCTGAGAAAAGCGGCTGCGATAAAACCGTTTGAAGATATGGTACAAATCTTCCGGGTGGATGCCGCTGCCGTTGTCGCGCACTTTGATCTGAACCATGGACGGCAGTGCATTCCACTCTACCTGAATCGTATCTCCGCTCTTTGTGTGGTCAAGGGCATTCTTTACAAGATTGTCCACAGCTTCCTGCATCCAGTCACGGTCGCACCAAAGTGTAACCGCCTCTGAGCCGGACAGAACAAGCTTTTTCTGTTCCTGCTTGGCACGATAGTGATACTGCCGCGCGATGTCCTGCACCATTTCAGCAACATTTTCGTTTTTCTTCTCCAAGACGACCGATCCGGCATCCAGCCGGGTGATTTTGAGCAGATTCTGCACCAGCGTTTCGATGCGGTCCAACTCCTGTTCGGACAGGTCTGCAAACTCTTTGACCTCCGACGGCGAAACAGCTTCGTCCTGAAGCAGACCGTTGTAGATATTCAACGCCGCCAGCGGTGTTTTGAGCTGGTGCGAAATATCTGCAATGGTATTTTTCAAAAAACGCTTCTCCCGTTGCTCGTTGTCTGCGTGTGCGCTCAGAACTGCCGCCAATGCATTAACGGAGTGAAACAGACGGTAAAGTTCTCCCTCCCGGTCGCAGTCCAGTCGTGCATCCGGGTTGCCATCCAGACAGCTTTGGATTTGCTGGACTGCCTGTTCCAGAAGCGCGCTCTGCCTTTGGAAATAGCGAAAAAGCACGCCCCAGAGACAGCCGCCCAGCAGCAGAAAAACCAACAGTAACCCGAAAGAAAATACATGCGTCGTATGCCATACGATGCCCTGCGTGAGAGCCAATGCCACCGCCCAGACCGCCAGCACTGTCCGGAACAAAATCCGGCTCTCCCGGTTTGCGAATACTTTCATACGGCACCTTTACCCATTCCATTTATAGCCCATGCCGCGGACAGTCAGCAGCATCTGCGGTTTGCCGGGGTCGTCCTCAATCTTCATCCGCAGCCGCCGGATGTACACTGTTAAGGCACTGCTGTCAATGTAATCCCCATCGCAGTCCCACAGTGCATCCAGAATTTGTTCCTTGGATAGCACGGCATTCGGATGCTGCATAAAGAAGCAGAGTAGCTTGTACTCTGCGCCGGTCAGTTCCAGCAAGACTCCGTTTTTGTATGCCTGCCCCTGCAACAGCCGGACGGTGATGCTGCTCGATTCCAGTACGGGTTCTCCTGCGCTGGACGCATTTGCACGGCGAAGCAGTGCATTGACCCGCGACAACAGGACACCCAGCTTGAACGGCTTGGTCAGGTAATCATCCCCGCCCAGATCCAGTCCCATGATGATATTCATTTCCTCATCCGAAGCAGTCAGGAACAGAATCGGCACGTTGGATGTGCGCCGCACCTTCTGGCAGAAATCGAAGCCAGAGCCATCCGGCAGGGAAACATCCAGCACCAGCAGGTCATATTTTCCGTCTGACCACAGCACCTCGGCTTCTGCCAGCGTCCGGGCTGTATCCAGTGCAAAGCCCTGTTTCTTGAATGCAAAGGTCAGCCCACTAATCAGGCTCAGATCATCTTCCAAAAGGAACAGTTTTCTCATGATTCCCTCTCTTTTCTGCGTTTTGTGTGTCCTACAGGTTCAAAAGCATTATAAGTTTTTTCTGCGAACATTACAATGTGCGAAACGGAAATTGTTTCTTGCCGTGTGTTAAACAATAAGTCCTACTATCACTGCTTTACTGCAATAAAATTTGCAAAACCATCTTGACGCGCTCCGCAATCCATGATACCCTTTATCGCAAATCCCACCAAATTTGTAGAAAAGTACAGAGCGGCGAGGATTTATTCCCCATGAAGATTTTTACCGCCCCGCAACACACCCGATCAATTTTGCCGCCGATTCACCCGACAAAATCATCGCTGCGCTGCGTGGGCGGTATTTTTCTTTTCTGGGAACTTGTCAGGGCAAAGTCCCTCCATCTTGCTGTGCAAGACCGTTCCGTTGCTTAAAAAAACACTGGGGCTTTCATTGCTACGCTACGCTTGCAAACGCAAACCGTACCTTGAAAATTTTATAAGCCGTCCGAGCGTGATACCGACTTTTTGTCAACGCCGCTGCATAAACAGGGGCAGGAACTTCGTTCGGAGCAAACGGTGACCCCATTACATGAGCAGCACCACCTCTACTTATTTTTGCGTCTTAACAATTCGGAAACATTTGTTGAAAATGCGTTTTGAGCGCAGCGGTAGAGGGCAAGAACCGTCCCGTGGCCACAAATTTTCAATTCTTGAAAATGTTGTGCTCCACCGGGACTTCACTTCTTCAATGCGTCTGCATTTCCGAAGTGATCTTGTTGGGGCGTGCCTGCCCCAAACCCTGCTCATGGTTCGCACCTGACGGTGCGAACAGCAACGGCGTGTCGTGCTTTACATAACTTCACCGAGGAGTTATCGAACAGACAGGAGGTACAATGACCAAAACGAATATTCAACTGACCCCTAGCATTCCCCAGCACCACGACACGCCGAACAACAAAACGCACATCATCAAGTTCCGTGTGACAGCGGAGGAAAAAACGTCACTGGAACTCACTTGCAAACTCCTGAATCTCTCCCTCTCCACTTTTATCCGCCGTGCCATCCACAACGTCAAGATCGAGAAAACGGTCATCGTTGCCGGTGGTGGCAAAGAAACCCTGACCGCCGTTTCCACCCTGCTTGCCCAGTGCAGCAAGGTGGGCACCAACCTCAACCAACTTGCAAGGCACTTCAATTCCGGCGGTGCGGACACCGAGCAGATACGAGCAAAACTCCTTGACGAACTTGCAGACCTGACCGCATTTCGGCTGCACGCCGAGAAAGTTCTGGGTGAACTGTATGGCAACGCTCAAGCATATCGCCTCTAAAAACTCGGACTACACCGCCATCGAAGCGTACCTCGTTTACCAGCACGATGCGTTCACCGGAAAGCAACTTCTGGATGAACAGGGCAGACCGAAGCTGCGGGATTCGTACCTGCTCGACACCCTTGAGTGTGGCGATTTCTCGTTTGCAACGGCCTGTCTGCTGGCAAACCGCAAGTATGGTAAGAACACCCAGCATGGTGATATCAAAAGCCACCAGTATATCATCAGCTTTGACCCCAGAGATGCAGCCGACAACGGCTTGACCATGGAAAAGGCACAGGCACTTGGCCTGAAATTCTGCGAAGAAAACTTCCCCGGTCACCCTGCCATCGTCTGCACTCACCCGGATGGGCATAACCATTCGGGAAACATCCACGTCCACATTGTGATCGGCAGTATCCGCACACGAGAGGTGGAACGTAAGCCCTATATGCAAAAGCCCCGTGACTGGCGTGAGGGTATGAAGCACTCCAGCACAGCCCAGACCATGCGGCACCTCCGTGTCGAGGTCATGGAGCTGTGCGAAAGTGCTGGACTGTACCAGATCGACCTGCTCAACGGCTCGAAAGAGCGTGTCAGCGAGGCCGAATATTGGGCAAGGCGGCGTGGACAGCAGAAACTTGATCTTGCAAACGCAGCCCTCACCGCAGCCGGACAGCCGCCCAAGCAGAAGAAGTTTGAAACCGTAAAAGATACCCTGCGGAAACAGATTTCTTCGGTGCTGTACCGTGCCACCAGCTTTGAAGATTTTTCGGCGAAGCTCATGTAGCAGTACGGCATCACGGTTAAGGAAAGCCGTGGACAACTCAGCTATCTGCCCTCTGGCAGAACAAAGTTTATCCGGGCGAAACATCTCGGTGACAAATTCGATAAGGCGGCAGTGCTTGCCACGTTGCAGGCAAACACTGAGCGCAAACCCAAGGCGCAGTTCAAGCAGGATACCATCGGGAAACTGATCGACATCCAGTCGAGGATGACCGAGGGCAAGGGCATCGGCTATAAGCGTTGGCTCACGAAACACAATCTCAAAGTTATGGCACAGACCGTGAAGCTTCTGCAGGAAAAGGGCTTAACCGACGAGGACGCCCTGAACCAGCGCATCACCGAACTGGAAACCAAGTATCACGACTCGCTGGCGGTGGTGAAAGACCTCGAAGGTCGCATGAAAGCCAACAATGAGCTGCGCTATCACATCGCAGCCTACACCAGCACCAAGAATGTCGCACAGCAGTTAAAGACTGCCAAACGACCCGCAGCCTTTGAGGAGCAGCACCGTGCAGAGCTGACAGCATACCGGGTGGCAGCAGCCTATTTCAAGGCAAACAACCTCACCAAGCTGCCCAGCCCGAAAAAGCTGGAAGCCGAGTATGCGCAGCTGGCATCCGAAAAGGCAAAGTTCTACGAACAGTACAAGGAAGCCAAGGAAGAACTGTTCAAGCTGAAAACCGCAAAGCAGAATGTTGCGTCCTTTTTCCGGGAGGAAGAACAGACGCAGCAGGAGAGATAAAGGAGTGTGCGTATGATCAATCTGAAAATTGACCCGGAGTTCCAGTCCCAGATTCCTCCTCTGACCGATGATGAATTCAAGCAGCTTGAAGAAAATATCCTGAAAGAGGGCAAGCTGCTTTCTCCTTTGATCGTTTGGGGCAATACCCTTGTTGATGGACACAACCGTTATGCCATCCTCCAGAAGCACCCGGAGATTTATTTCTCCACCATGCCGCTCCCGTTTGAAAGCCGGGAAGAAGTTCTCGCTTGGATTTGTAAAAATCAGCTGGGGCGGCGCAACCTCACACCGGAGCAGAAGAAGTTCCTCATTGGAAAGCAGTACAGTGTGGAGCATCGAAAGCCCGGTGGAAACGGCAACAACCAGCACACGGCTGCTGCCAAGAAAACTGCCCCGGAGGAATTGTGTCAAATTGACACAATTCCTCCCACCTCTGCGGAAGCGAGCATCCGCAAGCAGATTGCGGAGCGGAACAATGTCAGCGAATCCTACGTTGCCCGTTCTGAAAAATTCATGTGTGGCGTAGAGATCATGGAACAGATGGTGCCCGGTATGCAGGAGAAAATCCTGTCCGGGCAGTTCAAAGTCCGTGATGCTGATATGCACCGCCTTGCCAGAGCCGATTTTCCGAACCGCAAGCAGATCGTGCACGAGATTCTGCACCCGGAGGACCGCCCCGCTCCGCAGTCGAGCTACTCACACTACTCTGGAATCAACTACTCCGCGCTGGAAGTCGCTGTCCGGCGGATTCAGCAGGACTTTGATTTTTTGATGAGATACTTGCCTAAGCTACCGGACGATTCCTACGCCAAAACTGAAACGCTAAAAATCCTCAAGCAGCACAAAGCGTATATGGCACAGTTTGAAGAACTGCTGAACGATGAAAAAATCGCATAACGACAGGCACTTGTAAGCCATCAACGAGCCACCAGCCGCAAGTGCAGGGCGGAAAGCATCCGCGCCCTTGCGCCTGATAAAAATTGGAACTTTGATTTTCTCGCCCGGCTTTGCCACGGTGGGACGATCAAAGGAGCGTGCGTTTGAACAAAAAGAAAAAGTCCACAAACACTTCCCCTTATCCCGATGAAGTCATCGACCGTCTGGCACGGGCGTTCTACCCGGCCATCCTTGCCTGCTGGAACAGCGAGGAAGGACAGCGAGAGTTTGCCGCATGGCAGACAGAACAGGCTCATCTTGCAGGAAAAGAAAAACAGGAAGTTCCCGCTTGCTGGGTATCCGTAAAACAGTTTTCGAAAAATGACACGGCAACTGCCTGTCAGGATTGGTTACGGAGTACCCGGCTAGGCCGAGGAAGCATCAAGTCCCATGTCCGCACCGTTAAGGTGTTGGGTA
>SKEE01003160.1_pt1 | contig 10075 bp, 10 predicted proteins | sample 4826661 | NCBI WGS metagenome assembly SKEE01 (sample SAMN11008817, study PRJNA524170) | human gut metagenome | biome: Human fecal sample; material: Feces; isolation source: fecal sample from pouch patient p20 | host: Homo sapiens | place: Israel: Tel-Aviv | collected 2016-11-14
CTATATAATAGAACCTCGCACGTTGGCGTTCATTCAGTTCATTGTTCAGTTTTCAAAGGTCATCGTGTCATCGCCTCATCGCGACGACTTGTATATCTTACCAGACGTTCCCCATCTTGTCAACACATTTTCCAAAAAAACTTGAAATAATTCCCATTCGTCCCTATATATCGATGTTAGTAACAAGAAATCCGTAGTTAGTCACCCAATCCAGGAAAATTCCTATAATGGTATTATATAATATAAACGGGCCAGTAGAACCACCTCACAACTACAACCTAAACCCTTTCACAATCATCACGGAAACAGCCCCACCAGGTCCTCCTTCCCCAGCGGGGCTGTTTTCGCACGCCACAATGCCTCTTCAAAAAAAATCAGAAAAGTTTAAAAAAAGTGTTGACAACTATAGGCCTCGTGAATATAATATAAGAGTACTTGCCACTATAGCTCAGCTGGCAGAGCATCTCATTCGTAATGAGAGGGTCGTAGGTTCGAATCCTATTAGTGGCTCCAAAACCTTAGAGGAATCCTGTTATTGAGAATAGCAGGGTTCTTTTTTTATGCCACAAATAAGGATATTTATAACTGCGTGTCTTCCTAAAACATGCCCTCTGTGAGTCTTCCCATGGCCTCGGCTACTTCTGGTTGCTTCTGGCTCATTACGGCATCGTCGGTATAGTAGTGAATCATTCGTTCATTGCTCCAACCTGCCTGCCTCATGACGGCATCCATGGGCTGTCCTGCCATCATCATATAAGTAGCGTAGGCATGACGGAACGAATGGGGACTAGTATCAGCATCAACCCCAGTCTTATCACACCATTGTTTCATAGTCCGATTAAAGTTTCTCGGCTCTCTCCATCCGTCCTTTGTCTTTTGTGCAATCACATAAGTACGCTTGTTGTGTTGTGTCTTTTCCCGATACTCCATCATGAGATTGTACAGCTTAGCGGAAATATAACACCGTCTTACGCCGCTCTGTGTCTTTGTGTATTCGTGAATAGTAGCCTTCTTTTCAGCCCCTACAGCCTTTGTGATCTTGATGTAGTGTGTTCTCTGTTCAATATCATAGCGAACATCCTTCCATGTAAGGGCCAGCAGTTCGCCACGCCGCATCCCTGTTTCAAAGAGAAGCGGTATAGCAATCCAATTAAAGTGGTTCGCTCCTCGTGCATAGTCATAGAGCTTCTTTACTTCTTCCTTTGTGATTGCTCTTTTCTGTGTCTTCTTCACCTTGGGAAGGCGTACGTTATCACAAGGATTCCTAGGGATATAGTTCCCCCTTACGGCCTCATTGAGTGCAATGGACAACACGGTAAAGACATCGTGCAACGTTCGCATAGAGAAGCGTATAGAAGCATTATCAACCTTCTCCCTTAAAGCCCCCACAAAGGCAGATACAGCGTTCGTGTCTACATCTGTAAGTTTAGGGGCATCCGCTTCAAAGAATGGCTTGATATGGTTGCGGTATCGGCTTTCATAGCTTTCATAGGTTTTTACATCTATGTTTGTCTGCTTCTTCATTTGTAGCCAGTCCTGCATATAGTCTATCAATGTGATAGAGCTTCCCTTAAACTGTGCCTTCTGTTGCTCCTGCTGTACATCCGCAAGTGCCTTAGCAATATTCATGATTGTATCGTTATCAAGGTTCACTGTGTTATTGTTGTCCATCGTCATAATATATGCTCTCCCTTCTGAAAAGAAAAAGAGCTATTATGACGTGAAGTTCATAACCAACTTCATCATATCACAATAGCTCTTGTTTGTCTGTATACCCCAATATGTTGAGGTTTAAGCGTCTTACGAGTTGCCTTAGGGTAATTCCCTTCACGGCATCCGTAACGGGCCTTAAAACGGCTCCTAGTGCATTAGAAGACATCTGTATCTTCTTCCTGCTCTTTATCCTCTCTCCAATCAACAAGAAGACTGCCCGTATGAGTCAGTACTTCTATTTGTCCATAATCTCTACATACCTCATACATGTCAACTAAATGCATGTAGCTATACACATTGGCAATAGCCTCTTGTGTTCGTAGTGTCTTATTCTTCCCATGTAATGCAAAACTGCTACGAATCATACAAGCACATTCACGGCTTTTCAATGGTGTAAGTTCCATATCACATCGCAACGGAGTACAGTAATGGCTTTCCAAAAAGGAATACGGATTCTTTTCAAAGGGGCGACACTCAACAGGTGTATAGCCCTTTTTGCGTCTGTTCTGGTAGAAGGCCGTACCAATATCACCGACGGCGACCCCATCAGCAGAGGTAGACACAAAGAACACATAGGCATAACCTTTTTTACCCCATCCAATAGATATGGCCGTCATGGTGTCTTTTCCATTCTTGTGAAGCCAGTTCTTTAGGCTTCTATGTTCTTTGTGAATGTCTTCCTTTTTCATCCGCTTCCTATACGTAGCGTATCCAATGACCCATTTATTGTTAATGGCGGCATCTGCAATCGTGCTAAAGTATGCAAAGTGTGTCTGCAAGCCTCTGTTACGCTCTGCAAAGCGGTTAATGACTTCCTCATCCGTCAAAGCTTCCGTGAGCTTTAAAAGCCGCTCATTCTCTTTCTTTCTGGCTCTATTGGCTCTCTTGAATCGCCTTTTGTCTGCTTCTGTCCACGCATGACTATATGGTGTCTTTTCCTCGGTGTCTTCCTCTTCATCAAGCTTACAATAACGCATGAGAGAACCGCAAGGCAGGTCAAAGACCGTAACAATATCCATAGTGTCACATGCTTCCTGCTCCATAAATTCATTCAATTCATCCATCAAAATCAGCATCCTTTCTTTTTGTCTATACTATTTGTGTACCCTAAAGTCCCCTCATTGGCTCTATTAAGCCATTTATGCGACCTTCTAACCCCCCTATTTTTGTAAGCTCAAAACGTCCTCATAACGTCCTACAAAGACCGATGAAGTCCCTAAAGACCCGTTAATGATGATTGTTAATGATTATCCTAAATCCCCAAAATAGACAGGACAATAGAACCACATAGGCTCTAAGAGAATCCCATACATCCCATGAAATCATCATGCGTGTACTCTTCTATCAGTATGTGACACAATTAGACAACCATTCATACCTGGCACTATTGTTTTCTTCTCATGGTGGAACACTTCCCAAAGCGTATATAGGTGTCCTCTTTTCTTCGTTATGTGCCCCAAATAGCACCATGGTATATAAGTGCCCCATTTAACAGCCCTCATAGGACTGTGTAGGACGCCATGAAGGACAAGCGACAAGGAAGCGGCCAAAACCAACAGATGAGATAGAGTATACAGTTTTATGATGGATTTATGCATCATTTATGAATTATCATTCAATCATTATGCAAAGACCCCAAAAAGCTCCCATGAGCAGGTCTAAGACACACTCAAAGAATGGCTCAACCATGCCATTTACAGGCCATAACGCTCTTATTACTACCGATAATCAAAGCTTATCGGTAGTAATATTTTAGGTAGGAAGCGGCCATGGATGCGCCTAACGAGCCTTAAATCCGCTTCTATATGTCATCATGATTGTTACATCAAAGAACAGCAGACCCCCTAAAACCTCTCATGTCTGCTCCTCACTGAATCTGAACAGTCGCAACGGCCCTATGGGGGATAGCGACTCAAAAGCTCCGCCACATAAGGCCACACGGAAATTTCATACAAAACGGAGTCCCTAAAGGTGGTCATTACCGTAAAGGTGGTTATTCATATATACTCATGACTTACGACCCTGTGCCATGGTGTCTTTTCCCTTTTCTGTGTGTCTTCTCAAAAAGAAATCTCTCTATTTGCCTCTGTAATCAACTTTTATATATCCGTCCATGTTCTTTATCATGAAAAATATAAAAACTCATTACAGGCTCAAATAGACGTAATTTTGATTAAATCATGTGAAAATCGGTTATTTCCTTCACGCCACAAAGGCTCTTTTAAAAGTGGTGTATGCGTTCGTAATGAGAGGGTCGTAGGTTCGAATCCTATTAGTGGCTCCAAAAAATCAAGAGGCTGTCGCATATGCGACAGCCTCTTTTGGCGTTTGAAGTTGAAAGCTATCGCTTCAAACATCATACATCCAACTGCTCCTAAATCAATTTAATTCCTTCTCCTAAGTTGCACATGACTGCTAAATCCCCCTCTCCCTACAAACTCCATGCTACAAACTATAAAGCGAAAAGGGTCTCATTTTTTTTGCCGGAAATCGGGGATGAATGGTATGGGGGCCGATCATTTTTTCCATCCAGACGACGTCATACCAACGGTCGAATTTGTAGCCGCTGTTGTGGAAACGGCCGACCAGGGTGTAGCCAAGGCGTTGATGGAAGTTCAAGCTGCCGTTGGTGACATACGGGTCCTGATCATCACGGGGTACGGCAATGCAGGCGTTGATGTTGAGTATTCCCATGGATTTCAAGGCTTTTTCCAGGGCTTCGTACAGCTTGCGGCCAATGCCGTGTTTACGGGCGTTTACATCGACGTAGATGCTCGATTCAACGGACCAGGCATAGGCTTCACGGCCATAGAATGCATGAGCATAGGCATAACCGATGACCTTGCCGTCTATTTCGGCAACCAAGTAGGGATAGTGCCGCGAAATTTCTTGGCGGCGCCGTTCCATTTCCGCCATATCCGGCGCGGTGTATTCAAACGTAATGGCCGTCTTTTCTACGTAGTAGGCGTAAATCCTGGCCAAAGCTGCCGCATCATCTCCACAGGCTGACCGAATCGTAATATTATCGCTCATGGCCGTATCTCTCCTTTTCAAAGAACCCCTCAGACCGCCTTTGGCGGCCAGCTCCCCTATCATGGGAGCCTTAACCTCTCAGACTGCCTTCGGCACCCAGCTTCCCTACCATGGGAGCCTTAAACCTCTCAGACCGCCTTTGGCGGCCAGCTCCCCTATCATGGGAGCCTTAACCTCTCAGACTGCCTTCGGCACCCAGCTCCCCTACCATGGGAGCCTTAACTGCCTTCGGCGGCCAGCTCCCCTATCATGGGAGCCTTTAAAAAAAGACTATGGCATGCTCTCAGGATTTCCATGCCATAGCCCCTGTTCCCGGTATATGATTATTTCCAGAATTCCCACCAATGGCGGTTGTTTTTTTCGGCCAGCTGCTGGCGCAGGCTGTCTCGTTCGGCCTGGACGGTGGCCAGTGTTTCCTGGAGTTGTTTGTGTTCGTCTTCGATGATACTGCCTTCTTTTTTCAGGCGGTCCAGTTCGCTCTGCAGGGCATCGGCCTGGTCCTTGTTCTGCTGAGCTTCCAGGACTTTGACTTTGACTTCAGACAGTTCGTTCTGTTTGGCGATCAGGTTCTGCTGCAACGTGATGACCTGCTGCTGGGCCGTGTTGAGGTCCTGCTGGGCTTTGAGCAGCAAAATGCGCAGGTTGTGCGATTCTTGCTGGGCATTGGATACTTTTTCGCTTTCCAGTTCGGTAATGGTCGCCTGGTCGTGGAGGCCGCGCAGCTGGTCGAGGATGCGGACAGCTTCCGTATCGAAGGCCCATTCGCCTTTCTGCATGGTGGCGTGTTCTTCTCCGTCATGATTGATTTCGTCCAGATGTTTTTTGACGAACTGGATGATGCCCTGACGGGTCTTGATATTATAGCGGTCCATTAAATCTCTTGTCGTAATCACGTGTTTTCTCTCCTCATGTTTACTATCTCTGTTTTTGCATTTACCTGGCTCATTTTCCCAATAAAAAAAGGCTTAACCATGCCAGCCAGCGCAACAGCAATTCATATAAATCAATTACCTTTAGTTTACCGTATTTCAAAGAATAATGCAACGAAAAGGGGGCTGTCACATGAAGATTCCCGTCATGTGAGGCCCCATTTCAGTCGATGTGCAATTAGTATCTATCCGATTAGATGGAAAGCTGGACGAAATTCTGGCCAAAGCGCAGGTATTCGCCTTGGGGCAGTTTATAGGCTTTGGAAATGGCGTTGGCTTCTGTCGGGACTTCCGGCGTCGTTTCCAATTCGTAAGATTTGGCATAGGCACCTGCTGTGTCAGAAGCGGTCAGGCCGGATTTATCGAACTTCAAATCGCTGCCGTCATAGATGCGGATACCGATGACGATGCCGCCCTGGAGATAAGCATCCATGTGATGGTTATCATAAATCCAGCGGTCTGTTCCCTGATCTTCGGCAGTACTGCTCGGCTGGCCATAGGCAGCCGTCAAGTCTTCCTGGGTCATGCCGAGGTAGACGCCGCCAATGGATTCGTAACGGTCGGCGTTGAGGGAACGGCGTAAGGGCATCTTATTGTCTACGATGAGGTACTGATGGGATTTATGGCCCATGAGGTCCATCTTGATCGTCCGGTCGCCAGTCTGTTCATGGATGGTGAAGGTCCCGGTCCGCGGATAGTCATAGGTGCAGTCTTTCGGGTCCGTTACCGTACAGCCGTTGATGGTGTTGCCTTCGATGGTCATGACCAGGTTGCCCTTGGTGCTGTACCATTCACCGGCAGCCGGATCGAGCCAGTCGACGACATTCTGGTCCGGAGCGGCCTGAGTCGTTGTCGTCACCGTAGCCGTTGCCTGCGGTTCTGCTGCCGTCGTTTCCGTCGTAGTCGTATCTTCTGCAAAGCAGACGGCTGATAAACTCATCGTCACGAGCGCACAAAGGATCATATTTTTTGCTAATTTTTTCATTCTTATTCGCTCCTCTTCTGTTTACTTTCTGTAACTGTTAATTATACACGTCTTCCAGAAAGAAAACAACCGTCTTTACTTCTGTTTATGTTTGTTTACACGTTTCTTAGCATGTTGCTTAGCACTCTGCTTATCTTTCTTGGTCTTCGTTTCCGGCGCCTTTACGGTGTTGTCTGCGTTTTTGGAAACTTCCGCTTCCTGGTGCTTGGCCGGGATGGAAACGGTATCGATCAGGGTGCCGTCATTTTTCATGGCGCTGACGCGGAATTCATCCGGTTCGACCTGGAGCGTCAGGTACATGGGCATATCCGTCGGATTATAGTAAATGACATCAGTCGGCTTCTTGACCGAGCCATCCCAGACTTCTGTCCCGGAGCGGCCCGTGGCAATGTAGACGGTCCCTTCCGTAGCGGCCTGGTCGTTTTTGATGGGAACGGTCCGTTCATAGCAGTGTTCATGAGCCGTAAATACCAGGGGGACGTCGTATTTATCGAAGAGCGGCATGAAGTATTTGCCGTTTACATCGAGGGTGCCGTTATACGGGCTGTCCCAAGGCGGACGGTGCATGAGGACGACCAGCCGTTTCCCGGCCTTCTTGGCCGCAGCCAAATCCTTGTCGAGCCAGGCTGCTTCATCTTCCATCATCGTCGGACGCCAGCCGTTCAATTCTTCATAATCCGTATTGAGGGACACGTAGTGGACGTCGCCATAATCAAAGGAGTAAGCCAGGCGGTTCTGGTCCTTCGGTCCACCATAGGGCACGGCGAACAAGGCCTTATACGTATACGGTTCGGCAAATTTCCAATCCATGCTATAGGCTTCGTGGTTGCCCAGGACCGGGGCAAAAGGGATGTGGCTGGTCAGGACATCGGCATTTTCAAACCAGTCCCGCCACTGGAAGTAGGCCTGTCCGTTGTCGGTAATGTCGCCCATGTTGATGAAGAAAGCCGCATCATCGTTCTGCTGCCAGGCGATCTGCGCCGTCTGCCCCCAGACGCTGTAATCGGTGGACTGAGAGTCGCCGAAGACGAGGACTTTGTATTTGTTTAAATCTTCTTTTGTCGTCGAAAAAGTAATCCAATCGGTCGCACCGTCAGCATTGACGATGCGGTATTCATATTCCGTCGCCGGTGTCAGTTTCTGCATGTAAGCCCCATACGTATAGGGTGCCGGATTGTCGGCGTCGTAAATGGGAGGCCGTTTCCCTTCGGTCACATAAGCCAACTGGACATCACCCTGGTCCTTGTGGCGGTATTCTACACTGTAATCGCTGCGGTCGCTGTCAGACTGCCAGGAAATGGTCTTGCCTGTCGCACTGTCCTTGGCGACGACCTGCATCAGGTTATCCACGGACATGGCCAGGGCCTGACCGGAAAATAAAGTAAACGCACTGAGGAGCGCCGCCAGGAGATGGCGCTTTCTATATTTCATGTGTTTTCACGTCCTTTCTTGTCACAAAATGTATTGTAGCACAATTCGTTGATTTGGCAATCTTTTTCGTTGACATCGATTTCCCTATCTCCTATAATAATTGAATTGTATATTGCTGCATTGATGAGGAGAGAAGAGAATGAATACACTTGATTTACTGTTGCTGGCCGTCGGCCTATCCATGGATGCCTTTGCCGTTTCCATCTGTAAAGGCCTGTCGCTGGGAAAAATCAACTGGCGCCACATGTTCCTGGCCGGCCTGTGGTTTGGCGGCTTCCAGGCTCTGATGCCCACTATCGGCTATGGTCTGGGCAGCTTTTTCGCCGACATGATCGATGCCTATGATCACTGGGTCACGTTCATCCTGCTCAGCACCATCGGCCTCAATATGATTAAGGAGTCCTTTGAGGACGAAGAGCACTGTGATGCGTCCATGAGTCCCTATACGATGTTCATGCTGGCTATCGCAACCAGTATCGACGCCCTGGCCGTCGGGGTCACCTTCGCCTTCATGGACATCGCCCTCGTGCCGTCTGTGACGCTCATCGGCGTGACGACGTTCCTGTTCTCGGCAGCCGGGATAAAAGTCGGCAGCCTCTTCGGGATGCGCTATAAAAATAAGGCCGAACGCATCGGCGGGGCCGTCCTCATCTTGATTGGTTTGAAAATATTGCTGGAAGGCTTGGGCGTGTTGTAAAAAAAGGCTGTCGCATTGGCGACAGCCTTTTTTCTGTAGGGGCGCCACGTGGGGCGCCCGTTCGCGCAAATCGGTTCACGGGCATCTTACATATACCCGCGGGCTCGCCACATGCAAGCCCCTACGAAATATAAATTATTTAACTTCGTGGATCCAGCCTTCCGGTCCTTCGATTTCGCCCATCTGGATGCCCCGCAAGGTCTTGTACAGTTTGGTCAGGACAGGACCCATTTCGTCCATGCCGCTGGGGATGCAGATTTCTTTGCCGTGGTCGACGACTTTGCCTACCGGGCAGATGACGGCAGCTGTACCGCAGAGGCCGGCTTCAGCGAATTCGCTGACTTCTGCGAATTTAACCGGACGGTGTTCGACTTTCATGCCAAGCATGTCCGTTGCGATCGTGATCAGGGAACGGCGGGTGATGGACGGCAGGATGGAGTCCGATTTCGGCGTAACCAAAGTGCCATCTTTCTTGACGAAGAGGAAGTTAGCGCCGCCCGTTTCTTCTACGTACGTGCGCGTAGCCGGGTCGAGGAACATGTTTTCATCGAAGCCGTTCTGATGAGCCAAAATGTAAGGATACATGCTCATGGCATAGTTCAAGCCGGCTTTGATATGGCCTGTGCCGCGCGGTGCTGCACGGTCGAAGTCAGAAATGCAGATCGTAATCGGTTTGACGCCGTTCTTGAAGTACGAACCGACGGGCGTGCCGAAGAGGCGGAACTGATATTCGTCAGCCGGTTTGACGCCGATGACCGGGTTAGTCCCAAAGAGATACGGACGCAGGTAGAGAGCACCGCCGCTTTCAAAGGGAGGAATATACTCCTTATTGGCCCGGACGACTTCGTCGACAGCTTCCATGAACATATCTTCCGGAACCGGCGGCATTTCCAAACGTTTTGCCGAGTCCATCAAACGTTTTGCGTTCTGGTCCGGACGGAAGGTGACCGTACGGCCGTCTTTGGTTTTATAGGCTTTCAAGCCTTCAAAGACTTGCTGGCAGTATTGCAGGATGCCGGCACATTCATTGAGGACGACATTCGGGTTATCCGTCAATTCCCCTTTGCCCCATTTGCCATCTTTATAGTTGGCAACATAACGTTTTGCAATCGGCTGATATTCAAAGCCCAAGGCCGACCAGTTAATATTAACATTTGACATCGCAATTCCTCCATTTCTTTTTTAAACAAAATAATTTCAATTGCAATTATTATGATTGAGCTGATAATTGCAATCAAATAACCGTATTTCCACGTTGTTTCCGGAATGTTGAAGTTCATTCCGTAC
>SKEE01003165.1_pt1 | contig 10069 bp, 8 predicted proteins | sample 4826661 | NCBI WGS metagenome assembly SKEE01 (sample SAMN11008817, study PRJNA524170) | human gut metagenome | biome: Human fecal sample; material: Feces; isolation source: fecal sample from pouch patient p20 | host: Homo sapiens | place: Israel: Tel-Aviv | collected 2016-11-14
ATACATGTTCTCCTTGGACGAAAGATAGCGATTGTTGGAGGCGCGGAACTTGAAGCGTTCGGTCTCCTCATTGGCAAAGCTCTTGACCACGCGCATGCCGGCCAGCGAATCCTGCAGCTGCGCATTGATGCCGCTGATTTTTTTGCGGTTGTCGCTAAAGACCTCGCGCATGCGCATGTTCTGCCAAAACATGATGACCGCAAACGCCGCCGTCACCACGGCCATGGCGAGCGCCAGCACCGGGGCGATGGTAAAGAGGATCACAAACGAGCCGATGATCTCGATGCCGCAGATGATGATCCACTCGGGCACGTGGTGCGCCGCCTCGCAGATATCGAACAGGTCGTTGACCACGCGGCTCATCATGTCGCCCGAGCTGTTGCGGTCGAAGTACGCAAAGCTAAAGCGCTCATACTGGTCAAACAGGTCCTCGCGCATTTTGGACTCCATACGCGCGCCCATCACGTGACCCCAATAGCTCACAAAATAACGGCAGGCGCAGCGGACGGCATACATCAGCACCAAGCCCACCGCGATCATGCCGAGCGCCTGCATAATGGCAGCCTGACCCTGAGTAAATAGCCCACCGGTCAAATTGCGCAGAATAATGGGGAACGCCAGGTCAATGGCGGCAAGCACCAGAGCACAAACAGTATCAGCAACAAAAAGCCCCATCTGGGGCTTGTAATAAGACAGAAACCTCTTCAGCATGTGATCCTCAAAGAAATATCAGCAACGTAAGGCCCTGAGACAAAGCAATCAGTAGTACTTGTCCCAGGGCTATCCCCACTCGTTAAAGCTCCGCGCTCCCAAGGCGGTGCGCGATGCTGTCGCAGGCCAAGGCGCCTACGACGGTCTTGGCGTCTTCGATCTTGCCGTCGAGCACGGCGTCGATCAGCTCGTGCAGCGGCACCAGGTCCACGTTGACAAACTCGTCATCATCGGGGTTGGGCGCATCAAACTCGAGCTTGGTAGCCAAGTAGATGTGGATGATCTCATCGCAAAAACCGCAGGACGTGACAATCGACGTCAAAAAGCGAATACGACCGGCCCTAAAGCCCGTCTCCTCATGCAGCTCACGCTTGGCGCAATCGAGCGGATCCTCGCCCGGATCGAGCTTGCCGGCGGGAATCTCGACCGTCACACGGTCGATGGCGGTGCGGTACTGACGCACCAGCACAATCTTGCCGCTCTCGGTCAGTGCCACAACGGCCGCCGCACCCGGATGGCGAACGATATCGCGGGCGCTGCGGTGACCGTTGGGCAGCTCAACCTCAAGACGGTGGACGTCGAGGATCTTGCCCTTCCAGGCGCACTCCTCCGAAAGAATCTTCTCGTGCAGCTCGGCATCGTGCGGGTCGTCGTCGCCCAGCACCAGCGCCGGCTCGTCAGCGACCTCGCCACCAGGCTCGCCCTCGGCGTGCCCATACATGCGGCTGTCCTCTTCGACGATCTGCGCGTCCACGAGCTCTTCGTTCTTCTCGTCCATCCGTCTCATTCCTCTCGGATTTTAGGCATCCCAGGCGTCGCGGCCGCGCAGCGCGCGCAGGCCGATGTCGTGGCGCAGGGTCTTGCCCTCAAAATCAATCTTCTCGCAGGCCTCGTAGGCAAGGTTGCGGGCGTTCTCGAACGTGTCGCCCAGCGCGGTCACGGCAAGCACTCGGCCACCGTTGGTCACGAGCTGACCGTCCACCACGGCGGTGCCGGCATGGTACACGGTCACGTTCTCCATGGCCTCGGCGTCGGCGATGCCGGTGATGACTTTGCCCTTCTCATAGCTGCCGGGGTAGCCCGCGCTCGTCAGGACAACGGCCACGGCCCACTCGTCGCGCCAGTCGAGCTCAATCTGATCAAGCTCGCAGTTGGCGCAGGCGAGCATGACCTCGACCAGGTCATTCTTAAGGCGCGGCAGCACGACCTGCGTCTCGGGGTCGCCAAAGCGGGCATTGAACTCCAGCACCTTGGGGCCGGCGGGGGTGAGCATAAAGCCACCGTACAGGCAGCCGCGGTAGTCGATACCCTCGGCAGCAAGCTCGGCCACGGTCTGCTCCATGACCGCCACCATGGTGGCGTGCTCCTCGTCGGTCACGATGGGCACCGGGCTGTAAACGCCCATGCCGCCGGTGTTGGGGCCAAGGTCGCCCTCGAGCGCGCGCTTGTGGTCCTGCGAGGTGGCCATGGGGCGCACGGTCTTGCCGTCGGTAAAGGCCAGCAGCGAGCACTCGGGGCCAACGAGCATCTCCTCGATAACCACGGTGTTGCCGGCATCGCCAAAGGTGCCGCCAAAGCACTCGCGCACGGCCTCCTCGGCCTGCTCAAGTTCGGTCGCCACGATAACGCCCTTGCCCGCGGCAAGGCCGTCGGCCTTGACGACCAGCGGGGCGCCCTGCTCGCGCACGTAGGCGAGAGCCGAAGCCTCGTCGGTAAACGAGCCGTAGGCTGCCGTCGGGATACCGGCGCGCTCCATGAGCTGCTTGGAGAACAGCTTGGAGCCCTCCATCTGGGCGCCCTCGGCACCCGGGCCAAAGCAGGGAATACCCGCCGCGCGCACGGCGTCGGCCACGCCCGCCACGAGCGGAGCCTCGGGGCCAATTACCACGAGTCCGCATCCGTGGCTCTGGGCAAACGCCGCCACGGCCGCAGGATCGCAGTCGTCGAGAACAACGTTCTCGCCGCAGCTCGCGGTGCCGCCGTTACCCGGCGCAATGTAGAGCTTGCCGGCGCGCGGTGATGCTGCGAGCTTAGCTGCCAAAGCATGCTCACGGCCGCCGCTGCCCAACAACAGGATGTCGATGGTTTGAGTGTCCGCCTTCAAGGGTGCCTCCTCTATGGATGAATGGCCCGCTCCGCGCGAGCCCTTTGCAAGCAAATATACCCCTCGGCCGCCCGTCCGGGCTGCAAAGGGGTATATCGCAATAACCAAATAGTCCCGATTACTTCCAGAATCGGTTGATGATCTGCTCGCGACCAGCGCCGACGCCAATGAACGTCACGCGGGTGTGTGCCAGATCCTCGATAAACGCCACGTAGTCCTGAGCCTCCTGCGGCAGCTCGTCAAAGCTGCGGCAACCGGTGATGTCGCACTTCCAGCCGGGGAGCTCCTCGTAGATGGGCTTGGCATGCTCAAAGCGCACCTGATGCTCGGGCACGCTCGTGTAGCGCTCGCCATCGACGTCGTAGGCCACGCACACCTTGATGGTGTCGAAGGCCGAAAGCACGTCGAGCTTGGTCACGGCGATGTCGGTGAGGCCGTTGACGCGCGAGGCATAGTTGGCGATAGGGCCGTCAAACCAGCCGCAACGACGACGGCGACCGGTGGTCACGCCGTACTCATAGCCCTCCTCGGTCAGCGTGTGGCCAGCCTCGGACTCATAGGAAAGCTCGGTGGGCATGGGGCCCGAACCGACGCGGGTGATATAGGCCTTCATGACGCCCAGCACGCGGTCGACATTCTTCATACCGACGCCGGAGCCGGTGATAGCGCCGCCGGCGGTGCAGTTGGAAGACGTCACGTACGGATAGGTGCCGTGGTCGATGTCGAGCAGCGTCGCCTGGGCGCCCTCGAACAGCAGGTCCTTGCCCTCGTCGATCATGTTGTTGAGCAGCAGGCTCGTCTCGGTGATGTAGGGGCGCAGGCGCTCGGCCATGGGCAGGTACTCGTCGCAGATCTGGTCCACGGTGTAGGTGGGCAGGTTGTAGATGAGCTCGAGCTCGGGGTTCACGCGGGCAAGAGCGGTCTCCAGCTTGTCGCGGAACAGCGTCTCGTCCAGCATGTCCTGCATGCGCAGGCCAATGCGGGCCATCTTGTCCTGATAGCACGGACCGATGCCGCGCTTGGTGGTACCGATGTTCTTCTTGCCGAGCTTCTGCTCAAAGGCGCCATCCAGATCGATGTGGTACGGCATGATGACATGCGCGTTGCCACTGATCTTGAGGTTCTTGGTGGTGATGCCGTCGGCCTCGAACATGTCAATCTCCTCAAGGACAACCTTGGGGTTGACGACACAGCCGTTACCGATCACCGACACGTGGTCGGAATACATGATGCCGGAAGGCACCTGGTGCAGGCCGTACTTCTTGCCGTTGACGACGATGGTGTGGCCGGCGTTATTACCGCCCGAATAGCGCACGACGGCATCGAAGTCGCCGGCGACCAGGTCGCAGATCTTACCCTTGCCCTCATCGCCCCACTGGGCACCGACCAAAACGGTTGACGGCATGTTTACTCCTTACATTCATGGACTGTCTACGCGCCACGCCGGCACGCAGAAGCACAAAACATTCCCAGTATACCCGTGCAACGGGTGCCTGTCCTACTCCTCGGTATGCGCCCCATCAAGCTCATAGAACTTGGTGGATGCCGGCAGGAACATCAGGTCGACGTCACCGATCGGGCCCGAACGGTTCTTGGCCACGACGATACGCGTAACGCCCTCGTCGGGTCGATCGTCGCGCGAGGCTTCGGCCTCGTCGGCGGAGCGGTCCAAGAACATAACGATATCGGCGTCCTGCTCGATGGAGCCCGATTCACGAAGGTCGGAAAGCTGTGGGCGCTTGCCGGTACGGGATTCGACCTGACGCGAGAGCTGTGACAGCGCGATGAGCGGGATCTTGAGCTCCTTGGCCATGATCTTCAGACCACGCGACATCTCCGAAACCTCGACGGTACGGCTCTCGGAGCGGCGTCCCGGCGGAGGACTCACCAGCTGCAGGTAGTCCAGGATGATGATTGCCTTCTCCTTGTTATGGAGCATGCGGCGGCTCTTGGCGCGAATCTCGGTCACCGTGGTGCCGGGCGTATCGTCAATCAGAATGTCGAGCTTAGACAAGGTCTGCGTGGCCTCGTTGATATTGGCCCACTGCTCGGGGCTAATGCGGCCCGTACGGAAGTCGCTGATCGAGATCATGGCGTAGGCGCAAATCAGGCGCTGGGCAATTTCCTTGCCCGACATCTCTAGCGAAAAGAAGCCGACGGTATAGCCCGCAGCGGCGGCATTCAGTGCCAGGTTCAGAGCGAATGACGTCTTACCCACGGCAGGGCGAGCGCCGATAATGATGAGCTGGCCCTCGCGGAAACCCATAAGCATGCGGTCGAGCGACGGGAAGCCGGTGGGCACGCCCGCGGCCTGTCCGCCGGCCTTACATACTTCCTCGGCCTCGTTATAGGCCTCGACCATAAACTCGGTCAGCGTCTTGTAGCTCGACTTGACCTCGCGCGCCGTGACCTTGAGCAGCTTGCTCTCGGCCAGCTCCACGACCTCTTTGGTGTCGGTAGGGGCGTTATAGGCCAGCGCGTTGATCTCGTTGGTGGCACCGATCAGCTCGCGCAGCATCGAGTCGCGACGGACGATGGCGGCATGGTGCTGCCAGTTCACGAGCGACAGGGTCTGACCCATCAGCTCCAAAATGTAGGCCTCGCCGCCCACGGCATCAAGCTTGTTGATGCTGCGCAGGTAATCGATCAGCGAGATAGAGTCGATGGGAATGCGGCTGTTGTACATATCGACCATCGCGGTGTAGATGGTCTTATGAATGGGCCGGTAGAAGTCATCGGGCTGCAGCTCGACCTGGGCCTCCTCGACCACCTCGGGCGATAGCAGCATAGCGGCCAGTACGTTGGCCTCTGCATCTTGGTTTTGAGGGAGACCCAACTTGGAGCCGCGGTCCTCGACCGTCAGCCCCGTCTCCCTATCGTCGTATGCCATGAGCATCCTCATTCATATCGCTTGCGAGCATCCATAGTATCAGCCACGGTCCCAAAACGGGCCGCACGTCGCCAATCATCACCGAACGAAACGGATGAACGGTCCCGTGTATAGGACTTCACCACAACGCCTGCCATGGCGCTCGCCGAGCGTAGAAAACAAAAGGGCGCCCTGGTCTCCCAGAGCGCCCTTCTTAGAACAAGATTGTTGCGTTGCAGCAAATGCTACTCGGCAGCAGCCTCAGTCTCGACCTCGGCGGTCTCGGCCTCGGCGACCTCAGCGGCCTCCTCGACCTCAGCCTCGGCAGCGAGCTCCTCGGCGGTAACGCCGACGAGAACGACAACCTCGGCCTTGATCTCGCGGTACAGCGAGATGGCAACGGTGTGGGCACCGGCAACCTTGATGGGCTTACCGAGCTCGACGCGCTTGCGGTCGATGTCCATACCGAGCTGAGCCTTGATGGCGTCAGCGATCATAGCGGCGGTAACGGAGCCAAAGAGGATGCCCTCGTCGCCGACCTTGACGTCAACGGTGACCGTCTTGCCCTCGAAGGCAGCCTTGGTCTCGTTGGCGGTAGCCAGACGGACGGCCTCGCGCTTGGCGATGTTGTTGCGACGCTCGTCAAGCTGCTTGAGGTTGCCCTTGGTGGCGGCAACAGCGAGCTTCTTGGGGAACAGGAAGTTCTCAGCGTAACCCTGAGCGACCTCTACGACGTCACCCTCGCCGCCCTTGCCCTTGATCTCATCGAGAAGAATAACCTTCATGATGCGTCTCCCTTCTTAGCCGCGGTCGCGGTTGCCACGAGAGGAAACCACGGGGACGGTGTACGGCAGGAGAGCCATCTCGCGGGCGCGCTTGATGGCGTTGGCGATGTCATGCTGATGCTGCGTGCAAGCGCCAGTGACGCGACGGGGCTTGATCTTGCCACGGTCGGTCATGTACTTACGGAGAAGCTGAGTGTCCTTATAGTCGATGAACTCAGTGTTCTCCTTGCAGAACTGGCAGTACTTACGACGCGGCTGACGTGCAGAAAAATCATTAGCCATGTCAAAATACCTTTCGTTTGGCAACTTCGGCGAACCGAAGCCGCCTCTCACTCAAAAATAGGTGAACAACCCTTAGAACGGGATGTCCTCATCGTAGACGTCGACCGCGGGCGGCGTAGCCACCGGTGCGGCAGGACGTGCTGCGGGCGCGGGAGCTGCGGGGGCGTAACCGCCCTGATCGTAGCCACCCTGGCCACCACGGGAGCTCATAAACTCGATCTCATCGACGATGACCTCAAGCTTGCTCCGGCGCTGGCCGTCGCGCTCCCAAGAGCTGTAGCGCAGCTTGCCCTCGATCGCGACCTTGTTTCCCTTTGCCAGGAAACGGCTCACGGCCTCGGCGCGCGTGCCGAACATAGTGCAGTCGACAAAGTTGGGATAGTCCTCCCACTCGCCAGTCTGCGGGTTGCGGCGACGATCGTTCACGGCGACGCCAAAGGACAGAACCTGGGTTCCGCCAGCGGTGGCGCGCAGCTCGGGATCACGCGTGAGGTTACCGGTGATGTTCACTCGATTGATGCTCATAACTCACTACTTCCTCTTGGGGCACAAGCCCAGTCCAAAACGACAGTCTTACTCCTGGTCGTCGCGACGGACGATCATGTGGCGGACCACAGCGTCGGTGATGCGCAGGACGCGATCAAGCTCGGCGATCTGGGTAGGATCTGCGTGGAAGTTGATGAGGGTGTAGTCACCATCGGTGAGGTCGTTGATCTCGTAGGCGAGCTTGCGCTTGCCCCACTCGTCAACGGAGTCGACCTTGCCAGCGCCCTCAGCGATCGTGGTATCGATACGCTTCATAACAGCGAGACGAGTCTCGGGGTCGAGCGACGGGTCAACAAAGAACAGCAGTTCATAAGCCTTCATATTGTCACCTCCTCTGGGCAAATGTGGCTTCAGGTCGTGAAGGTGCGCCTGAAGCAGGAAAAGACTTGGTAATAATATCTTTCAACCTCCCAGGCTGCAAGAATATGCAGCTACAACCTCATGACCTCCACATATGTCCATACTCACACGGCACTTCATGCGTCTTCCAACCAAATGCTGACCAAATGCTTGACGGAACTGTGGACAAGATACGGCGCCGCGGGGACAAACCGAATCAAACTGCAGGTCAGCAACTGCAAGGCTGTGGTCGCGAAATGCATACCAGTGGTTCACAACACCGTTCAAAGTTTTTTAAAATTGCTGCCGCGTCGTCTATAAATACCTATTTTGAACAATTTGCCGCATGCAGTCATGCTGGTCAGAGCCCGTTTTTGGCCTCCTAGATCCCGTCACGAAGCCAAGCGTTTCAAAAAATGCCAACTTTTCTGTTTGCACTTTGCAATTCCTCGTGTATACTGACTTTCGCATTTAACGGAGAGTTGTCCGAGTGGCCGAAGGAGCACGATTGGAAATCGTGTAGGCGTCAAAAGCGTCTCCAGGGTTCAAATCCCTGACTCTCCGCCAGTTAATTCCAAAGCAGGCCTTCGAGCCTGCTTTGTTTTTACCCCACGCGGAGGGGTGGCAGAGTGGTTGAATGCGGCGGTCTCGAAAACCGTTTGGCCTGTATAAGGTCACGAGGGTTCGAATCCCTCCTCCTCCGCCATTTTGCTTGAGAAAGCTCCCAACAATGGGAGCTTTTTTGTTATCGGATCCCCTCTCGGCCGCACATCCCAACCAAACATGTACATCACCCTCCAAAAACGACATTTTTCGACATCTTTGGAGGCTGATGTACATGTTTGGTACCCATGACCGTTCCCAGTCCCTACCGTTTGCCGAGCAATAGGGTCTCAATCGCCGCCAACCATGTACTATGTACGGGCATTGTCTAAACTCGCAACTCAAAGGACCCCATCTTGCCCGTCGTCGCCGCTATAACCGTTACCTCACATGCCTCGGATGCCATGGTCGCTATCCCATTTTGGCTCGAGATGTTCGCTGTTGTCGCGGCATCAATCTCGGGCGTGTTGGTCGCGCGCGAGCATAAGCTTGACCTGGTGGGCGCGGTCGCACTCGCCGTGGTCTGCGGCCTGGGCGGTGGTCTTTTGCGCGATATGACACTGCAAGTGGGCAACGTCTACATCCTCAACCAGCCGATGGCGCTGCCGCTCTCCATCGCCACGGCGGCCATCATCTACATCTTCCCGGCAATCGTCGATAAACCCGAGAAACTCATTCCCCTGCTCGACATCATCTCGGTCGGCATCTATGCCGCAACCGGCGCGGACAAGGCGTTGCAGAGCTACGACGGCATTGCCAGCAGCTGCAATATGCAGGTGGAAATACTGGAAAACAGCGGCGGTTACGGCATCGCAGACGGCAATGCCTACTTTGCCATTGCGCTGGATAAAAGCCTGTGCGGGCCGTTGACGGTGCGGCTGGATTATAACTGCGGCGAGCGGGGCATTTGCCTTTTGGAGCACGCTGCTTTTGATTACACTTTGCCGGAAAAGGCAACTGCAAGTCGCAATGCGCGCGCCGAGACAAAGCAATCAACCCGGCAAACTACAACGAAAAAGAAAAAAGAGACCACCACCAAATTTACCTACACCGGCACAGTGCCCCACACGGCCAAAAGCAAACGGAAAAGCAGCGCCCAAACAGTGACCAAGTTTGCGTACACCGGCGGGACAAGCACCGGTGATACGGAGGAAGAACTGCCAGTACAAACCGGCGGCACAGCCGTGCTCACCGACGGTACATACACCGCAGCGGTGGCGCCTACGCACCGTTCCACCGTAGCGAATATTTTAATTTATCTTGCCATTGCCTTAGCCACAGCAGCCGTGATTGCATTGGTTGCAGGGGTCATCAAATCCCGCAAAGCCAAGCGGGAAGAAGCCCGGGAAAAACAGAGACAAAAGGAAGAACAGAAAATCGAGGATTACGACGAATAGCAAAGCAGAAAGCCACCGATGATTGGTGGCTTTCTTATGTTATACGGGGGAGCAAATTGCTGCCTTCGTGGAATAAAACAGGGAAAATTGTGGGGAAAGGGGGCGTTTTTTGCCGGGGACGGCGAATGACAGGATCTGCTAATTTTATAGGTTATACTGGGCCAAAAAGACCGTTGAGGACAAGCTTATGAAACTACTGGAAAAGCCAAAATTCACCACCGCCCACAGCCGCGCCGGGACCAAGCGCGCGCTGCTGGGGTGCGCCGGGCACTTGCTGGGTGGGTTTGTACTATCCGTCGGGGCGGTAGCCGGCGGGTGCAGCCCCTTTGCAGTGGCACTGGTGGCGGTGTCCGGGCGGCGGGATTTTCTCTTTTCCGCTCTGGGTGCCGGGTTGGGATATATGATCTTTGGTGCCGGCACGGCTCGTGTGCGG
>SKEE01003169.1_pt1 | contig 10057 bp, 7 predicted proteins | sample 4826661 | NCBI WGS metagenome assembly SKEE01 (sample SAMN11008817, study PRJNA524170) | human gut metagenome | biome: Human fecal sample; material: Feces; isolation source: fecal sample from pouch patient p20 | host: Homo sapiens | place: Israel: Tel-Aviv | collected 2016-11-14
GTATATGGATATGGTGGGTCGCTTTCTGGATCTCTTCCAGCAAGTCTTTGAACTTATCGGTACCATTCGTATAAATCGTGATTTGTGTTCCGTATAGGAGGGAGGATTGGTTGGTGTTAGTCAACAAGGTCGATAAAGGTTTATAGGGGTCCGGAACTACGCAGGCGTCTTGAGGTAATTTACCCTCTTGCGGCCTTTTCATGATGCGTTTATAGGTACGCCTCGATATGATCCGTTGTTTCCGGTTATCTTGTCCAAAGAAGAAATAGAAAAGCAGTCCGATACCGGGTGCTAATAATAAGACGATTACCCAAGGAATTGTCTTTAACGGATTCCTATTCTCTGTAATGATAACTAATACCAGTCCTAATATAGTGACGCTATACAATATGATAAATATCGTACCAACGATTAACTGTATATGAATGGCTGCTAACATGAAACTCTCTCTTTGCTATAATCTGCTATAATTTGCTAAGATAAGAATGCTTTCCGAGAATAGCAAATTTCCGTATTCTTTTTGGGCTGTATAGAAGGGACAAAAAGTAAGTTAACTTAAATGGCAAAGTAAGCTAACTTAAATGCCCGAGTAAGTTAACTTACTTTGCCAGCGAAGCTAGCTGACTTTGGAAGCGGGGTTATGTACATTTTAAAATAATGAGGTCGTTTTCTAAATATGAAGTGTCATTTGTTGATTTTGGCGCAGGCTATTATGAGAAGTATCTATGATAACAATAAAAATATTTAGATTGAAAACGACTGTAAAAAACGATCGTTTCAATTAGTCGTTTGCAAAGGTAGGCATTTCTCCGAGACCGGCAACCTTTTCCGATTAAATTTTGTCCTGCTATATATCTTTTTCTCAACAGGATAGATTAATCAAAGTGTCACGAATATGACAAAAGAGCATCATCTTTTTACTTTCTAAAAAAATGCAAGATCTAAACGATCGTTTTCACTAGTCGTTTTTTATGTGGAAGGGTAAGAATAAGAAAAACAGTAAACCAATGATAACTTGGAATCAAACTCTAGAGATATGAATAGAAAGTCTTCTATACGAGCCATTTTACTCCGTAAGGAATGCCTTTTATTCTTTTTGCTACTATTGCCTATGTTTACAAAGGCCCAATATAATAAGGTATATGCGGATATCACCGCGAATATGCTGGTCGATATGGGTTTTGAGAATGTTGTCTGGTCGGAAGACGAGAAGGAGAGAGTGTATGTCTTGGAGAATACCCCTTGGCGTTTGCAGGGTGTGGGACTGGCCCATGCCATAGACCGCATCCAGAAAACAGGCTTGCCGGAGAAGGGCAAATCCTGCCGTATCGTCGTATTGGATAATAACATACCGCAGATCTCATTGATCTATACGGCAAATCCGGACAGCTTGAAGGCGGCTCCCGGCTCCTATGCGGCCCGTTCCGCCTGGGATGCTACTTACGATCTGGGCGATAGCTGGGATAAGGTGAAGAAAGAGTACCGTATGAATAGCTCCTTATTTAAAGTAGACGTGGTGGTTTATCCGGAGTTGTATCTGAAGAACCTCATTATCACGCAAATATACCAAGTGTTATTCAACCTCTCGCCTGCGATCGAGGTCTCTTTCTGGAATGGGATGAAGCTGACGGCGCAGATGGTGTTTCCTATATATAATGATGGATATGGAAAGCGGATGGATAAGATTCACCCGGGAACAATCGCTCTTTCTCAATCATTCCGCTTACCGATGCGTACGTTTGCGAGAGTAAGCGTAGGGTTGTTTGATTCGGATCGCTATGGTATAGATTTGAAGGCGGTACATTATTTCAAGGATGAACGTTTTTCTGTGGAAGGGCGGATTGGTTGTACCGGGACGGGGTATTGGAATGGGTTCGAATTTCATTATGGTAAGCATCAACGAATCACTTGGTCGTTGGGGGGGAGTTTCTACTGGCCAAAATACAATACGCAGATATCGTTGAAGGCGGAACAATATTTATTGCATGAGGTTGGAGGACGAATCGACTTGATTCGTCATTTCCGATATTGCTCGATTGGTTTCTATGCGATGAAGGCGCAAGGTGCTTTGAAGAATGGAGGTTTTCGCTTCCAAGTGGCTCTTCCTCCCTATAAATACAAACGTAAATATGCAAGGGTGACAACTTCCGACAATTGGGGTATGTCTTATAATGCCGGAAACGAACGGTATTATTATAAGAACTATTATGCGTTGCCGGAAGATAACATGATGAAGCAAAATCAATTCAACCCGTACTTTATAAAGTCGGAATTACTCAATTTTTAAATAGTTTTATTATGAGAACAATTACAAAGTTACAGACCTTATTGGTCTTGTTTTTGACAACAGCCATGATCGGTTTCGCTGGCTGTAAGGATGACGATGGGGATGTGCCTGGGCCTACTCCGGGCAATGAAGCCACTTATGCGATCAGTGGTAAAGTGACAGACGTGGACGGTGCTGCTATGGCGGATGTGAATGTCGCGTTATCTGGAGCTAAATCAATGTCCGCTAAGACTGCTGCTGACGGACAGTATACTTTCGACTTGGGAAAGAATGCTGCCGGAGCCTATAAGGTGACTTTCTCTAAAGAAGGTTATATCGAGAGAAGCTATGATATAACCGTTAAGAAGGTAGAATCCGGCTTGGGTGAGAATATCCAGAATGCCGTGATGGAAAAGGGAACAACTCCCGAGCCTACGCCGGAATACAAGAAGGCGAAGTATTTCTTGACCGTTAGCGTGAAAGACGAGGCTGGAAAAGATATTACCGCTTCCGATCTTTCAGTGCTCGTTAAATTAGGTGACAAGGAAATCGCTAAGGAGAACAAGGCTGCTTTGAGTTGTCTGACGTGGCAACGGGTACGTATGATATTACCGCTACGGCTTCCGGTTATGAGAAGACAGTCGCTAAAGTTGTTGTTTCTCCGGTTGAGGACCAAGAGAAGGCTGAGGGTGACGGTGATACATTTGACGTGAAGTATCCGGCTAATTTGGTATTGAAGGCTTCTACGCCTACTCCGACAGGTCCTTCTTATATTGTGGAAGGTGATGTTAAGGATGTGAATGGTAAAGCTGTTAATGCGACAATTACTTTGTCGGGCGCTTTAACAAAGATGATTTACCGTTCTGGGTTTGAGACTCAGACTGTGACAGGCTCTCATTATCGTTTTGTAATTCCTCAAGATGCTGTTACGGCTCAAATGAGATTTACAATTCGTGTTGTCGCAGAAGGATATGCCGCATATTCTTACAACTTTACTTTGGATGAGCTGAAACCGGGTGAGACTGCGAATGTGATCGCTGATTTCCATTTGACACCTGCTACACCGACTCCAGATCCGACTCCAACCCCAGACCCAACCCCAGATCCCGATCCTGTAACTAAGGGCGGAGAGGTTTCTAAACCGATTACAGAGGTGAATCCGGAAATCGGCGTTGAGCAAGTAGGTAAGGTCGAGGAAAAGATTGAAGCTAATCAAGAGAAAAAGGTCGAGGTAAAAGATGAGACAGGAAAGACAGTAGAGGTTGCTGTAAAGATACCGGAGGCTGTTGCGGATAAATATGAATCTGGCGCAAATGTGGCTGTTGCCAATCCTGAGACATTCGCTGCAAGTTTGGGCAAGATTGAATCTGTAGTAGAGGACAAATCTGAGGTTGATGAAATTTCATTCTCTACCGAAGGTTCTAATACAGGTGTTGTTATCGTGACTCCTAATAACACTACGGAGGATTTCTCTATTAAACGTGATGCTACGGTGGAATTAACGGTTAATAGTGAGAAAGCAGCGGAGATTGAGACTGGAACGGATGCTAGCACAGTAGCAGAAAGCGGTTCTCCAGCCGCAGCTGTTACCCGTATTTATACAGGAAAGCCTGACGGTACGGTTATTATTCCGGCTATGGTGATTAAAGCTTCCGCTCCTGCGGACTTCAAGAACGTATCCGATATGCCTCTAAACCTTCTGTATAAGAATGGAGATAATTGGGTAGTTGATAAAGATGCTAAAGTAGAGCTTAAGAATGGCCAATTGAATATCCCTGTAGCTCACTATTCTCAATTCAGCGCAGGTTTATTGATGGCGGTTAAGACTACAACCGCTCCTTCTGATAGTACGTTCTTTATCGAGAAATCGGAGTTTGGAGAATACAACAAGATGGTTTCGGTAGAGTTTACTTATAATGCGACTTTCTTAAATAATAAAGATTTGGATAAAGCTGTCCTTTCAGTTCCGTATGGAAATGCGGCTAAGGATTATTTGAAGAACTGCTTAGGCAAGAAAATCAACGCTGATGGTGGTCTGATCTCTTTCAAAAAATCATATGACGTGAAGGTCGACGAAGGCATGACTCTTAAGGGTGTAAACATTACTGTTAAGTATGCGGCTAAAGAATATGTTGTCTACTATCTGAATAAAGGTGGTTCTTTGGAATCGGTATCTGTTACGGTGTTGAGCGTGAAAGAGGCTAATCCTGCTCCTCTTTATGAGCAAAGCCACGGACATGGCCATGGCAATGGAAACAATGCCGGAGGCGGTATTTTTGGTAAATAATCAACAAGAAGACTGACCTCCCTATAAATAATGTTGAGCCGGAAGTTTATAAGTAAACAAAGAAAAATGAAGAAATTACTCTTATTGATCATATTCTTAAGTTGCTGGACCTTACTTCCGGCTCAATTATCTTATGGCACGACAGGGCTATTGCATGCTCCGTCCGCCGATATGCAAAAGGACAAGACCGTGATGCTTGGCGGAAACTTCTTGCATCAAGAGCTTACGCCTCCCAAGTTTAATTTTAATACGTGGAATTATTATTTGAACGTGACGATCTTCCCGTTTCTGGAAGTAGCGTATACTTGTACGCTGTTTACGGCCGAGAGCCTTGGATTGGATAAGCATGGCTATTCCGGATTCACGAACCAAGATCGTTATTTCTCCGCCCGCTTACGTGTGTTGAAAGAAAGCAAATACATCCCCGCTGTCGTGCTGGGGACTTCGGACCCTTTTACGTCATCCGGGCATAAATTCGCTTCAGCCATAGGGAACGGCTATTTCTGCCGTTATTATCTGGCCGCTACCAAACATTTTCAGCTGGGAAGGGGAACCTTAGGCGTTCATTTATCCTATCTGTATAATCGCCGTGAGGATTATCCCTTGAACGGTGTGGCGGGAGGTATCACCTACAATCCTTCATTCGCCCCGCATTTGAACGTCATAGCCGAATACGATTCGAAAGACTTCGCTATGGGAGCCACTTACCTGCTATTCAATCATATACATTTTCAATTCGAATTGCAGCGAATGAAGTATTTCTCCGGTGGACTATGCTATAAGATTTATTTGAGATAAAAAGAGGTTCAGCCTTTGTCCGTTTTTAATCCGCTTGGAGGCGAACGGTTAGGCTGAACCTTTTTATATCTTGTTACGCTGTCGCGCTAGCCATATCTACGGCTTTATTCCCCGATGAAATTCTTTCGTATCAACTCGGCGGACTTGTACTCCTCTTCCAGATACGTCTCAATATGCCGTTTCTTCTTATCCTCTAATATCTCGTTAATAGCGATTAGGATACCCGTTTCTTCCACCTCTCCAAACTCATGGTTGATCGCTGTGCCGAATACACGCATCTTAGGCGACAAGCTCATGTAAGCATTTACCAAAGGAGGCACGTTGATGCCAAATTTACGAACCTCTTGGTTCAATACCTTGTAGTTATCCTTGAAATTATCGTGAGGGAAAAGAGATCTCATCTTCTCTACATCCATATTAGTCTCCAAAGGATATACCGGAGTGATCAGTTGGTCTGCGTCCGGGAAATGCAATCCGAGGAAGTATAAGATCATATTACGGGCCTCTTGGTTGTACGTATTGTACATAGTCACCTTCCCGAAATAATACCTCAAGCTCGGATCAACCACGGATAAAGCCCCCAATCCATCCCACAGGTTATCCAACACGAATAAGCCTTTCGCCCCGGAACGGGTGGATTGATACTCCAGAGCCACGAACGAGCGTCCCAACTCTACCGTATAAGGAAGGATCTCCTTGATAAATTTCTCTGAGAAATTAAACAAGTGCGAGGTCGCCAAGATCGGTTTACCATTCTCGTCGAACTTAACGTCCGAACCGCAAAGGAAACGGTATCCCCCCAAGATCTGCTCATCTTCCGGGCTCCAGACAATCAGCTGGCGGTAAGCGTCTTCCATCGTGTCATACTCATCGATATCCACAGGGAATCCCGTGCCACCCCCGTAATAACGGAAAGCGACCTCCCGCAGACGCCCTATCTCTTGCATGACATTGGGTGAGTCGTGCGCCGTGACGATATAAATCTCATTCTTCGATTTATTGGTACTTCTCAACCTCTTCTCTTTGGTCAATTCAGCCTTCAGTAGTGCCCTGTCTATGGGATTGATAATGTCTTGCATATGTTTCGTCTGTTAATCCTTGAGTTTGTAAACCTTGTTTTTTATCCACTCTGCCCATTCGGCGGGTTTCTTGCCGTTGTCGAATGTCTGCCAAGGGATAGGCTTCCCGAAATAAATCCGGAAGGTCTTATGTTTGCTCCGGAACATCTCGTCCGGTAAATAAATCATCTCATAATTCATCTTTATACCCAGCGCCTTGCGTATCCGGGCGAGGTTGTAGAAGAAATTGGAATTCTTCCCGTCGAAATAGACCGGTACGATATCCCGCTTGTATTGCACCGCCTTCTGGATGAACGATTTCTTCCACTCCAAGTCTTGTATCTTGCCACCAATCTTGCGAGAGCATAATCCAGCGGGGAAAGTGATGATCTGGTCGTCCGAGGCAAAAGCCTCCTCCAGCATCCGTGCGTTGTCCTTTCCTTGGGTGCCGTGTTTGTTGATCGGTACAAAGATGGATTTTAGATTGGAGAGATAAAGTAATAAATCATTGACCGGATACTTGATGCGGCCTTCGAACCGGGAACCGATAACGGCGGAGAGACAGATACCGTCCAATCCTCCGAGCGGATGGTTGGAGGCGAAGATATAGCGCCCTTCGGTCGGGATGTTTTCCTCATGTACCAGATCGAGGGTAAGGTCAAAATAGCCGATAAGCTCACGCATGAAATCTACCCCTTCCTTATCGTGGTAACGGGTTAATATATCATTCAGTTCCTCTTGATGAACCGTGCGAATCAAGTAGTCCACGATAAATCCCGGAATCTTGCGTGACGCCTTGGGCGCCTTTTGTGCCAATACTTGCTTAATATCTATCTTTGTCACACCTTGTTTTGCCATCTATATAAGCTTGTCAAGGGGCAAAGATAAAGTTAATAATTAAAACGAGAGAGGTTTGAGTGAAGTTTTTGCTTTTTCGCCAGCTATCTTGGCCTTTTCCCCTTGATCTTTTAGCCGCTACCATTAGGGAGGTTAGTCCCCGGGCGCTTGACTATCGGTTATCCAACGGCCGTTAGAAGATGAAGGTGAAAGGAAGAATTGGTTAACGGATACCGGTGAAAAGCGTAAGAGATAAGGACGAAAAGACGAAGGGTTAACGACCTGTTGATAACTTTTTCCTACTTTTCTTATATAAATGTTGGCGGGTAATTTTGGAAATGTGTACTTTTACCCACCGATAAGGCATGTGCGTGCGTATCAAAGGAGTACGGCGCTTGATTTTAAGAGGAAGTTTAACGTAAGAACGACGAATGGAAGAAAAAGATAGTTGCTATCATGTACCGGTAATGCTGCGGGAAAGTCTGGAGGGATTGGATATCCGTCCCGACGGGATTTACGTGGATGTTACGTTTGGCGGTGGAGGACATTCCCGCGAGATCTTGAAACGGTTGGGTAGCGGGGGCGAACTTTACGGCTTTGACCAAGACGCGGACGCGGAGCATAATATCCCGGCAGATCCACGATTCACTTTCGTGCGCAGTAATTTCCGTTATTTGTATAATTTTATGCGTTACTATGGAGAAAGCGGGGAGGTAGACGGTCTGTTGGCGGATTTAGGTGTCTCTTCCCATCATTTCGACGATAAGGATCGCGGTTTCTCTTTCCGTTTCGACGGGGCGTTGGATATGCGGATGAATACGCGTGCGGGGCAGACCGCCGCCGATATCGTGAATAATTATACGGCGGAGGCGTTGGCCGATGTGTTTTATCTATATGGCGAGCTGAAGGTGTCACGGAAATTAGCCTCTGTGCTGGTGAAAGCCCGTGAGACAAAGAAGATAGAGACGATCGGGGACTTCTTGGAGGTGATCAAGCCGTTTACGGGGAAGGACAAGGAGAAGAAATTCTTGGCGCAAGTCTTTCAAGCGCTTCGTATCGAGGTGAACGATGAGATGAGGGCGCTGAAAGAGATGCTGCGGAGTACCTTGCGGGTGTTGAGGCCGGGAGGACGTTTGGTGGTTATCACGTATCACTCCTTGGAAGATCGTCTGGTAAAGAACTTTTTGAAGACCGGAAACTTCGAGGGGAAATGCGAGCAGGATTTCTTCGGGAACGTACGATCGCCTTTCCGCTTGGTCAATAATAAGGTGATCGTCCCGACCGACGAGGAGGTGGAGCGGAATCCCCGTTCCCGGAGCGCCAAGTTGAGAATCGCTGAGAAGGTATAAGGAGAAATAGATATGGAAGAAAACGGACAACATAAGAAAACGAGGAAGAAGGAGAAGCGTCTTTCGTTCTGGTATATACTCGGTGGCGGCGTGCTGAAAGAGGATTTTATCTTGAGGCATACGCGTATGATCGTGTTACTTGTCGTGTTGGCGTTTTTCTTTATCGGTAACCGGTATACTTGTATGCAAAAGCTGCGTGAGATCGACCGGTTGCAACAGCAATTGAGGGATGTGCGTTTCGAGGCGTTGTCGATCTCATCCGAGTTGACCGGCAATAGCCGCCAATCGCAAATCGAGTTGCTGATCGAGGAGCAAGGTATTGATCTGGAGGGTGCGAAAACCCCTCCTTATGAGTTATATAAGTGAGATAAGGTGTAAATGGGTATGTCTGAAGAAAACGAACCGAAAGAAATAGAGCCTAAAAGTAGCCGGATTTTATTCTGTTACTTCGTGGTCGTGCTGTTGCTGGGGCTTGTGGCCGTAGGAATCCTGTTCCGTGCCTTTGATACGGCCTTCGTGGAGAGGGATAAATGGATGAAGGTGGCCGAGAGCCAGAAACGACCGAACCGTTTGGTGTTGCCCGGACGTGGCAATATCTATTCGTCGGACGGTAAGTTGATGGCTACCAGCGTGCCTCGTTATTATATGTATATCGACTTTAAGGCGGATGCGTATACTCCGGCTAAGGATGCCAAGTATAATTGGCTGGATACGTTCAAGACGTCCAAGAAGGATGGGGTGGACTCGTTGGCGTTTTATCTTTCCCGTAAATTGAAGGATCGTACGCCGGCGGGCTATAAGGCTTATCTGCTGAAAGGGCTGAGCGGTAAGAGTCGCCAGTTCCCGATTTACGCGGGGAAGGTCTCGTATTCGGATTTGAAAGAGATCCGTAAGTTCCCGTTCCTTCGTCTGGGACGTTATAAGAGCGGTTTTTATACGAAGGAGATGGTGCAGCGCCAGAAACCTTTCGGGACCTTGGCGTCTCGTACGATCGGTGATATCTACGGAGAGATCGAGGAGGGTGGAACTACGAAGGGGAAGAATGGATTGGAGTTGCAATACGATTCGCTCCTGCGGGGGCAGGCCGGGTTGAGTTCCGTTCGTCGTGTCGGTGGAGGCTGGACGAACGTGATTGAGGTGGATCCGGTGGATGGCATGGATATTCGCACCACGATCGATATCAATATACAGGATATAACCGAGAAATCGCTGGTCGATAAATTGAAGGCGATCGATGCCGAGTCTGGTACGGCTGTCGTGATGGAGGTCGAGACCGGAGAGATCAAGGCGATCACGAATATGGGGCGTATCCGTGAGGGCGTATATGGCGAGACGAAGAATCATGCCGTGGCGGACGAGATCGAGCCGGGCTCTACTTTCAAGGTGGCCTCTATCATGGTGGCCTTGGAGGATGGTTTATGCAATCCGGGAGATACGGTCGATGTAGGCAATGGTATATATA
>SKEE01003176.1_pt1 | contig 10049 bp, 7 predicted proteins | sample 4826661 | NCBI WGS metagenome assembly SKEE01 (sample SAMN11008817, study PRJNA524170) | human gut metagenome | biome: Human fecal sample; material: Feces; isolation source: fecal sample from pouch patient p20 | host: Homo sapiens | place: Israel: Tel-Aviv | collected 2016-11-14
AGCAACACGCTTCGCGATGCACAGAATTTATGCTAATCGCATAAATTCGCGCAGTATGTCTCGGGTTTTCTGTGACCTTCGCTCACAAAAAACACCTCGCGGGATATTACCAGTGAACAGTAACAGCTATAGTACATCGTTTTCGAAATAATATTATTATTTCATGTATATGTATGCTATAATGGATACCATCAATCATCCAAAGGAGAGAAATATGGATAAGTTATACATTGTTATCCCGGCATACAATGAGCAGGATAACATTGAACAGGTCATTAATGACTGGTATCCTGTTATAGAGAAGCATAACGGAAACGGTCAGTCACGTCTGATTGTCATTGATGACGGGAGCAAAGATTCTACATATGAAAAACTGAAACAGTGTACAAAGACACGCCCTCTGCTGATTCCGATAACAAAACCAAACGGCGGTCATGGTGCAACTGTGCTTTATGGCTATAAGTATGCACTCAAAAATGGTGCAGATTACATTTTCCAGACAGATTCAGACGGCCAGACACTGCCGGAAGAATTTGAACCGTTCTGGAAACGAAGACAGAAATATGATATGGTCATCGGCTGGAGAAAAGACAGACAGGATGGAATATCACGTGTTTTTGTAACAAAAACTCTGAAACTGGTTATCCGTATCTGTTTTGGAGTAAATCTGACAGATGCCAACACTCCGTACCGTTTGATGAAAGCAGAGACGATGGCCAGATACATACATCTGATCCCGAAGGATTTTAATCTTTCCAATGTACTTCTGGCTGTTATTTATAAGAAGAAGGGATGTAGCATCAAATTTCTTCCTGTCACATTCAGACCTCGTCAGGGCGGGGTGAATTCCATTAACATGAAGAAAATCTGTAAGATCGGAAAACAGGCGGTAATAGATTTTGTGAAATTGAACAGGATTATCCGCCGAACATAAAAAATGATGAAAAAAAACTGTTGTTTCTACAGTGATCGTGAGGAACAGCAGTTTTTTTGTTGTTGTATTTTCAGATAAATGTCGAATCATATCATAAGATGTCGGACGAAATAAATTGACATTTTCTTTAAACAAAATTACAATTATAGTTGTAATAAGACAGAAAACGGTATGTACCGATCTGCACACATCGGGTACATAACACACATAACACAACAAATCAACATATAACAAAACAACACACACAGGTAACAAGGTTACCACAAATGTAAAAATAATAATAGGGAGAAAAGAATAAGATGAACAAAATGAATGAATTGTGCGAAATGGAATTAACAGGTCGTTACGAGGAGAAACTTTCTGCTCTGAAAGCGGAAATCAGTGCAGCAGATGAGTATATCAGGCAGGATAACAGTGACCTGACGGAATTTGAGAACCGATATGAGCGTTTAGATATCCCGTATCGTGTAAAAAGATTTCTGGATGACTATATTGCGTGTATGCAGACAAAATATGAACGTCTTGCAGACCTGTGCTATCTGGCGGGAGAACAAGGATTATAAAAAAAATCTTGTTTTATCTGTCGAAATAAAGTATTGTAGTAATATACTATATTTACGACAGATAAGGAGAAAATGCGTTATGTACAGAAAGAAAAATTTTATAAGTCTGGGAATGAGCCTGGTTCTGGCAGCAGGAATTACGGTAACACCTGTAACAGCAGCAGATTTCACAGATGGTACAGTTTCTGAATTTAATTCAGATGATGCAACAGAATTTGATGTACAACAGGAAACTGCGGATAATGCGGAGTTTGCATCAGATACAGAGGATAGCATTTCGGACAAAGCAGGTTCAAGTGAAGCAGATTCAGACGAAGAAGTCTTTGCAGAGGCTGTAATTCCGGACGAAAACGGTGCTGTGGATAACAGACAGCTTCTGGAGAAATATCTGAATGACATTCTGTACGGACAGGATCCGGACACACAGCCAGCAGCTTCTCTGGGTGAGGATGTACTGAATGGACAGCAGCAGACCTTATATGAGGAACTTAAGAGTAAAATTAGCGCAGTGGCATCGAAAGGTGGTTCTACCAGGTTTAAAGTCAGTTCAGATCTGGGACTGACCTGGCAGACAACAGCAAGCGGTAATGCGCTCAAAAGAGAAGTAGCCGCACACCTTAATGAACTGGATATTTCAAAGATTATCGATTGCCTGGCTGTAGATTGTCCATATGAATTGTACTGGTACGAAAAGACTGCAGCTACTACCTGGCAGTATGGTTACAGCACAAAGGCAACAGGAAACAAAACAACTGTAAAAATTGAAAATCTTTCCATATCTATGCCGGTGATCAGCAGTTATGCTTCCGGTAAATATAAAGTAAATGCAGGGATTGTACAGCTTGCAAAAAGTGCAGCAGAAAATGCCAGAATGATCGTAAAAGAATTTCAGGGTTATACAGAGACAGAAAAGCTGTACGGATATAAAGAAATGATCTGCTACCTGACTTCCTACAATGATGATGTGACGGAGGATGATGAATACGGAGATCCATGGCAGTTAATCTATGTTTTTGACGGAGATGACAGTACTAATGTGGTCTGTGAAGGTTATTCCAAGGCATTTCAGTATCTGTGCGATCTCAGTGACATTACCTGCTATACAGTGACCGGTATGATGAATGGCGGTACAGGTGAAGGTCCTCATATGTGGAATATTGTGGCAAATAACGGTAAATATTATATGGCAGATATCACAAACAGCGATGAAGGAACAGTTGGAGAAGACGGAGGTCTGTTTCTGGATACTCCGATCTCAGGAAGTATTTCCCGGGGCTATACATATGCGACAGACAGTGCGAATATATATTTTGCATATGACAAAGAAGCAAAGAGCTTATATGGAACCGGAAAAAATTCCATTCTTTATATGACGAAGGAAACGTATTCTGCTGATGATCTGACTGCAAAACCGGCAAAAACTTCAATTACAGGTATATCAAACAGGACTTCCGGAAAACTTGTGATTACATGGAAAAAGGCAAAGAGTGCAGACGGATATGAGATCTATCGTCGGGCAGGAACCACTAATCCATACGTAAGAGCAGCGGTAATTAAATCCGGTTCAACTACAAAATACACAAATGCAAAACTGAAAAAAGGACATACATATTATTACAGAATCCGTTCATACAGATATGATGAGAATGGAAGAAAGATATACAGCGGCTGGTCAACAGTAAAGAAGCAGAAAGTAAAATGAAATCGGTAATCAGAAAAAGACACAAAGGATAACGTGGATAAAACAATGATGAAAGTACTTTCGTAAAAACAGAGTACACAGTTTCAGGGGATTTTCTTGCCATATGTGGAACATCATGATACAATGAGACACGATATGACAGAGAGAACCCCTGAAATTTTATTATATTATAAGAAATTACTCCATAATGCTCTTATAATATAATAAAGCAGTATTTTTATAATACTGTAAATATCTGGAAAATATGGGAGGAATAAATATAAATGTGTGGAATTGTTGGATTTACAGGTAATCATCAGGCAGCACCTATATTATTATATGGTCTGTCCAGACTTGAATACAGAGGTTATGATTCAGCGGGACTTGCAGTTCGCGACGGCGAAGGTGATACAGAGGTTATTAAAGCGAAAGGCAGACTGAAAGTTCTTGCAGATAAAACTAATAATGGAGAATCTGTACCTGGAACATGTGGTATCGGACATACCCGTTGGGCGACACATGGAGAACCATCTGAGACAAATGCGCATCCCCATATGAGTGATGACGGTAACGTAGTAGCAGTTCATAATGGAATCATTGAGAATTATCAGGAACTGAAAGACAAACTGATCCGCAATGGCTATGAGTTTTATTCGTCTACAGACACTGAAGTAGCAGTTAAACTTGTAGATTATTATTATAAGAAATATCTCGGAACACCGGTAGATGCCATTAACCATGCAATGGTCCGTATCCGCGGTTCCTATGCTCTTGCGATCATGTTTAAAGACTACCCGGGAGAGATTTATGTGGCAAGAAAAGACAGCCCGATGATCCTTGGGGTGGAGAACGGTGAATCTTACATTGCATCCGATGTTCCTGCAATTTTAAAATACACCAGAAATGTATATTATATTGGAAATCTGGAGATGGCTCGTATCAGAAAAGGGGAGATCACGTTCTACAATCTGGATGGTGATGAGATCCAGAAAGAGCCGAAAACAATTGAATGGGATGCAGAAGCGGCGGAGAAAGCGGGATTTGAACATTTCATGATAAAAGAAATTCATGAACAGCCGAAAGCAGTTCGGGATACTTTGAATTCTGTACTCAAAGATGATCGTATTGATCTCTCAGAAGTAGGTCTTACAGATGAGGAGATCAAAAAGATCAGCCAGATTTATATTGTAGCCTGTGGCTCTGCTTACCATGTGGGAATGGCAGCCCAGTATGTGATTGAAGATCTGACAAGGATTCCGGTACGTGTGGAACTGGCATCGGAATTCCGATACAGAAATCCGATTTTAGATCCGGAAGGTCTTGTGGTCATTGTCAGCCAGTCAGGGGAAACAGCAGACAGCCTTGCGGCACTTCGTGAGGCGAAACAGAGAGGTATCCGTACACTGGGAATTGTCAATGTGGTAGGTTCTTCCATTGCCAGAGAAGCGGATAATGTTTTTTACACTCTGGCGGGACCGGAAATTTCTGTAGCAACTACCAAGGCATACAGTACTCAGCTGATTGCCTCCTATGTACTGGCAGTGCAGTTTGGAAAAGTCAGAGAACAGATTACAGAAGAAAAATATCAGGAGCTGATCGCGGAGCTGAAAACACTTCCGGATAAGATTGCCAAGATCATTGAAGATGACAAAGAGCGTATCCAGTGGTTTGCGGCTAAGCAGGCAAATGCCAGGGATGCTTTCTTTATCGGGCGTGGTATTGATTATGCCATCAGTATGGAAGGCAGCCTGAAGATGAAAGAAGTCAGTTATGTACACACAGAAGCTTATGCGGCCGGAGAGCTGAAACATGGCACAATCTCTCTGATTGAGGACGGAACTCTTGTGATCGGTATTCTCACGCAGAATCATCTCTATGAGAAAACAGTCTCCAATATGGTAGAATGTAAGAGCCGCGGTGCATACCTGATGGGACTTACCACATATGGACATTATAATATAGAAGATACTGCAGATTTCACAGTTTATATTCCGAAAACAGATCCACACTTTGCAACTTCACTGGCAGTTATTCCTTTGCAGCTGCTTGGCTATTATGTCAGCGTAGCCAAAGGCCTGGATGTAGATAAGCCGAGAAATCTGGCTAAGAGTGTAACTGTAGAATAGTGCCGGGAAAACAATACAATATGTAGCGTAATGCCACAGACTGTAAAGGATTAATACGGTCTGCGGCATTTTTTTTCAAAATCCCAGAATCTCATGAAAATAGATCTGATTTTGAATAACAGAAGGATGTTCCGGTTTCAGTGTTCTGGCTTTCCGATGAAATTCAAAAGCTTCTTTGTGCATTCCGGATTTGTCCAGACATACACATAATTGCAGAAATGGTATGAAATTATGGCAGTCCGGAATATAGAATCCTCCGTTTTGGCTGTTGTCCGGTGCAAGAAGTGCCTGATGATACCAGTGAGCTGCCATGGAAAAGTTCTGTTTCATAAAAAATATTTTCCCAATCTCACAGCATATTTCGGCTCTTGGAATATCTGACATGAAACTGTGAAACAGTATCTCAAGAGCATACTGGTCATTGCCTGATGCCTGATAACAATAGGAGAGAACCAGACAACTGTCCAGTCTGTTTTCAATCCAGCCGTCCGGCTCTTTCAGAAATTTTTTCAGAACACAGATGGCATACTCGTATTGCTTATGATAAAAAAGTTCCCGGCCATAATAAAATAAGTCTCTGGGTTCCAGAGGCTCTCCTTCTTCGATCATCTGTTGATAGATGTGCAGATTTCGAAAGGAAGAGCAGGGTTTTATTTTGCGATGTTCAATCTGTATGGGAGAATAAAGGATGTTCCCGGTGGGAATGATGGATTCATGAACTCTTCCCCGCCATCTGAAATTTCGGGAAGTTTTTAAGATGCGTTCTCTGTAACAGGAGAATGCAGCATGATTCCATTCATCGAAATCTGTGACATAATCCATCATAACCATATCTGTGTTCGGACTCAGTGTTTCTTTTAATTGTTTTAGTCTGTACAGATTTTCCTGAGTGATCATGTCGTCTGCATCCAGCCACATCCAGTAATCAGTACTGACTTTTTCCGAAATAAAATTCCGGGCAGCAGAAAAATCATTTTTCCATGGAAAATCATAAACTTCTGCTGTAAATTCTCTGATAATTTCTTTGGTCCTGTCTGTAGAACCGGTATCACAGATAAGAATTTTGTCTACAATTTCTTTCATGGGTTTCAGGATACGCGGCAATACTTTTTCTTCATTTTTTACAATCATACAAAGGCTGAGAGAAATCATGGAAGATAATTTAAAGCACCTTTTGAGAAAATCAGGAGGAGCATTTGCCCCTCCTGAGGTTTAAGTTGCAAGAAGTCCGGCTGCGCGGAGATTTGCGAGAAGCTGATTAAACTGGGTTACAATATCTGTCTGACCTGTGGCATCTGCTACGGCCGCTGCCGGAGCTACAGTACCGGCAGGTCCGGTAGCACCAGTGGCTCCAGTAGGTCCGGCAGGCCCGGCAGCACCAGTAGGTCCGATAGGCCCGGCAGCACCAGTAGGTCCGATAGGCCCGGCAGGGCCAGTAGGTCCGATAGCTCCGGAAGGTCCGGCAGCGCCAGTGGCTCCGGTAGCTCCGACAGGTCCGGTAGCGCCAGTGGCTCCAACAGGTCCGACAGGACCTGGGTAGCCTTGAAGTCCGGGTTCACCCTGGGGGCCCTGAGGTCCCATTGGACCAACGGGACCGGGACAGCCTCTGGGTCCGGTAGGACCAGGACAACCGCGCGGCCCCTGAGGTCCCTGACAGTCACAGCTGCAACGATTGTTATTGTTACAACAGGATGTACCGGATAATTCCGGATCATCTGAGGTATGACGACTAAACAGCATAGAAAAGTATCACCTCTGGAAAATCTTATATCGTCAGACTAGACAGTCTGCCCGGCAGACTGTAATTTTACAGGACATTCCGGCAGTTGTCGTGGAATCTGACAATAATAGATTGCAGTTCTCGATATTAGTATATGTTTCATATGTGAGTTTGTGACTTACTATTGTATAACTGTCAACTACCCATTACCTAAAGTGACGCTACATCATAGGGTGGTTGACAGCGCCCTTTACAGACAAGATATACTCATCTGTAACTGTATCAGGTACTAAACTTCCCATGCTATACAGCAAACATTCTTTTACGGGTAAGATTTTACGCAATACGCGAGTTTTGTATTGCAACCTCATATCTTGTCAATGCACAAAAGAGTGTCTTTGATGAGCAGCACATCTAACGGTTTTCTCTTTAAAAACTGCTACGGTTATTGTAGCATATTGGATAATAATTTACAAGGCTCCTCCCACCGCCTAAAGGCAGTGGGTTTTTGCCTATGACAAAGGAAAGGAGTTATTTATGAAAAATCCTTTACGCAAACGTCTGCCCAGAGAACTGAAGGGGGAACTGGGAAAATATCTGGTGGTCTTTATTTTGATGGTATTGACCATAGGAATGGTTTCCGGATTTCTGGTGGCTGACGGAAGTATGATTGTTGCTTATAATGATGGATTTGACAAATACAATATAGAAAACGGAAATTTCCGTACCAATCAGCAGATATATAAAAGCCAGAAAGAAGAAATCCAGAATCTGGGAATAAAGCTGTATGAAAATTTCTATATTGAAGAACTTCTGGATAATGGAAGTACCATGCGCTTTTTCAAAAACAGGACAGAAATCAATGGAGTATGTCTGATGCAGGGAGAATTTCCCAAAGCAACAGGGGAAATTGCAATTGACCGTATGTATGCAGACAATAATGAACTGAAGGTGGGAGACACCTTGAAGAGCCAGAGCGGTAAGCAGACCTGGAAGATTACAGGGCTTGTGGCTCTGTCTGATTACAGCTGTCTTTTTCAGAATAATAATGATTCCATGTTTGATTCTGTGAAATTCGGAGTTTCTGTGGTAACACCGGAGGAGTTTGATACCCTGGATCAGGATAAGCTCCAGTACAATTATTCCTGGATCTATGACAAACAGCCCAAAACAGAAAAAGAGGAAAAGGACGTTTCAGAAGAACTGATGGAAAATATAGGGGAAATCGTTACCCTGGAAGCTTTTGTACCCAGATATCTGAATCAGGCCATCACCTTTACCGGAGATGATATGGGAAGTGTCAAGGCTATGATGATTATATTGTTATACATTGTAATTGTCATTATGGCTTTCGTATTCGGAATTACCATCAGTAATACGATTCGCAGGGAATCAGGGGTGATCGGCACACTCAGAGCTTCCGGCTATACCAGGAGAGAACTGATCCGGCACTATATGGCACTGCCTGTCCTTGTTACACTGGTGGGAGCCCTGGTGGGAAATATTCTGGGATATACAGTATTTAAAAATGTATGTGCAGGAATGTATTATGGTAGCTATAGCCTGCCTACCTATATGACCGTATGGAGCGCAGAAGCTTTTCTGCTTACAACAGTAGTTCCGGTGATCATTATGCTGGTGGTGAATTATGGAGTTCTCCGACACAAATTGCGTCTTTCCCCGCTGAAATTCCTGCGCAGGGATCTTTCAGGCAGAAAGAAGAAAAAAGCAATTTATTTAAGCCCTGTTATAAAAATCTTTTCCAGATTTCGCCTTCGTGTGATCTTTCAGAATATGAGCAATTATCTGGTACTGTTTATCGGGATTATCTTTGCCAACCTGCTGTTGATGTTTGGATTACTCCTTCCTTCGGCCTTATCTCATTATCAGGTGGAAATCCAGAATAATATGCTGGCAAAATATCAGTATATGCTTCAGGTTCCGGTAAGTGCAGCCAGTGGAAACAAATTTGACAGTCTGTTTTCTATACTGGAATTCTATATGTCTGCGGAAACAAAGAATGAAGATGCAGAAGAGTTTTCAGCATATTCTTTAAATACTCTTCCCGGAAAGTATAAGAGCGAGGAGGTTCTTTTGTATGGAATCGAGCCGGACAGCAGATATGTAAAGGCTGATCTTGATAAAGGAATCTATATTTCCAGTGCTTATGCGGACAAATATGGGATTCATCCCGGAGATACCATTACCCTGAAGGAAAAGTATGAAAAGGAACAGTATTCTTTTAAGGTAACAGGAATTTATGATTATACGGCAGGCCTGTGTGTATTTATGACCAGAACTCAGCTGAACGAAACCTTTGATCTGGGAGAAGATTATTACAGCGGCTATTTTTCTGATACCAGGATTACAGATATCAAAGACAAATATATTGGGTCAGTGGTGGACCTGGATGCACTGACCAAGATTTCCAGACAGTTGGATGTGTCTATGGGAAGTATGATGGGAATGGTAAATGGATTTGCTATTGTGATCTATATGGTACTGATCTATCTTCTTTCCAAGATCATTATCGAAAAAAATGCCCAGTCTATCTCAATGGTAAAAATCCTGGGCTATACAAATGGCGAGATCAGCAGGCTGTACATTCTGTCTACTTCAATGGTAGTAGTGCTCTGTCTGCTTGTCAGTCTTCCAATAGAAACGGCGGTTATGAAGGTTCTGTTCAGGGAGATGATGCTGTCAAGCATTTCCGGCTGGATTACGCTCTGGATCGACCCGATGATCTATGTGCAGATGTTTGCAGCAGGAATCATTACATACGGAATCGTGGCCTTGCTGGAATTTCGGAGAGTGAAGAAGGTTCCTATGGATGAAGCCTTAAAAAATGTTGAGTAGGACAAAATTTGATAAAAATTTGACATTATCTGGAATTTGTGGTACGGTTACACAGGAAACTGTTAGAGCGACACGCTCTAGACCAATCAGTTGGAATAGGAGATTATTATGAGAAAAAGAACAACTTCAAGAGCAAAGGAAACTATTAAAGAAGCAACAACAAAGGCTA
>SKEE01003186.1_pt1 | contig 10024 bp, 3 predicted proteins | sample 4826661 | NCBI WGS metagenome assembly SKEE01 (sample SAMN11008817, study PRJNA524170) | human gut metagenome | biome: Human fecal sample; material: Feces; isolation source: fecal sample from pouch patient p20 | host: Homo sapiens | place: Israel: Tel-Aviv | collected 2016-11-14
AAAGGAGAAAAAAGGTGAAAAAGAAAGCTTTGTACAAAAAGTGGATGTCAATGCTGCTTGCCGGTGTAGTGACAACAACAGGTTTCATGGGGGGAACGGTAACACTAAGAGCAGCAGAAACAACAAACTGGATCGGGGATGAAGGACTAAATGGAAGTGCAGAGGCTCCGGCAGCGGATGATGTAGTGCCGGATAAAAATCAGTTCAGATATCAAAAAGAAGAACTGGCAGCGTTCTGTCATTTTGGTCCGAATACATTCAATGAGATTGAATGGGGCGAACATTATGGGGATAAGAAGCCAAGTGAGATTTTTACATTGAAACAGGACTTTGATGCAGAGACGTTGGTAAAGACATTAAAAGATGCCGGATTTAAAAAGCTGATCGTAACAGCAAAACATCATGATGGATTTTGTATCTGGGATAGTGAACATACAGAGTATGATGTTGCTGCATCTGGGTATAAGGATGCAAATGGGCAGTCAGACATTTTGGCAGAGATATCCAAAGCATGTACAGATCAGAATATGGATATGGGATTATATCTGTCTCCGTGGGATATTCATGATGAAAGTTATGGATATTATGATGAAAATCATAAACCGACGGATAAAGAGCATGATCATTTAGATTATAATGAATATTATGATAATCAATTAAAAGAAATTCTTGGAAATGAGAAATATGGAAACAAAGGACATTTCGTAGAGGTCTGGATGGATGGTGCGAAAGGAAACGGAGCGAATGCCCAGGAATATGATTTTAAAAGATGGTTTAACACTATTCAGGAAAACGAAGGAATAAAAGCAGGATACGATGCAGATTGTATGCTGTTTGGGGCAGAAGCATATACAACGGTTCGTTGGATTGGAAATGAATTAGGAATTGCCGGAAAAGACACCTGGTCAAAATCCACAGTGGATAAAGAAAAGAATACGATTAACAGCAATAAGCAGGGAAATGCGACAGTTGGTTTTGAAGATGGAAACCAGTGGACCGTTCCGGAAGCAGATGCTCGTATTACTTCTGGTTGGTTCTGGGGAACAAAAAAGAATACACCAAAGACAATGGACGAATTGAGTGATATGTATTTTAATTCAGTGGGGCATAATGCAACATTGCTTTTAAATATACCGCCGAACAATCAGGGAACAGTAGACAAAGCGATTCTGGATCGTGTGACAGAATTCGGAAACAATATCAAAGAGACATTTAAAACCAATTTGGCAAAAGCAGAAGGCGCATCTGTAAAAGTATCTGAAGTAAGAGGAAATGACGAAACATTTAAACCGGGCAATATGATTGATGACAATGATGAGACATATTGGACAACCAGCGATGGAAATAAATCGGGTGAAATTCTGGTCGATTTAGGAGAGAAAAAGAATTTTGATGTGGTATCCATTGAAGAAGCAATCCAGAACGGTCAGAGAATCAATAAATATAAAGTAGAGTACCGTGAGGGAGACAGCGGTGAATGGACTCTGTTAGAAGAAGGGCAGACAATCGGTGCAAAACGTCTTTGCAGAACAAGTGAAGTTTCGGCAAAACAGATTAAAATTACAGTTGAAACAAAAGATGGCAAAGTTCCGATGATCAGTGAAGTTGGCGTATACAAGTCTACAGAAGATATGGAAAAACCAAATCCGATTCCAAAGGGAATGGAAGTTATCGATGTAACAGATAAAAATGTGGAAGATGGAAAAGGATTTACCTTTAAGGGAACATGGCATGATGAAAACCAGCCGCAGTACATTAACGGAACTAACACGTGGGCAAATGCGGGAGCAGAATTAGAACTGAAATTCCATGGTACAAAGGCATATTTCTTTGGAACGGTAGATCCAAACCATGGAAAAGCGGAAATTACAATTGATGGCGGAGACCCTATCACAGTAGATACGAAAGCATCAAAACGTGCAGTTGGACAGAGATGGTTTGAAACTCCAGACTTACAAGATGGAGATCATACAATTAAATTGAAAGTAAGCAGTCAGGCAATCGGAATTGAGGCAGCAGCTGTTATCAACAATGGCGGAAAAGGTATGATTGAGCTGGAGTCTGATTCATACACGATGAATGAAGATGAAACAAAGGATCTGAAAGTAAAACGTGTAGGTGGAACAGAAGGGAAAATTACTGCAAAATTGCAGCCAAATCCGGGAACAGCAATTCAGGATGACTATAATACAGAGTTGAACCCAGTGATTACATTAGAGCCAGGGCAGAAAGAAACGACTGCGCAGGTACAGACAAAGAGAAACAAAAACAAAACAGGTGATCAGTATTTCACAGCTGAAATTACAGATGTTAGCGAAGGAGCAATCCTTGGATTTAACAAAAAGGCAAAAATCAACATCAAAGATATGGAAAGCAGCGAAGGCTCATTGGCTGCACTTGTAAAGGAATGTGAATCGTATAAGAAAGACTGGTTTACTTCTGGATGGGATGAATTTGAGTCAGCTCTGAAACAGGCAAAGATTGTTTTAGAAGATAAAAATGCAACTCCGGAAAAGAGAAATGAAGCAGAAACAGTTCTGAAAAAAGCGAAAGATGGATTAGTAAAACGTGAAAAATACACAGCAGAAGATCCATTTGTATTCCCATGGAGAGAAAAAGCCAATGCAACATTGGAAGCTGAATTTGCGGAATTACATAATACCGGAGATAATGAGAAGTATCCGTTGAAGATTGGAACTGGTGACTGGGCAAGCAATCAGAAATTTGTGAATGCTCTCGAGAACGGAGATACCATTACAATTCCATACAAAGTAGAAAAGCCAGGAACTTACAATGTAAAATTAACATTCAGAAGTGGTTCTACAACAAATAAACTTTCCTGGACAGATGATGCAGGAGTATTTGAGAATGGTTCAGTAGAAGCCGGAAATGCAAATAGTAAAGAAACAAAAACAGTTGACTTCACACTGAAAGCAACGAAAGCCGGAAGTGGGGTTCTGACATTAAAAGGAGATGCAAAAGCTCCACAGCTCGATATGTTTGAAATCACACCTGGGGATGATATTCAGAGAGCAGAGTTTACTGTGAATGCATCCGTTGAAGGGGAAGGCGGTACAATTACACCGAGTGGAGAAACAAAAGTAACAGAAGGTGAAACTGTAGAATTTAAGATCACACCAGACAAGACACATAAGGTAGCGGATGTTCTGGTAAATGGTGAATCTGTAGGAGCTGTCACATCTTATACATTAAAAGATGTGAAGGAAAATGCAACGGTTGTTGCTAAATTTGCTCCGGCAGCATATACAGAAGAAAACCGTTTCAATTTCCCGACAGAAGTAAATGGAACAGCAATCACAGCAGAGGCAGAGCATTTTGCATTAAAGAATGTAGGAACAGGTGAAGCATGGCCATTACAGGTGTCTGCAGCCGATTGGGCAAGCAATGGATACTTTGTAAATGCAATGAATAGTGGTGATCAGATTACTTTACACTATCATGCAGAAAAACCGGGGAAATATAAAGCAACTGTACAGTTCCGCAGCGGTGATACAAATAATGGATTGACTTGGTCTGAGGCTGATAATAAAATTGCGGCTCAGACAGAAGTTATGAAAATAGGAGCTGGAGATCAGGCAAAAGCAACACACACACAAGATATCGAGTTTGTAGTAAATGAAGCAGGTGATGGAACACTGGTATTTACAGCACCGGAAAAGAATGCGCCACAGCTTGATAAATTTGACATTACTCTGGCAGAAGAAAAAGCGCCAGTTGTAGTGAACAAAGATGCATTGAAAGCAGCAATCGATGCAGCCAAAGAAGCGCTGAAAGAAGAGGACAAGTATACAGAAGAGTCCGTGAAAGCGCTGAAAGATGCAGTAGCAGAAGCAGAAAAAGTAGCAGCAGATGAAAACGCAACACAGGAAAGTGTAGATGCAGCTACAAAAGCAGTAGAAGAAGCAACAAAAGGTCTGGCAGAAAAACCGGCTGTACCAGAAGCAGATAAGACAGCCCTGAAAGCAGTTCTTGCAGATGCGGCTCAGAAACTTGCGGGAGCAGATGCTTACACAGAAGAATCTGTAAAAGCGCTGAAAGACGCAGTAGATCTTGCGCAGAATGTATTTGATAATTCGGATGCGAGCCAGACAGAGGTTGATGCAGCTGTGACAGCTGTACGAGATGCAATTGGAAAATTGCAGGAAAAACCACCGGTACAGAAAGAATTTACGATCACAGCAGTTGCACATGGCGGTGGAACCATTGATCCAAGCGGTGCAGTGAAAGTAGAAGAAGGAAAAGATCAGGTATTTACAATCCAACCATATGAAGGATTTGAAGTAAAAGAAGTATTTGTAAATGGAGAATCCGTTGGAGCTGTTACAGAGTACAAATTTGAGGCAGTTCGTGCAGATGCAAGCATTGAAGTATTCTTCGCAGAAAAAGAAGCAGTACAGGCTGACAAGACAAAACTCAACGAGTCCATTGCAGCAGCAGAAGAACTTCTGAAACATGCAGAGGACTATGTTCCGGAAGATGTTCAGAATCTGATGGAAGTACTGGATGCAGCGAAAGCGGTAGCAGCAGATCCGGCAGCGACACAGGAAACAGTAGATGCGGCACAGAATGCACTGGATGCAGCAATGAATATTGCACCGATCCAGAAAGAGTTTACAATTATGGCTGCAGCAGGAGAGGGCGGAAGCATCACTCCATGCGGTACTGTAAAAGTAGAACGCGGCATGAGCCAGACATTTGCGATCCAGCCAAAAGAAGGATATGTAATCAGTGATGTTCTTGTAAATGGACAGTCTGTTGGTGCAGTGGCAGAGTATACATTCTGTGATGTGAATGCAGATGCCAATATTACGGCGCTCTTCCAGAAAGCAGCTGTTTCTACAGATAAATCACAGCTTACAGCTGTCATAAAAGAAGCAGAGGAACGTCTGGAACAGGCAGATAAGTACACAGAAGAGACTGTAAAAGCACTTCAGAAAGAGGTGGAGGCAGCGCAGTTTATTCTTGCAGACAAAGAGGCGTCTCAGGCAGACATTGATGCAGCAGTACAGAAAGTAAGAACTGCCATCGATGCACTGGAGGAAAAAGCACAGACTGAGAAACCGGAAAATCCAGACAACAATAAACCGGACAACAAACCAGACAACAAGCCGGGAAATGGAAACAATGGCGGACAAAACAACAATGGAAACAATAATCAGTCTTCTACACAGAAACCGTCAGCAGGAACTCCAAACAAAGCAGTGAAGACGGGAGATGCAACTCCGATCGCCGGAGCAGTATCCGGACTTCTTGCAGGAGGAGCAGCGCTTCTGGCATTCCTGAAAAGACGCAGATAAATAACAAACAAAAAATTCTTCCTAAATAAAATAGCAGTGCTCCGTGCCGGAAGGTATGGGGCACTGTTTTGTGATTCAGGAAATTTGTTTGTTTTTTGGAAATTTTTGAATGAAATATTTGTTGGCAGAACAGTTCTTGTTATTGTTCACACTATTCCCCGCCTATCCATGCGCGATCGTCGTGCCTGCGCACTCCAGTTCTGGACAGATTTACAGAAAATTTTTAGTATGCTACAATAAAAATTAACAGCTAGAAAAACAAGAAAGATACTTGGGAGGAACTGACATGGAAAAGTGGTTTGTGTCCATGAAGAAAGCGGATTTTACGCAGATTGCGGAAAAATATCATATTTCCCCGATCATCGCGCGCCTGATCCGAAATAGGGATATTTTAGGCGATCAGAATATTGACTATTATTTAAATGGAACGATTGCAGATCTGCACGATGGGATGCTGATGAAAAATATGGATACGGCAGTGGAGATTCTGGAGGAAAAAATCCGGGAAGGCGAAAAGATCCGTGTGATCGGAGATTATGATATCGACGGAGTCAATGCGACGTATATTTTGAAAACAGGATTAGAAAGTCTGGGAGCTTTGGTGGATACGGATATTCCGGATCGGATGAAGGATGGATACGGCCTCAATCAGATGCTCATTGACAGGGCATTGGAGGACGGTGTAGATACGATCATTACCTGTGACAATGGGATCGCAGCCGCTTCAGAGATTGCTTACGGGAAAGCGCAGGGGATGACGATCATTGTGACAGATCACCATGAAGTACCTTATCTGGAAGCAGGAGGAGAGAAAGAATATCTGATTCCCGGTGCAGATGCAGTGGTCAACCCGCATTTACCGGGAGATCCTTATCCGTTTAAAGGTCTGTGCGGTGCGGCAGTTGTGTATAAAGTGGTGGAAGCGTTATATAATGTCATGGGACAGGATGCAGATGATGTAGATTTTCTGATGGAAAATGTGGCGATTGCGACCGTGGGGGATGTAATGGATCTGGTGGATGAGAACCGGATTTTTGTAAAACAGGGACTTGAAATGCTGAAACGCACTCAAAACGAAGGACTCAAAGCGCTGATGGAATGTACCCAGGTACCGACAGAGCGACTTTCGGCTTATCACATCGGATTTGTCATTGGACCGTGCATTAACGCCAGTGGACGGTTAGATACGGCAAAGCGGGCATTGGAGCTCCTTGAGGTGAAGAACAGAAGAGAAGCTGTCATGATGGCAGAAGATTTAAAAGCATTGAATGACAGCCGTAAGGAAATGACAGAAAAAGGGGTAGGGCAGGCAGTCGAACAGATCGAGACAACGGATTTGAAAGAGGATCGAGTGCTGGTTGTGTATCTGCCGGACTGTCATGAGAGTATTGCGGGAATCATTGCCGGAAGACTGAAAGAAAAATATTATAAACCGGTGTTTGTTCTGACGCAGGGAGAACATGGCGTCAAAGGGTCCGGGCGTTCTATTGAAAGCTACCATATGTTTGAGGAAATGTGCAAATGCAGGGCGTTATTCACAAAATTCGGAGGCCATAAGCTGGCGGCAGGGCTATCTCTGGAAGAGGAGAATGTGGAACGTTTCCGCAGAACGATCAATGAACTCTGTGAGCTGACCAGTCAGGATCTGATGCCGAAGGTATCCATTGACATGCAGCTTCCTCTTGCGTATGTAACAGAAGAGCTGATTGAAGAACTGGAACTTCTGGAGCCTTTCGGGAAAGGAAATACAAAGCCGTTGTTTGCGGAAAAAAACTTAAAAGTACAGAATCTCCGGATCATCGGGAAGAATCAGAACGTCCTGAAATTTCAGGTTTTGGATCAGGCCGGGCGGAAAATGGAAGGCATTTATTTTGGAGAGGTACAGGAGTGTATGGAGTATCTGCAGACAAAAGAAAAGGTATCTCTGACATTTTACCCATCGGTCAATGAATACAGAGGCAACAAAAGCATACAGATTACAGTGGTAAATTATCAATAATGATGATATACTAATCCATATGGAATTTTTACGATGGAAAAAGAAAAGGGGGATTTGATATGGCAGGTACGCTGGAATATGAACTTCTGAACAAAAATCTGGAGATGGTGGATGGGCACGCCGTGAAAGCACCTGAAGATTATCAAAACCCTGAGCAGTTATATGACGCATTGATTGCAAGGGTGAGAAAATATCATCCGTCTGCGGATATTTCTCTGATCGAGAAGGCGTATAAGCTTTCCAGAGAGGCACATAAAGAGCAGGTCCGCAAGTCCGGAGAGCCTTATATCATTCATCCGCTCTGGGTGGGGATCATTCTGGCTGATTTGGAGATGGATAAAGAGACGATCGTGGCAGGGATGCTCCATGATACGGTGGAAGATACTGAGATGACAGTGGAGGATATCACAAGAGAATTTGGAGAAGAAGTCGCACTTCTGGTAGACGGGGTCACCAAGTTGGGTCAGCTGTCTTATTCGAAAGATAAGCTGGAAGTACAGGCGGAGAATCTCAGAAAGATGTTTCTGGCTATGGCAAAGGACATCCGTGTCATCATCATCAAGCTGGCAGACCGTCTGCATAATATGCGGACGCTGGAGTTTATGATTCCGGCAAAACAGAAGGAAAAAGCCAGAGAGACGATGGATATTTACGCTCCGATCGCTCAGAGACTTGGAATCTCCAAGATTAAGACGGAGCTGGATGATCTCTCTTTGAAATATTATCAGCCGGAAGTGTATTTCCAGCTGGTGAAAGATTTGAATGAGCGAAAGACCGAGCGGGAAGAGTTTGTACAGCAGATCGTGGCAGAAGTTTCTCATCATATGGAGAACGCCCATATCCAGGCCAAGGTGTACGGAAGAGTGAAGCATTTCTTCAGTATTTATAAGAAGATGGTGAATCAGAACAAGACGTTGGATCAGGTATACGACCTGTTTGCAGTACGGATCATCGTGGATTCTGTGAAGGACTGCTATGCAGCTCTGGGCGTGATCCATGAGATGTACACTCCGATTCCGGGGCGGTTTAAAGACTATATCGCCATGCCAAAAGCCAATATGTATCAGTCACTGCATACCACGCTGATGGGACCGGCAGGGCAGCCGTTTGAGATCCAGATCCGTACGGAAGAGATGCACAAGACTGCGGAGTATGGTATTGCCGCTCACTGGAAATATAAAGAAAGCGGTGGTCCGGCGAAGAATAATAAGAGCCGGGAAGAAGAAAAGTTAAGCTGGCTTCGTCAGATTCTGGAGTGGCAGAGAGACATGTCAGATAATCGGGAGTTTTTAAGTCTCTTAAAAGGCGATCTGGATCTGTTTGCAGAAGATGTGTATTGTTTTACTCCAAACGGAGATGTGAAGAACCTGCCAAATGGTTCTACTCCGGTGGATTTTGCCTATGCGATCCACAGTGCGGTGGGCAACAAGATGGTAGGAGCCCGTGTCAACGGCAAGCTGGTCAATATTGATTACAAGATCCAGAACGGAGACCGGATTGAGATTCTGACTTCTCAGAATTCCAAAGGACCGAGCCGTGACTGGCTGAATATTGTAAAGAGTACGCAGGCAAAGAACAAGATCAATCAGTGGTTTAAGCATGAGTTTAAGGAAGAAAATATCATCCGCGGAAAAGAACTGATCGCCGCATATTGCAAGTCCAAGTCTCTGACCCAGGCAGATCTGATGAAGCCCAAGTATCTGCAGATCGTCCAGAGAAAGTACGGATTCCGTGACTGGGATGCGGTTCTGGCGGCTATCGGGCACGGCGGTTTAAAAGAAGGTCAGGTGGTCAACCGTCTGGTAGAAGAGTATGGAAAAGATCACAAAAAAGAGATTACAGACGCGACGATCCTGGAGAAGATTTCTGAGGCAAATAATCAGAAAGTCCACATTGCAAAATCGAAAAGCGGAATCGTAGTCAAAGGAATCGATGATATGGCAGTGCGGTTCTCCAAATGCTGCAATCCGGTTCCGGGCGATGAGATCGTCGGATTTGTGACCAGAGGAAGAGGGATGACGATCCACCGTACGGACTGTGTAAATATGCTGCATCTGTCTGCTGCGGAGAGGGAGCGTCTGATCGATGCAGAGTGGGAGAATAACGCGGAGACGGAAGGCGGCGGACAGTATCTGGCAGAGCTGAAGATGTATGCAAACGACAGGCAGGGACTGCTTCTGGATGTAACGAAGGTATTTACAGAAGAAAAAATCGATGTCAGATCTATGAATACACGAACCAGCAAAAAAGGAACCGCTACACTGGAAATGGGATTTATTGTAAAGGGCAGAGAACAGCTGAATCTTATTATAAAAAAACTGCGCAACGTAGAAGGGGTTCTGGATATTGAACGGACAGCGGGGTAGAGAAAAATGAGAATCAAAAAATTTGTGATAGGAATGGTCGGCACCAACTGCTATGTGGTGTACAATGAAAATACAAAAGAATGTTTTGTTGTGGATCCGGCGGCACCATCTGCGCCGCTTGTCGAATTCATCCGGACAGAAGGTCTTCAGTTGCAGGGAATCCTTCTGACACATGGTCATTTTGATCATATTATGGGAATTGACGCACTGCGCAGGAAATGGTCAGTTCCTGTCTATGCCAGTGTACTGGAGCAGAAGGTTCTGACAGATACCAATGTGAATCTGTCTGCTGCATATGGAGCGGGCTATGTGTTTGCGGACGCCAAGTTTCTGGAAGATGG
>SKEE01003198.1_pt1 | contig 9997 bp, 9 predicted proteins | sample 4826661 | NCBI WGS metagenome assembly SKEE01 (sample SAMN11008817, study PRJNA524170) | human gut metagenome | biome: Human fecal sample; material: Feces; isolation source: fecal sample from pouch patient p20 | host: Homo sapiens | place: Israel: Tel-Aviv | collected 2016-11-14
TCCTCGCGGTGTTGGCCTTGGCCGGCATGCTCGCCGCACGTGACATCAGCCTGATCCTGCTCGCCTGCGTCGCTCCCCTGCCGGTCATGATGACCGGGTGGAAGGTCACGCGTCCCGCCGCGGCGAAATGGGCGCAGGCCGTGGTCGGCGTGCTCCTGTCCGCGCCGTTGAGCGCGCTGGTCATCATGGTGGGGTCCGGCATCTGCTATGTCGCGAAGAACAATCCGCATTACGCGGAATCGTTCTTCCCCGCGCTGATGGGCATCACAACGATCATCATGGCGTGCTTCAGTCCGAAGCTCATCATGCCCGCGGTCAGTTTCATCGGCACGAACGTGGCCGCCGACATGCAGGAGCGTGGCGGCAAGGTCGGTCCGAACGCGATCAAGGCAGCGGTGCAGGTCACCGCGGGCGTCGTTCAGGCCGCCACCGCCGGTGCGACGGGTGGTATCGGCAAGGCCGTGAACTCGGGTGCGGAAGCCGTGCTCGGTGCCGCGCAGGGCAGGCCCGCCGACGTGGGAGGAGCGTTGGGCGGCCTGTTCAACGACAAGAACGAAGGCGAGGATTCCGACTCGTCCACCGGTTCGAAAGATCGTGGGAAAGGCCAGTCGCAGGCCGGCGACTATGATTCCCTGTCTTCCTCCGCACAACCGTCCGACGCTTCCGGAACCTCCGTACCGACGGCGTCGGACGGCATGGACCGTTCCGGTTCGAGCCAGACCTTGGACGCCGCGTCCTCCGACACGGGCGACGGCCCGTCCGGATCCGAGTCGGGACCGGCCGCCACGCCTCCGCCTCCGACCCCGTCCGCTTCTTCGTCCACGCCCGTCGTGCAGGGAGCTCCGGGCGGCCGTGGCGGCGATGCGCATGCCGATGGCGGCCCGGGCGGCCAAGGCGCGGACGTCGGGCAGGGAAGCCAAGGCGCCGATGGCGGTATGGGAGCCGATGGCGGCCAGGGCGGTTCCGGCACGTCCGGTGGTTCCGGCGGCCGTGGCGGCGATGGCGGTATGGGAGGTTCCGGAAGCTCCGGAACGTCGAACCCGTATCAGGGAGTCAATGGCGCGCCGTCCGGTCCGACCGTCGGCTGACGGGAGTCCCGTTATCGCCACGTGTCCGCGTGGACGTCATGCCGGAGGGGATCCGCCCATCGGGTCGGAAGACCCGGGCGGGTTCCCTCCGTTTGTTTTTTCCGATTGATTCTGATGGAGGCCATCAATGCCCAGTAATTCCGATACCGGCGGCGGGAAGGTGCCCGCCGCATCGTTCAGCCGACTGTCCGCCACGCGCGTGATTCTCGGCCTCGACAGGGCGCAGCTCATCGTCTGCGTCATAGGACTTGTCATCCTCGTGTCCGGCGCGGCGATGGGCTTGAACGTGCCGGTCATGATATTGGGCGCGCTCGTTCTCGCGTATGGCGTGCCCCGCATCCAGGGATTGAGCCTCGTGTCATGGACGTGGATCTGGCTGCACTGGCATTCCCGGTTGAAGGATGGTACGAACCGTTGGGCGTATTCGCCGCTCGCGTCCGGCCGCCCGTTGGGAGTGCTAGGCCTGTACGGGCATGTCGAGGACCGGTCGCAGACCATCGAAGGCCAAGGCGTCGAAGTGGTCGGCACGCCGTTCCAGGGAGCCTGCTACCTGTGGGATCCGGACAAGCGGCAGGCCACGGCCGTGCTGACCGCGAACGTGGAGGAATGGATCTTCTCCCCGGACAGCCGGAAGGCGGGCCGGGCCATGGCGTTGAACACGATGCTCAAGGAACTGTCCGAAACGGATGGTTTCACCGAATTGAAGGAGACGAGCTTCGTGCTTCCGGGCCACACTCCCCCGGAACCCGACTACCTGAAATCGGAGGGGACGCCACAGTGGGCGCGCGACGACCTCGCCGACCTGTGGCATCTGCCCGACATCCTCACCCCATTGCAGAACATGAACTACATCAGCGTGTCCGCGAACGCGGACCGGCTGCCCCGTGTCGTGAGGAAGGACCGGTCCGAACGCGCCGCGGTCGGCATCGCCATGGGCGATCTGATCCGTCTGACCGTCGCCCCCGCCCTGTTGGATTGCGGAGCCCGCCAGAACACGATCCACTGGTGTTCCGTGGACGACCTGCGTTATCTGATCCGCACCGTCGCGGACCCGGAGCATGCGGCCGACCGTCCACCGGTCAACAGGGACGATCCGACCGTGACCTGGTGCGAGGAGGCCAAGGAGCACGACTACATCACGTTGGACTCGTGCGTCGCGCGCACGTATTGGATCTACCAGTGGCCGGACTTCGACGTGGAGGCCGGTTGGATCCGCGAACTCGTCACGGAACGACGCATGATGGCGTTCTGCCATATCTGGCGTCCGTTGACGATGGAACAGTCCGAGGCGGAACTACGCAACCGTAAGAGCAGCATGCGGCAGCGCAGCAAACTCCAGGACCAGCGTGAGAAAAGCCGTGACGAACGTCGTGAGGAGAAGGAGCAGCGGCTACGCGAATTGGAACAGGAGGCCAACTGGCCGGACACCGACCATCAGGGATACGTCACCCTGTTCGCCTCCAGTCTGCCGGAACTCGACGTGTTCGACCGTGACATGCAGAACAAGGCCAAGAACTGGCATATGAAACTCAATCCGATGAAGGGCCAGCAGCGTGCCGCGTTGACGACCATCCTTCCCCTCGGCATCTGATCGGGACGGTCGCCATGGCCGATCGATGGATGCGGGCGCTTCTGCGTCCGCTAGACCTGCTGGCCTTCCTGTCCATGACGCCCGTCCCGTCGGATGCGCGCACCCCGCATCCAGGGCGCGTCCCGCCGGCGCGGCGTCCCATTCCCGGAAGGGCGCCGGACGGGGACTGGACCGTCCGCTGGCCACGTCCGCCGCCGGCCCGTGAACTCGCTGAAGGACCGCGGCCGGGGGCTGCGGGGAACGGAGAAAAGAAAAATGAACACATCGGTGAATGAGCTGCTGTCGAATCCGGCATTCCGACCGCTGGTACTACTGGATGTGCTTGCGGTGTTCTTGATGATCATATGTCTGGTCTTCCGACGCATGAGGAAGGGCTATTACGTCGAGCAGGCGAATGACGCCCGCAAGGCGACGATGCTGAACATTGCAGTCCGCAACGTCACCGGAATGGGGGCTTGTTTTGGGACCCGTATCCTTATCGCGGCGGCTCTTCAGTGACGCATGTGAGAAAGCATAGTGAATGATAGTAAGGAGCTGAAGCGTGGCGGAGGATGTCGACAAGGTTGAGCGGGCGCGTCTGGCGCGTGAGGAGATTATCGACCATATGGACTGCGACGACTGCACGGAGGATTACGTGTTCCTTCTGAAGCAGGGCGGCCGCGAGTTCGGCATGGGATTGACCACGGTGCTTTCCATGCTCGCGTTCGCCGAACATGAGGGCGCGGTGCCACCCCTCCCACCGGAATGGTGGGTACGGGTATCGAACAGATACTGATGGAAATTCAATGGAACACTCCATACAATGAAGACCGATATCGGTTTATCTGTCGGAGGTTCCCATGGACGTATTCAAGACTCATGTGGGTGAAGGCAAGGCGCTCATGATCAATGAAGAGAACTTCTATCTCGCGACCAGGGAGAGAAAACCGTATGTCGTCGATAGTGGTGGCGTGAAATCCTTCTACGCGGTCTGTCCCGAATGCGACAATCCGATTCAGCTGATCGGCCTGCTGCGACGCCAGCAGGATTCCCTTCCCCATCGCCCATATGGGCGGCATATCGGACATGACGTGCCGGGCGTGGCCGTATATGACGAGGACGCTTACCTGTCCTGTCCGTTCTCCGATCCCGGATATTGGAGAACGGACAGGAAACGCAAGCCGTCCACTCCGACCGGCCAGGCCTTGTACCGGATCATGAGGGACCGGTTCGACCGGGTGGAATACGCGTGGAGGGAAAGCTCCGGGCTTCTTCTCGGAATCAAGAGTCTGCGACGTGCGCTTACTGTCTGGCGGAATGACAAGGGATGGTTGAACTACGGCTCCACATACCATAATCTGCCTCAGATGTTGTTCTTCGGTCTCCCCCAGGAAACCCTGTATGGGCAATGCGTGTCGAAGGACTCGCCGCTCGCTTCCCGTTTGGCCGCCGCGGACGGAATATTCTTGGAGCCTTCGGGATTCTCCGATTCGTACCTACGGATCAAGACCTCGCGTTTCGTTGACGTCGGCTTCGTTCTGGGGGCCAGAAAGGCGCGGGTCGTGAACGATCGTTTGACGGAAACGTTTTTATTGGGTGTCAACGTCGAGGGAAAACCGTTAGGTTCCGATCTTGTCGTTCACACGGATCCGGTATGGTTCAGCCGCATATTGAACATGCCTGATTGGCATGAGAACCATCGTTTGTCGGCCATGGCCGCCGACGTGCTGGGATAACGGACCGGTCCATACTGGAGACTGTTATCGACCGTTATCGGCTTGCGTGCACGTGGAATGTCCGACGGGAACGGACCGGCTTCCTTCCTACCCTCAGAAACCGTCAGACGTTCCCCGTCACGCAAGCCATGGTGGGCGTGCGCACCCGTCGGGAATGGGCTACACCCTTTCTCCCTTTTCCCACGGCAGGCCAGTTCCGCCGGACCTATCGCGGCCCTCGTTCTTGACTTCTTCTTCTCGCGAGGGACGGTCCGGCGGCATGGCCTTTTTCTTTACCATGACCGTGTAAGGAGTTTCCTATGGACCGGAATGACGATGATGAATACGCGGAACCGGATGGAGTGGACCCGGAATGGAATCCCTTTTCCACGCCACGGTCTTTGGATGACGGCCCGGGTTGGGATGATGGCAGTCCGCATGCCGGCGGCGTGTCCCGCATGCCGAAGAGGCTGATCGTCGTCATCACCATCGTCACGTTGATCGTCGCGGTCGTGAGCATCGGCCTGGTGATCACGGAATCGAACATGAGCGTCCACCGTCACCAGCTCGCTTCCGCGTGCGAGACCGCGGTTGCGGAGATGGGCCAGGCGCGTGAACGGTTGGATGGTCAGGTGGCCGAACGGTTCAGGACCATCGACCTGCAGGCGTTGAGCAAGCGGCAGAAACACGAATACGAATCATTGCGGAAGGTTGCCAAGCCCGTGTCCATCGACTGTGACGCGAGCCAAAGGAACAGTCGGCTTGAGGAGAACACGCGTAAGGCCACGCGGGCGACGCGACGGTATGAGAGACAGTCGAAACAGGTCGCGGCGTTCGCCCGTAAGGCCGACCGGCTTGCGAAGACTCACGCGACCCGGGAGGACACGGACCGTCTGGCCAGGGATATCGACGAGGCCCGGAGCCTGCTCGATGAGACCGAGGGCATGGAATTGGTGGTTCCTTATCTGCGTACTCGGCTTTCGGACACGTTGGCCCGTGCGGAGCAGACTCCGGCGGGTTCGGCCGATATGGAATCCATGATGTCCACGTTGGAGGATCTGATGAATCAGGTACGAGAAAACGTCGGACTATGAGACAAGGGACGTGGCTGGCCAATGCGGGCGGATATGCCGGTCATGGGGCGGCTCCATTAGAATGGGCATCATGATCGACATCCAAGATTTTGAATCATGCGAGACTTCCGGACAGTTCTACGGCGGGAACGCCGGACGGAAGATCGGACTCGTCTGGAAGGACGGCGACTGGTTGGTGAAATTCCCCGGAACGACCAGGAACCTTCAGGGCAGCGTTCCTTCGTATACGACCGCGCCGGTGTCCGAATGGCTGGGATCCCACGTGTATGCCGCTCTTGGCATACCGGTTCATGAAACGGTGCTGGGAATCCGTGATGGGCGTATCGTCTGCGCCTGCAGGGACTTCACCTTCCCTGATTCCAGACTTGTCAATTTCCATGATCTGAAGAACTCGCTTTCCGATGACGAGCCAGGATTCACCGAGGATGCGTCCACCGGTTCCGGAGTGGTGCTCGCCGACGTACGGTCGGCGATTCACCGTATCCCGGTTCTTCGCTCGATCGATGGAGTGTCCGACCGGTTCTGGGACATGTTCGTGGTGGACGCGTTCATCCGCAACATAGACCGGAACAACACGAATTGGGGCGTGCTCAGGAATCCACGCGGGGAGTTCTCCCTCGCGCCGGTCTACGACAATGGCAACTCGTTCAACAACAAAAGAACCGACTCGGGAATCGAACGCCGTCTCGCCAACCCGGATCTCATTCGCCAAGACGCGTTGGATGTCCGCTCCTGCTACGTGACGGATAGGGGAAAACCCATCGCCCCGTTGAAATACCTCGCATCAGGACAGGACGAGGAATGCACCAAGGCGTTGGATCGCTTCATGGAAAGATACGATCCACGTTCCTTCCATGATCTGCTTAACTCCATACCGTCCATGTCGCATGGTCTCACCGTCGTGCCTGATGGTTTCCACGAATACCATCGCAGGGTCTGCGACTATCGGTACGAGCACGCGTTCATGGAGGCATGGCGCGAACTGCATCCAACTGTGGGTTTCCCGTCCAGTCCGGAAGCATCCGTCCCCGAGCCTCTTCCTGATCCCGATCCCTCCGTCTTGCCCTCATCTTCTGTTCCGACGTGTTTCGACGGTCCGGGAATGTGACGTGTCCGTCTCGATATCAATGGTCAGGGAACGTGGAACGGACAACCGGACGATCGAAAGCGTATCCTGAAAAAGTCGTCTGAAGGTTCCGGACTGGGAGAGGATGACGGGCAATGAGCTGGGCGGACCTGTTGAAAAGCATCGTATGCGTTCTGAACCTCATCGCATGCGTGCGGTTGACCGGACCATATCTGATTCCGAAACGGTCCGACCGTGAATGGTCGGCAGCGCGACGTCGTACCGGCCTGTACTGTCGTCTGGCCGGCTGGATAGGCGTGTTCGCCTACTCGTATGGACTGGGTCACGGGCTCATGCATGCACGGGACGGATGGACCGGCATGGCATCCGGCGTGGAAGTGATCCTCCTGCTGGTCCAAATCCTGAATCTCGCCATCTGGACGTATCTGCTCGTTCGCTCGCATGGCAGGAGCCTGTAGCCTCTTCCCTGTGCGATATCAACAAGGGGTTATGTGGGTAATATGAATCACATACGTAGTCGAGAAGGAGTCGTCATGGACGAGAAAGACAGCATGACGCCGGACACCATCCCGCAGTCCACGCCCGTGGACGGAACCGTTCCGGCCGGAAGGAAGAACCGCAGGCCGGTCGTCATCGGCGTGGCCGCCGTCGCGGCCGTCGCGCTGGTCGCGGGTGGCGTGTGCGGATACAGGGCGTACGAGAACCATCGGGTGTCAGTATCGCGCCAGGCGTGCCAGTCGGCCGTCACGGACCTGAACAAGGCCGTGAAATCGTATAAGGCGCTGCTCGGCGCGGATGCTACGACGGCCGCGTTGAAGACGGATGCGACAAGCGTGAAGGATGCGAAGACCCTTGACGCGCTCAAGCAGGCCGCCGAAGTGGAAACGCCCGGCATGGTCAAGTGCGACGCGTCCGACAAGACCGGCCTGGACGAAGCCACCGCCAAGGCGGACAAGACGACCAAGGGCGTGAATGCGGCCGCGAAGGCGTTGGAGTCGGCCGTGAAGGCGGTCGAATCGTCGAAGCTGGACAAGACGGTGGCCGACGCGGACGGGCTGTACAAGGCGACGGAAGGCAATGTCCAGGACGAGAAGACCCGTGAGGCGTTGAAGCAGGCCATCGCCAAGCGCGACGCCGGGGCGATCGCCAAGGCCGTCAAGTCGGTGAACGATTCGAAGGCTGCGAAGGAGAAGGCGGATGCGGAAGCCAAGGCGAAGGCCGAACAGGAGGCGCAGGCTCAGGCCGCCGCCGAAGCGGCCGCCCAGGCCCAGACGCAGCAGTCGTATTCGGCTCCCCAACAGTCCTACGCTCCCTCGTACACCGCTCCCCAACAGTCGTACACGCCCTCGTATTCGGGCGGTTCGACATCGGGTGGCGGCTCCGGCAGCAGCGTGCCGGACTTCGTTCCAAGCAGCGGCGGATACGGCGTCGAACCTGATGGCAGTTGGCATCCAGGCAATATTATCCAACATTAGGCTTAAACCTTTCTTCTAGGGCTGTCCCGCATGTTCGCAGGCCAGCCCTTTTTCTTTGTTTCCGTTGATTCGCCGTCATCCCCCCGACTTCATATCGCCCATTGTTTCCGGGCGTGCACGTGAAACCGGTTGGACGGCCGACAAGGGAACGCGCGTTCCCGTGCCGTCCCGTTTCCTGCCCGCATAGGCGGGAAGCGTATCTGCAGGCAGAATCTTCGAAAGGAGAAGGAACTTTGGGTTCCAACAGCAACAAGCGGAAGGCGTTGGCCCTGCTCGCCGCCGCGGCGACATTGGCCGGCGGCCTGACGGCGGGTACCGCGTACGCCGGCGGCGAGGGCGGCAACAGGCCCGGCACCGGCGGCGGCGGCGCGGCAATGCAGTTCTGGCAGTACAAGGACACCACGTCCGGCTCGTGGGGTTCGGCGACCGACATCAACAGCGTGAGCCGCGCCATGGCCAACGGGGGCGTGAGGATGGACGACTCGTCCGGCAAGGCCGCCGCCGCGTTGGCCGACGCGAACGGCCGGTGCGTCGCCGGTTTCCACCAGAGGCATCCGGGCGAGGGCGACGGCGACTGCCGCGTCGTGGCCGTGGGCGCGGTCTCCGGCAATGGTTCGACGACCGGCGTATGGAACGGCTCCGGCGTCTATGACCAGAGCGTGTGGAAGAGCAACTGGTACAAGTACGTCGCACCGAACGAATACCAGTACGCTGGCTCGCAGCATTATCACACTGGGGATGGCTTCAGTGACGATCCGTCCACGAGCGTGGACAAGCTCATGGAGAAGTACGTGAGTTCCACGGCCAGTATCGTGGTCATCGCGCTCGACAAGTACCAGCCCGCCCCGCCGAACTATGATCTGACCGTCAGCACGCAGGCCGGCGGCACGTTCACCCAGGCCGGCGCGACCGGCGACGTGTCCGATGCGATCACCACGAGCCGTGGCAACAGTTCGATCAGCGAGAACGTGACGGGCACCATCACCCTGCATTGGACCGGACTGGACGGCACGGCCCGCACCGCGTCCAAACAGTTCACGCAGGGCAACAACACGACCCAGTCCGTGTCGTTCGGTTTCAGGGACGTGGACAAGACATGGAAATCCTGGCCCGCCGGCTCCTACTATTACGATGTGAACGTCCCGAAGCAGGGCAAGATGAAGGCCGACGCAGGCCATGCGGGCGCGGCCGATGCGAGGGAATCCTGGAAGCCGGTACCGACCCCGCCGTCGAAGAAGCTGACCAACGCGGCCGGCCAGCAGGTCACTTCCGACGCGCAGCAGATCGCGTCCGGTTCCTTGTACACGGCGCACATCACCGCGCAGTCGAACGCGAGCGAGCATTTCTGGTTGTACGACACGGTCGATGTGTCCAGCCAGGAGGTCCTGATCGGCGGCACCGACGGGGACGATGTTTCGAAGGTCACCGTGACCGACCAGGACGGCAACGCCGTCAAGGCCGACATCACGGTCGATGACAGCCAGCCGGGCAAGCGCATCGTCAAGGCGCACGTGTTGAACCCCGCGTCCGGACAGTACACGTTGAACGTGCCCCAGTCCGCGACCCCGACCGGTTCGGACTACACCATTCCGGACGACAGCCAGGCCTGCTGGACCGGCGACGAATACGGCAGCACGGACAAGAGCCACTGCCAGACCGGCAACAGCGAACAGGTCGGCAAGGTCACCCCGAAGCCCGACAAGGTGTGGGTGTTGGACTCCAACGGCGCGCTGCAGGCCGAGGATCCGGAGCATACGAACGACAAGGGCAGCGACAATCGTACGTTCGTGGGCGGCGACGCGATCGGCGCCGTGGTCAACGGACGTATCCCCGCGCACCTGCTCAACCCGTTCACCTCCTATTCGATCACCGACGACTGGACCGCGTCGGCTCAGTGGATCGACTGGAACCACAAGGACCAGGTGCGCGTGTACGTGGACGGCAAGGACGTGACCGACCAGTTCGACA
>SKEE01003203.1_pt1 | contig 9986 bp, 9 predicted proteins | sample 4826661 | NCBI WGS metagenome assembly SKEE01 (sample SAMN11008817, study PRJNA524170) | human gut metagenome | biome: Human fecal sample; material: Feces; isolation source: fecal sample from pouch patient p20 | host: Homo sapiens | place: Israel: Tel-Aviv | collected 2016-11-14
CCTTTTCTCCCGATCGCCGCCTACAGCACTCACCAGCTTTCGCAAATCCTGTTTTCCTCCCAGATGATGAATCCGGTAACAGGCCTCCCACGACAAAAAAGCCGAATTTACATCTACATGAAAAATAATTCGCTTCATATCTGCTCCCTAAAACGAACATTTGTTCTATTTATTCTAAACTTTTCACATGTAAATTTCAAGGCGGGATTTTTTAGCAAAAAAACAGCTGACCAATTTGATCAGCTGCTCTTGAATGCTGTTTTAGGAATTTTTCGTTGCACACTCATGATTTTAGCTATTGATTCGGAAGCACTTCCGTTATTGCTCTACACCGTTTTTTGCAGAAAGTAATACCGTACAAATGAATATCTTTCCGATCATCGTTTATGAGGAATTCCTGGTAACGGCGATCCTGGATCTGATCAAGAGCTTTCTGGCAGGCAGTTTCCATTTCATCAAAGCTCTTTGTATACTTTAGTTCAATGACAATACCAGCGTCCGGGTCGTCCGTCTCCACAATAATATCTGCAAATCCCTCCCCCGCTTCAACATTTGATTTTACAAGCCAGTCAGCATTTCCTGTCAGGATGCCAACAAGAAGATTCTGATAGGAACTTTCTTTTTCTTCCTTTCTTGCTTTTATGTCAAATACACTGATGGAATTATTCAGTACACGGTTTAAATACTGCTCGATTCCTTCTGTATCCCCTGCTTCAACAGCTTTCCAGAATGCATTCAGGCGCTCCGTATTACTGAAAATTGATTTCTTAAACCATTCGTTTATTTGAAGCCGAAAAACCTCCCGCACTTCCCGGTTTGGAATAACCAGGCGGTAAGCTCCCTCTTCTGTCCTTCCTACCTGCGTAAGATATCCGGTTGTAAAGAGCACACTCCAGAGATTTTCAATACTCTGATCGATTTCCTCATAGGTGAGATCTAGGCGAAGTTCCTTTTCAATTACTTCCCCAGCAATCAGGCGCTCGATTTCATTTTTTGTTGTTTTATGAGCCTTATCGATAAATCGCTTTACCAGATCATTGCCACTCGTATTGATCCAATATGCCTCCGGTTTAGCTTCTGGATCATCCTTGGCCCGGTCCACAAAGTTGATAACATCCCATGGACAATAAACATCCGCTTTTCCGAAACGGTAGCCATCGTACCATTCTTTCACTTCCCTGAATCTATTTTCAAGATGATAGTCTGAAAGCAGCTTTTGGACCTCTGCATCCGTAAAACCGAACTGCTCATCAAAGCGTGTATCCGTAATCGAAAGAATTTTAAAGTTATTAAGTCCTGTAAAAATACTTTCCTTCGAAACACGAAGACATCCTGTGAGCACCGCAAACGCAAGTGCGTCATTGGTTTTTAATGCTTTTCCAAACATCGCACGGATAAGGAACACCATTTCTTTATAATAGCCATGCTGAAATGCTTTATCAAGCGGGACATCATATTCATCGATAAGGATAACTGTTTTCTTATGATAGTGCGAAAACAACAGTTCAGAAAGCGTCTGCAAGGAGCCCAGCAATGTCTCCTCTGTCATTTGATATCGTCCGTTTGAAAACATGGTCAATGCCTCGTATGTTTTCCTGGCATCTTCATCCAGAATTTCGCTTTTTCCGAGAACGGCATGACGCTTTGCTTCTTTTGAAATCAACTCCATCATCTGGTACTTCGCACTTTCAAAATTCAACCCTTCCACATTTTTGAGGGAGAGAAAGATGACGGGATATTGCCCCATGTGCTGCTCACAAAGTGCATGATTTTCAGAAACATAGAGTCCATCAAAAAGCGTTGGATCTGTTCCAATCTCAAAAAAACACTTTAGCATACTCATGTTAAGAGTTTTACCAAAGCGACGCGGACGAGTAAACAAACTCACCTTGCCGAGATTATCAAAAAGCTGCTCAATTAATTTCGTTTTATCTACATAGTAATACTGGTTTCTTCGAATTTCTTCAAAGCTTTCAATTCCTACTGGAAGTTTTAATTTATTTTCCATAAACAATCCTTTCGTTGCCATGGCCAAAAGTCTACTGCCTTCGGATGATGGATAGTCTGTCCCCCTCTTATGGGAAAACTTCTGTTATTTCATTATCGCATATATTCTGCGAAAATGGAACCATCCACACAAAAATACGGCTTTGATTATTTCCTATTTTATACGAAAAGAGGTCCTGAAACCAGGACCTCTATTATGCAGAGAGTTTTCTTTCATTATGTGATGGTTGCTGCAATATTCTCAGTTATTTTTCGCTTTTCTTCTCCATTCCTTCGTAGGTAACAATGCCCTTACTGTCGGTGCAGTAATAACGATCATCGGCATCTTTCGCATTCTTCTTATTTTTCTGGATCTTACCGGAAGTGTTGACCAGGTATGTCTCACCATCCCACTCCACTTTCTTCAGCTTCTCATCCTTATCAGCTTCCAGGCGTTTGCCCTTCTCATAGATCGCGCCGTCCTCAATGCCATTATAGCCCTGTCCGCGCTCATCACCGCTCTTGCGGAAGTTGTAGGTGTAACGCTCACCGTCAATATCAAGAGTCGTCGTTCCGGTCTTCATAGCGCCTGCCTTGGAGTTTCCTCCAAAGTAATAAACCTCCTCGATATCGCCATCCTCAGGCAGATCATTCTCGCTCTCAATCTCTGTGTAGGACAGAATATCCTTATCTGATACCTCCAGCTTGTAAAGACCTTCCAGCATCTTGCCGTATTCATCAAATGCATAGTAATAACCATTGATCTTCTTAATACGGCTCTTTACTACATCTCCATCCTTCTCCGCATAATACCAGCGCTCGTCACCGTCAGAGTATCCTTCCGGATCCGTCTCCTCGCCCGGCACGGTCTTGAACCAGCCAACAGACATCCAGCTGTCCTGGATCGGACTGTAGAAGCTCGGAGTTGCAACAGAAGCATTGCTGGAGGTTGCATACCAGCTGAAGCGTGCATTTCCGTATTCCTCAAAGTAATACTTGCGTCCGTTGATGGTCTTTTTCGTATCTGCCGCTTTCTTGCCGTTGGCATTGAAATAGAACCAGTACCAATCCTGGAACTCATCGTTCGTCTGATCATCATCTACCGCGTCCAAACGTTCCCACTGATGACTTCTCATGGCACCATCGTCCGGTCCTCCCAGATAATACAGGCCGGTCTGCCATGCGTCATCACCGGTCTGACGCTCACCCTGTTCATCTATCCAGCCGTAGAGCATCTTTCCTTCCTCATCAAACGCATACTTTTTCGTTGCACCGTCTGCACGGACAATGGTCTTAAAATTCACTCTTCCGGAATCCTTCGCTTTGTAAGCTTTTCCGTCAGCGCCGAAATAATACCATACGGTATCAGACTCATCGTCATCCTGCGGATCATCGTTTTCCAGCTCTCTCCACTGGTTGCGCACCATGACTCCACTCTCATTGACATAATAGTAATTGTCATTGTCCTCTACCAGCTGGCTGACTGCCATCTCTCCGTCTTCATCCAGCCAGAACCAGTCATTGCCGGATTTTTTCCAGGAAGAGGTAACCGTATCCCCGTTTTTGTCATAATAGTGCCAGGTTCCGTCTTCCTGCTGCCAGCCAGTGGCCGCGAAGGCCATCATAGAACTTCCAATCGTCAGCGCTGCTGCCGCGCACGGTATCAATAAAGTTCTGGTATGTTTTTTCATAGTAAATTCTCCTTTCAGGTGTCTTTGTTTCTGACATCCCGACTCTACACCCTGGAACAGTTCCAGGGTCAAGCGAAGTAATGGAACCGTAATAAACCGTAATTTTTTAGAAAAGACTGTAATGTTGTTGACTATTTTCTTAGCAAACTCTATACTGGATGTATACAAAAGGGAAAGGAAGGTAATTACTATGGATTCTTTTACAGCATTGCTCCTTGCAAGTCTTGGAACCATCTTCATTCTTGTAATTGGATGGTACATTCTGCAGGTTGTCGCTTACTGGAAGATTTTTGAGAAGGCAGGCGAACCTGGCTGGAAGGCAATTGTTCCATTCTACAACACCTACACGCAGTACAAGTTCACCTGGAACACCAGAGCATTCTGGATTGTCCTGATTGGCGGCATTGTAGGTGGAATCCTGCAGGAAGCAACCGAAGGCATTCCTTCACTGATTGGAACTTTGATCGTATTGATCGTTGCCATCTTTAACATCATTTCTTTAAATAAGCTGGCAAAAGCATTCGGACATGGCGTTGGTTTTACCATTGGCCTGTTCTTCTTAAATCCGATCTTCATGCTGATCCTTGGATTCAGCGGTGATGAATATATCGGACCGCAGTAGCTGACATTTAACAGAATCGGCGGATGCGCCACCGCACCTCCCCGACAGGCAGAGCATAAAAAGAACCTGGAAAGCGAATCAAACGTTTTCCAGGTTCTTTTTATGCTCTTATATTCTGTTTTTATCGCTGTACTCTTCCGGAGCTGTCCCCGCCGGCCAGCTTCTCCACTTCCGCACGGGTCATCAGGTTGACATCACCCGGAATTGTATGCTTTAAGGCTGCCGCCGCGGTTCCAAATTCCAGGGCATCCTTCATCTCTTTTCCATCCAGCAGGCCGCAGATCAGGCCAGATGTAAAGGCGTCACCGCCACCAACGCGGTCCACAATCGGCGCGATGGTATATTTTCTGGAATGATAGAATTCCTTTGTTTTTCCGTCCATGATACAGGCAGACCAGCCATTGTTAGAGGCACTGTGGCTCTCCCGCAGGGAGCTTGCGATGTAACGGAAGCCAAAACGGTCTGCCATCTGTCCGAAAATGTTCATGTAACCGGACAGCTCCAGATTGCCGGACATGACATCACTGCCCTCCGGCTTGAAGCCCAGCACCTTCTCCGCATCCTCTTCATTGCCGATACAGATATCTACATACTGCATGAGATTGGTCATGACCTCACGGGCCTTTTCCTGGGACCAGAGCTTTTTGCGGAAGTTTAAATCCACAGACACGGTAAGGCCATGAGCCTTTGCAGCCTTCAGTGCCTCCTCCGTAAGTTTTGCCGCGCTGTCAGAAAGAGCCGGAGTAATGCCGGTGAAATGAAACCAGTCCGCATCCGCGAAAATGGCGTCAAAATCGAACAGATCTGCCGTCGCGCAGGCAATGGAAGATCCGGCACGGTCATACACGATGTTAGACGGGCGCACGGAGGAACCCGGTTCCAGATAGTAGATGCCAAGGCGGTCTCCGCTGCGGGAGATAAACTTTGTTCCTACATTATATTTGCGCATCGCCGCAACCGCGCAGTCTCCGATAGGATTGTCCGGGATTGCAGTTACAAACTCTGTATCATATCCGTAATTGGCAAGAGATACCGCCACATTGGCCTCACTTCCGCCATAATTGATATCAAATTCATCTGCCTGTATAAATTTTTCATTGCCCGGGGTGGATAATCTGAGCATAATCTCCCCCATGGTCACAATCTTAGCCATATCTTTCTCCTCCGACTTCATCCGGTTATTTACTGCCCTGCAGTTCAGAAAATTCCTACTTACGGGCCGCCTTTACAGCCTCTGCAAACTCCTTCGCCTTGGCGGTTACCGCAGCGAAATCTCCGGTCTTGGCACCCTTTGTCAGGCTGCTTCCGGTTCCAACAGCATAGGCTCCGGCTTTGATCCACTTGTCTACGTTGTCCACATCCACACCGCCAGATGGCATGAATTCTCCCTGGGGAAGCGGTCCCTTAAAGGAACTGATAGCCGCCGGTCCCAGAATATTGCCCGGGAATAATTTGATCACGTCACAGCCTGCTTCCAGCGCGGTGATGGCTTCGGTAGGAGTCATGACACCCGGAAGCATCGGCACCCGGTAGCGGTTGCACAGCTTAATGGTGTCCAGATTCAGTCCCGGACTCACCACATAATTCGCGCCCGCCAGAATCACCGCTCTTGCGGTTTCCGGATCCAGCACGGTTCCCGCGCCAATGACAATGCGGTCATCTTTCCGGTATTTTGCTGCCATGGCAGAGATAAACTCCACCGGATTGCCCTCATCCATGGTCATAGTGATCTCAATAAAATGAATGCCTCCCGCGATGACCGCCTCAACAATTTTCTCTCCCTGTTCCGGGTTTTTCGCGCGAATCACTGCAATGAGACATTCTTCTCTCATTCTGGATAAAACCTGTTCTTTCCGCATGTCACTCTTACCTCCTTCTCCTGAACGATTGTGCTACCGGATATACCCCAGCATTTCCGAAAGCTGTCTTGCTTTTTTTAATACAACCTGCCCCAGTTCTTCATAATTGACGGCATCCCGGTACAATGTTGAAACACTGACTGCTCCCACCAGTCCGCCATCTGCCCCAAATACCGGTGCACCCACGCACTCTGCATGCTCCTCCATCTCACGGGCATCCAGCGCGTAGCCCTGCTCCCGCACCTGCTCCAGCTCCTCCATAAGGCGGTCCGGATCGGTGATGGTACGCTCTGTGCGCTTCACAAAATCCATACGCTTTAAAAGCGGCTGCAGAATCTCCGGCTCACTGTAAGCCAGAATGGCCTTGCCGAGCGACGTGCAGTGCATGGGGATGCGGCTTCCCACCGTTGCCGTGGTGATGATCGGGTTTTCCGGTTCAAACTTGCAGATATAAACGACCTCACTGTCCGACCGTACCCCGAAAAACACGGTCTTTCCAATTTCATGGGCAAACTTTTTTAACTCCGGCTCCATGACATTCATAATATTTAAATTGTTGGTATAGTTGATGCCAATGCGATATGCGGTAAGCCCGATGGTGTAGCGCTTTTTCTGTCCCCAGCTGATCTGCACCATGCCAAGTGCCTCCAGTGTGGTAACAATATCATAGGCACTGGTCTTTGGCAGCTCCAGGCGGTCGCAAAGCTCATCAAGCGATGCTCCCTCCGGTTTCTGGGAGATCAGCTCCAGAATCTCTATGGTCCGCTGGGTTGTACGATTTAATTTCATGCGTCTGTCCACACCTTTCTGCCGCTTCATAGTCTGCCTTATTGTGCGGATAGTTCCGCAGTTTCCTCTTACATATAGCATCATTTTACTGAATATACAAAAATTAGTCAAGGTATTGACAGAATTGTCACATGGTTTACGCTTTCATTTAACTGATTCTTTAACTGACCAGTGGAAGAATAAAAGTGCTCCAGCTCCAGCTCACCGGAAATACCAATACCATAGCTGGAATCATGTCAGCAGTAGGAAATATTTTTACCTGCATCATGCGGAAAGCCGTAGCCAGCATAATAAATCCGCCCGCTGCCTTGAAATCATCGATCATCTCCGGTGTAGTCAGCGGATAGAGCAATCCTGCACACAAAAACAATGCCAGGAAAATAACCACCTGCGGAATTGCGATCAGAGATACCACACCGCCCAGCATGCAGGCAAAAATCATAGCTGTAAACAGATCCAGCACAGACTTTGCAATCAGGATACTGTTATCACCAGTCATTCCCGATACAATGGAGCCGTAAATTCCTGTACCGCTTGCGCAAAACAGCACAATCACAGTGACAAGAGTTGTCATAAACTCTTCTTCTGAAATGGAAGTATCTTTCTGCTTCACAATTTTTGAGGCCACCCGCTGCATCAATCCTGCCCCACGCTGAATCCGGTCCCCGAGATGGATGGCCAGACCGATTGCAGTTCCGATCACAATGGAAAAAATAACAGCCGGCATATTCTTCATCAGCATAACAGAGCTGATTCCCATGCCCATGGCACAGACACCAAAGATCATATTCAGTTTTTCCTTAAAATCCAGATCCAGCCGATTCTTCACCGTCAGGCCGATGAGTCCGCCGATCACAACAGACAACGCATTGATTAAAACTCCGATTGGCATACCTAACCTTCCCTTTCCTCTTCCAGTTTTTCATTCTGTTCCGGTTTCATCAGATTTTCATAGATTTTCCGGCACGTTTTCATGAACGCATCATATTCCTCCGAAGAAATTCCGCTAACGCCCTGAGCTTCAATGCGGGAAAACGCAGTTTTCACCAGATCCCGGCTAGACTTCCCCTGCTCTGTCAGAAATACATGCAGCGTCCGTCGGTTTCCATTCAGCATACGCCTCTCAATCAGGCCCTTCTTCTCCATACGGTTTAGAATTGAGGTCAGTGATCCGGCCTCCAGAAAACAACCCTTCGCAATCTCTTTCTGGCTGCTTCCATCATGATCAGTCAGGTAATCCAGCACCTTCGGCTGACCAATAGTAAGCCCGGTGTTCTTTAACCGATCCAGGAGCTGGCGCTGAACCAGCATCTGATTTGCCATGAGCAAATAATGTAATGACTCCTTCATGCTATTCTCCAATCTTTATTTTTTGCATTCAAACAGTTAGTATTGTAATCTTTTGATTTGTAACTGTCAATATTTTTTCGCGCTGCCGCATCTCGCACTTTCTAATGTTGTGAATCGCAAAAGAGCACAGGAAATTCACCATTCCAATCTGCGCTCTTTTTTATCCGGTGATTTTGTTTACTTCCATATAAAGCCTGATACACCCTCAAAAACTTCTCATCCCTCTCCTTTGTTGCTTCTTTTGAATCACACAGATCTTTCATCAGATAGCTGCTGATATGGGTGAAGGTGTCCAGACCGCTAAATCTGCTACTTCCAACGGACCAAGACAAGCGTAGCGGAATCCAAGTCCATATTTCATGACATTCACAGGTTTTGAAGCATTCCATGGAAATGGTATAGGACAATGCACCAAGCAGACGGTCTGCCTTTTCTTTTTTCCGTGATCCGCTATAATAGAATTATCATGATACAGGGGGAAACTTACTATGATCGTAACCTTAAAAAACCACACAATGACAGCGCAGATTGATTCCATCGGCGCACAGCTTATATCTCTGAAAAGCAAATCCGGCACAGAATATATCTGGCAGCGGGATCCTGCCCACTGGAAAAGCAGCTCTCCGCTCCTGTTCCCAACCGTTGGAAACTGCCGGGACGGAAAATATACGCTGAACGGGCAGATTTATTCCATTCCCAAGCACGGATTCTGCCGGAACGCAGACTTTGCTGTATCTGTTTTGTCCGAGCAGGAGGCTTCCTTCATCCTCACCGACTCTCCTGAAACCCGTGCCCACTATCCCTTCGCATTTCACCTGAAGCTGACTTACGCACTGACTGAGGACGGCATCCGGATTCATTACACCGTAACCAATCCCGGCACCGGACCCATGTACTACCAGCTTGGCGCTCATCCCGGCTTCAACTGTCCTCTGCATTCCGGGGAACGATTCGAAGATTACGTTCTGGAATTTGAACAGGAAGGAACCGCCGGATATCACTCCTATGACTTAAACCGCATGGAATTCAACATGAACTCCTATACCCCGATCCTGGATCACGCAGCTGTCATCCCGCTGACCCACGAACTTTTCGCGAATGATGCCATTTTCTTTACGGATCTGCGTTCCAAAAAAGTGGCACTGAAAAATCAAGCCACCGGATACGGCGTGGAAGTCTCCTACCCGGATTTTGCCACCGTTGCCTTCTGGACCGCAGCCGCCACCAAAGCGCCGTTCTTATGTGTAGAACCCTGGAATGGATCGGCCATCCGCTCCGATGAAGACGATAACTTTTTGAACCGGCATTTTCTTCAGAAGGTGGAAAGCGGGGAAAGCAAGGAGTATCAGATTTGGATTAAAAAAATATCATAACAACTACGAAAAAGAGCTTCGCCTGATCCGTTCTGAAAAAAGACTTGCTACCACAGACAAGGATTTCCTGAGCAAAGTCGGGCGCCTGCTCTGCGAAGAATTTGCCGCAGTCCTGAAGGAATCACCGGAAAGCGCGCGAAAACATCTGGCAAAAGCACTCGGTACACAAAACAATTCCGTTCAAATATAAAAATTTAAAGAATATTCATGAAAGGTCCGAAGCAGGCCGAGGTGGTATCCCGCTACGCAAAATATAAGTGCTGTGTTCGGACGATGTGGCTGACAGCCGTTTGCGGATAGTCGGACTGACCGTCCG
>SKEE01003212.1_pt1 | contig 9948 bp, 8 predicted proteins | sample 4826661 | NCBI WGS metagenome assembly SKEE01 (sample SAMN11008817, study PRJNA524170) | human gut metagenome | biome: Human fecal sample; material: Feces; isolation source: fecal sample from pouch patient p20 | host: Homo sapiens | place: Israel: Tel-Aviv | collected 2016-11-14
CAGATATCCATTGCATATTTACATCTCGGTGCAAACTTACATCCTTTCGGCATTACGGACAGATCCGGTACGCTTCCCGGAATGGACGGAAGAGATTCCACACCACTTCCAAGTTTCGGTACAGAACCGATCAGCCCCTGTGTATATGGATGTTTCGGATCTGCAAAAAGTTCCTGCACAGGCGCTTCTTCTACGATTCGGCCGGCATACATAACAACAACTCTGGAACACATTTCAGCGACAACACCAAGGTCATGTGTGATCATCAGAATGCCTGTATTCTTCTTTGCCCTGATCTCCTCCATCAGCTCCAGGATCTGTGCCTGAATGGTAACGTCAAGGGCTGTAGTCGGCTCGTCCGCGATGAGAAGCTCCGGCTCACAGGACATTGCCATAGCAATCATAACACGCTGGCACATACCGCCTGAAAGCTGGTGCGGATAACTCTTTAATGTCATATCCGGTTCAGGGATACCTACTGATTTCAGTACTTCGAATGCTCTGTTGTGCGCCTCTTCTTTTGAAAAATTGTTATGGAGCAGGATTGCTTCTGTCAACTGTTTCTCAATTCTCATACATGGGTTCAGAGAGTTCATCGGCTCCTGAAAGATCATGGCAACTTCACGTCCTCTGATCTTTCTCATGCCTTTTTTATCTTCTTTGAGAAGATCCTTGCCGTTAAGCAGGATCTCACCGTTGGAAATCTTACTGTTGCGTGCCAGAAGTTTCATAATGGAGAGGGAAGTTACGGATTTACCGCATCCGGACTCTCCTACCAGACCAAGAATCTCACCCGGCTGAATGGAGAAACTTACATTATTAACTGCTGTCACCCATGTTTTATCTCTTTTAAACTCCGTACGGAGGTTCTTTACTTCTAATAATTTTTCTGCCATGGTTTCTTCCTCCTAGTTCATCTTTGGATCCAGGGTATCTCTGAGACCGTCGCCCAGCAGGTTGAATGCCAGAACTGTAAGGAAGATCAGAATACCAGGGAACAGTACCATGTGAGGAGCTGTGTTCAGATAGTTACGTCCTGTGGAAAGCATGGAACCCCAGTCAGGCTCTGTAACGTTTGCACCGAATCCCAGGAAGCTTAAGGATGATGCAGCAAGGATCGCAGTACCTACACGCATGGTAAAGTTAACGATCATGGACTGAATCGTACCAGGGAAAATATGTACAAACAGGATTCTTGTGTTTGAGCATCCCAGGGAACGGGCAACCTCTACATAAGGAGCCTGCTTTACGGAAATCGTCGCGCTTCGTATGATTCGTGCGAAGGACGGCACTGTAAATACCGCAACTGCGATCATAACGTTTACCATACCCTGTCCGATGATGGCAACAACTGCGATAGCCAGCAGGATATCAGGGAAAGCGAAAAGTACATCACAGCATCTCATAATCAGGGAATCGATAATTCCGCCGTAGAAACCTGCGATCAGTCCGAGAACAACACCGATAGCCGTACCAATGATCGTCGCTGTCAGCGCGCATGTAAGAGAAAGTCTGGTACCAACCATCAGACGGGAGAAAACATCCTGTCCGTATTCATTGGTTCCCCAGATATGGGCTGCGCTTGGCCCCTGCATCATAGCTGTGTAATCCGGTGCCTGCGGATCATACGGAACTACATACGGTCCGATGATTGCCATTAAGATAATAAAAACTATAAATGCCAGAGAAATCACTGCTGTTTTTCTCTTCATGAATTTCTTGACAAATTCTTTGAACTTGCTCTGTGCCTTAGGGAGTTCTTCGGCAGCAGCAAGGTTAATGTTTGATGTTGTGTTCTTATCTGCCATCTTCTCTCCTCCTCTATTCATAACGTACTCTTGGGTTAATCACGCCATAAAGAACATCTACGATCAGGTTGATCAGGATATATTCTGTAGCAAAAAACAGAAGTAATGCCTGAACAACTTTGTAATCTCTCATCTGGATGGAGTCTACCAGAAGACGTCCAAGTCCGGGAATGGAGAATACTGTCTCTGCCATAACAGATCCGGAAAGGAGACCACCGATCTGAAGTCCGGCTACTGTTACAATCTCGATCAGAGAGTTCTTAAATGCATGGCGCATAACAACCAGTGATTCAGAAAGACCTTTGGCACGTGCGGTACGCACATAGTCCTCACGCATGGTCTCAAGCATGGAAGATCTGGAGAATCTGGCAAGTACAGCCATGATTCCTGCTCCCATTGTAAGTGATGGAAGAATATAGCTCTTCCAGGTTTCCAGTCCACTGGTCGGAAGCCATCCCAGGCTTACTGAGAAAAGCTGGATTAATTCCAGACCTAACCAGAAACTTGGAACAGATATACCTGCGATTGCTATGATCATACCTACATAATCAAGAATTCTGCCATGAAATACGGCAGCGATAATACCGATTGCAATACCGATGATCGCAGCCCATATCATGGATGAGAATGTCAGCATGATAGTTGGTTTCAGTCTTGGTGCGATTGTCTCTGCTACGGTTTTACCGTTTTTGATAGAGCTTCCCAGATCTCCTGTAAAAAGACCTTTCATATATTTACCATACTGTACAAGTAATGGCTCATCCAGTCCCAGCTGTTCACGTACAACTGCCACATCTTCCTTTGTTGCATCCTGACCGGCTACCAGTCTTGCCGGATCACCTGGAATCATATGGATAAACATAAATACTACGAATGAGATAACCAGAAGCAGCGGGATTGTGCTTGCCAAACGTTTACCTAAATAACGTCCCATATTTTTCCTCCTTATTATTTTCTTACCTGTTGTTTATATTTGATGCTTTATAGTCAGAGAACTGCCATAGTAAATCTTATGGCAGTTCTCCGGTTCGAACATCTTTGTCCTGTATTCACACTGCCGTATCGGCAGTATTTTATGGAATTGCTGCAATTTCAGATCAGGCAGCCAGATTTATGTTCTTCGCAGCCTGTTCTCAACCACATTACTTACTGTGCTAAAGTTGCATTTGCGAAGTTAAATGCTCCGTCCGGAGATACATATACGCCAGACAGATAAGATTTTGTAGAATAGATGATCTGGTCATTGCCAAGGAATAACCATGGGCATGCTTCCCATGCGATCTTCTGAGCATCGCCGTAGTATTTAGCCTGCTCTTCTTCGTTAGCTGTTGCAAGACCTTCGTCCATATCTTTATCAAAATCAGCATCGTTGAAGTATGCTGTATTTGCACTTGTAGGAGGGCACATTGTGCTGTAAAGCAGGGAACGTAAAGAACCATCCATTGTGAAGTCAGATGCAGACCAGTTTACATACCACATATTGATCTCGGCATCTTCTTTGTCAACATAAATCTTGTCACTTACAGTTGCAGGCTCCATTGGCTGAACGTCAACTTCGATACCGATCTGAGCAAGCTGCTGGGAAATAAATGTCATACCTTTGATTTCCTGTGTTGTGTTATCGCCCCACAGAGTAAGTTTGAATCCGTCTTCGTATCCGGCTTCTTTCATAAGTTCTTTTGCTTTGTCTACATCATATGTGTAAGCTTCCTGCTCTTCATATCCGCCGATGATAGATGGAACTACAGATGTAGCCGGTTTTCCGTATCCGGAATACATTAACTGGATGTATGCATCTTTGTCGATTGCGTAGTTCATAGCCTGACGTACTTTTACATCAGAAAGCTGTTCCAGATCCATGTTCAGAGTTACATATCTCATGATGTTGGAGTCTGTTGTAAGGATATTTACATCGTCTGTTCCTTTGATTGCTTCAATCTGGTCAGATGGTGTAGGATAGATGAAATCTGCTTCACCTGTCTGAAGCATAGCTGTACGTGCACCTGCTTCCGGAACTTCTTTGATTGTTACAGTGTCAACGCCCGGTTTGTCTCCCCAGTAATCATCATTGCGCTCGAAGCTTGTGTGGTCGCCTTCTTCCCATTCTGTACATACATATGGACCGGTTCCGCATGGATGGTTCATGATATCATTGCCATACTCTTCAAGAGCTGCAGGGCTGATGATACAGAACTGTGTCAGACGGTTGATAAATGGTGCCCATGCCTGTGTCAGTTTGATAACCAGTGTGTAATCATCCGGTGTTTCAATGCTGTCTACACGAGGTGTTTCAGATCCGTCTTCGTTAGTTACGATAAATGTTCTTCTCTGACGAAGATTGTTGTCTTTGTTAACTACACGATCGTAGTTTGCTTTAACTGCTGCTGCATTGAAGTCTGTTCCGTCCTGGAATTTAACACCCTGACGAAGTTTGAAAGTATAAGTAAGAGAGTCATCGGAAACTTCCCATGATTCAGCAAGTTTGCCTGTTAATTCCTGGTTCTCATCAAAAGAAACCAGTGTCTCGTATACACCACGTGTAGCAGAGATTGCGTTTGTATCCGGAATGTTTGCCGGGTCCATGGAGCTTACGCTTCCTTCGATTGCGATCACCAGATCATTGTCGGATGATTTGGAATCTTCATTTGTGGCTTTGAGAATATAGCCGTCATCATCTGCTGCAAATGCTGTAGCGGACATGGAAACTGTCATTACTCCTGCAAGAGCTGCTGCCATAACTTTTTTGTACATTTTCATAGTTTTCTCTCCTTTTCTTTTTGTACATTGTTACTTAGTTACAATCACGAAGTTAATTTTGGGTACAAAAAAAGTGTTTTTATATTTTTGCGTCTTTGCAATGTATAAAAATCGTGCAGCAATCCATTTACTTACATGCGCCTTTGCATCTTCATAAAAACACTTAGTTGTTTAACTTGACTCCAGTATAGCAATCTGTTGTCCTATTGTCAATTATTTTGTCGTATTTTATATTATTTTGGTGGTATTATACCAATATCTGACAGTGAAATTGGTATAAATCACTATCGATCAAGGATTATTTATTCTTGTTTGGTATTATTTGGCTATAATCTGTACAAACAATAAATCCTCTAAACCTTATAGTTGGTTCAGAGGACTTATGTTGTTATCATATCTGTTTCTTCACATGAACCTGCAGCTGATTGTACGGGATTTCAATTCCGTTTGCATCAAACGCTTCTTTGATCAGTTCATTAAGCCGCCACCTGGCAGGCCAGTATTTCTCCGTAGCCACCCACACACGCAGGCCCATGACCACTGCGCTCTCTCCAAGCTCATCTACAAACACCACCATTCCCTGGTCGTCTTTCGTATCTTCATCATTATGAAGGATTTCTTCCAGGATTGCTTTTGCTTTCTTAATGTCTGAATCATAAGAAATTCCTACTTTGATCTCCAGCTTACGAAGATCTCTGGCAGTTACATTTGTAATAATGCTGCCGGACAGCGTTCCATTTGGGATTACAATGTTTTTGTTATCTATGGAAATCAGAGTTGTATAACAGATTTCTATTTTGTATACAGTTCCTTCGCACCCATTCTGCTGTGCGATAATGATATAATCCCCCACCTGAAATGGTTTGAAGATCAGAAGCATGATCCCGCCTGCGATATTTGCAAGGCCGCCCTGCAATGCAAGACCTACCGTTACACCGGCAGTACCAAGCAGTGCTGCAATAGAGGATTCCTTTACACCAAAATGAGTGGCAATGCTAAATACCAGCAAAATGTAAAATACAATTCTCAACAGCGACCCTGTAAACTGGATCACACCTTTGTCTACAGACGCACGCTCCATGGACTTCTTTATGAAAGAAACAAACCACTGGATCACTTTGCGCCCGCCCACAAATACCAGCAATGCCATTACTACTTTCAGCCCCAGTTTCGTCAAAGCCGGAAGATAGTCTGAAAAATACTGCTTATAGCTGTAATATAAACTTTTTGCCTCCTGAATTTCCTGTTCCAATATTTTTCACCTGCTCTCTTATATTTTTGTCATGTATTATTTTTCTGCCCTTCTTTCATTTAACAGGCAGCTTTTCATATAATATCAGGGTTAAAAGATGTCTTTCCCCTGCCTTGATATCTGCGAATTGCTCTGCTCCAAAGCAACTCCCGCAATTCTCATATAAGAGTAGCATAACATACCTCATTCTCTGTAACAATCAATTTTATTCGGGCAAAAAAAGAAAGCGGACAATATATCCGCTTTACTGACACAGGATTTCACGCTCTGATGAGCTAAAATCAATATGCATTATTTATAAGGATTGCTATAAGCGCAGAATAATCCCCTCATTTCCCGAAAACAAAAAATAAATAATTAGTTGAATAATCAGTATCGCCGGAACTCCTGTCTTAAATTTCGGCTTTCTTGTTTTATGATGAAATACCTTCATACCGGCCAGAGCTCCCACCGACCCTCCGATCACCGCCAGAAATATCAGCTGCGCTTCTGGTATGCGCCACTGTCCGGCTTTTGCCCTGCTTTTATCCAAGCCATAGATAAAAAATGTGACTACATTAATGATAATCACATAAATATATAGAAGATTTGTAGATGTCATCTGCACCTGCGAATTCCTTTCTTTAATCTTAACATGCCAGACCTGCGATCACTGATTCAAAATCCTCATCATAACCATCATATTTAAGTTCCAGAGGTTCTTCCACATCAAGGCTTAATACTCCGAGAATAGATTTGGCATCAATAAAAATTTTTCCTTTAGATACAATGTCAATATCAAATGGACATCTGACTGCCGCACAGACCAGTTTCTTTGCTGCCTCTACGTCATTAATCTTAATTGTCTTATTTGCTGTTGTCATATTCGGTAATCTCCCTTCCCTTTTGGTCTCCGTCCTATTGTCCGGACTTTTATATTGATTTTTTGACCCAGTCGTATTATACTGATTCACACATTGATATACAAACGTTATTTTTCTATATCAGATATTCTATTTTTATATAGCATAAGGAGCCGACTGTATCATGATTCTTGATTATTATCGTATTTTTTACTATGTTGCCCAGTATAAGAGTTTTTCCAAAGCAGCCGACGTTATGGGAAACAATCAGCCTAACATTACCCGGTGTATGAATATTCTGGAGAATGAGCTGGGATGTAAACTTTTTATCCGTTCCAATCGCGGAGTACAGCTGACCATTGAAGGAGAAAGACTTTTTGAACATGTATCAATTGCAATAGAACAGCTTGTATCAGGAGAAAATGAACTTCTCAAAGATAAAGGTCTGGAAAGCGGACTTGTAAATATTGGTGCCAGTGAGATCGCACTGCGTTTATTCCTGCTGAACGAACTGGAAGTCTTTCATCACCGTTATCCACATGTAAAGCTGAGGATTTCTAATCATTCCACACCACAGGCAGTTCAGGCACTGGAAAACGGTCTGGTAGACTTTGCAGTAGTTACCACACCTGTCGCTCTGAAAAAACCACTTCAGAGAATTCCCCTCTATTCTTTCCGCGAGATCCTTATAGGTGGAGAGGAATATGCGGAAACAGCTTCCAACAAACACTGTCTTCAGGATCTGCAGGATATCCCTCTGATCGGGATTGCTCCCGGAAGCAGTACAAGAGAATTATATACACAGTATTTTATGCGCCATAACCTTCCCTTCTCACCTGATATGGAAGTGGCAACTACTGACCAGATCTTCCCTATGGTGCAGCACAACCTGGGAATCGGATTCTTCCCTGAAGAGCTTGCTGCTGAACATATTGCTCAGGGGAAAATCGTCCAGATTCCCATTGAAGAGCCTCTTCCTGAACGAAAGATCTGTCTGATCCGCAATGTAAAAAGGCCACAGAGCATTGCAGCACGCAGCCTTGAAGAACACCTCACATCACACCGGGAAACAGAATAACTGTTACTGCAGACAGCAGTACCCCCAAAAACAGGGATCACTCCTGCAGATATCCGGTCTGCAGTGGTAATCCCTGTTTTATTGATGTTATTTATTTAATCCTTTCATGGATAAGCTGATACGTTTTTTCTTCATATCAACTCCGATTACTCTTACATCTACGATATCCCCTACACTCACCGCTTCCAGAGGATGTTTGATAAATCTCTCTGTCATCTCGGAAATGTGCACCAGACCGTCCTGATGTACACCGATATCTACAAATGCACCGAAATCAATAACATTACGGACAGTTCCCTTCAGCACCATTCCTTCTTTCAGATCTTTCATTTCAAGAACGTCTGAACGAAGGATCGGTTTCGGCATGTCATCACGAGGATCACGGGCCGGTTTCTCCAGTTCCTTTACAATATCACGAAGTGTAATCTCACCGATTCCCAGTTCTGCTGCCATCTTCTTATAGTCTTTTACCTGCAGGGAAAGTCCAAGGAGATTTCCTGCCACAACATCATTTGGCTTATATCCAAGTTTTGAAAGAAGTGCAGATGCTGCTTCATAGCTTTCAGGATGTACACTTGTTGCATCCAGAGGATTCTTTCCACCGGAAATACGCATGAAACCTGCACACTGTTCAAATGCCTTCGGTCCTAATTTCGCTACTTTGAGAAGTTCTTTTCTGTCTGTAAACTGACCGTTCTCTTCTCTGTAAGCTACGATATTTTTGGCAATTGCTTTGCTGATACCGGAAATATACTCAAGCAGAGATGCAGATGCTGTATTTAAATCTACACCAACTTTATTTACGCTGTCTTCTACAACGCCGCTTAATGCTTCATCCAGTTTCTTCTGGTTCATATCATGCTGATACTGACCCACACCGATAGATTTCGGATCGATCTTAACCAGTTCTGCAAGCGGATCCTGTACACGTCTTGCAATGGAAGCCGCACTTCTCTGTCCTACATCAAAGTTCGGGAATTCCTCTGTAGCCAGTTTGCTTGCAGAATACACAGATGCTCCTGCCTCATTTGTGATAACATACTGCACCTTTTTTTCCGGGATTTCTTTGAGCATATCTACGATCACCTGCTCGGATTCACGACATGCTGTACCGTTTCCTACTGAAATAAGGGATACACCGTATTTTTCGATCATACCTTCCACTGTATCCTTGGCAGCACGGATCTTTTTCTCAGTAGTCGGAGCTGTGGGATAAACAACTGTTGTATCCAGAACTTTACCTGTTGCATCTACAACTGCCAGCTTACAGCCTGTACGGAACGCAGGGTCCCATCCAAGTACGACTTTGCCTGCGATTGGAGGCTGCATCAGAAGCTGTTCCAGATTCTTGCCGAATACATGGATCGCGCCGTCTTCTGCCTTATCAGTAAGATCACTGCGGATTTCTCGCTCGATAGCCGGTCCGATCAGACGTTTGTAACTGTCTTCTACAACTGCTTTCAGAATCGGAGTTGTATTCGGGTTGTCTTTTTTGATCACTCTCTTATTTAAATAACGAAGGATGTCTTCCTCCGGTGCATTTACTTTAACAGTGATAAATTTCTCTTTCTCACCACGGTTTAACGCAAGAATACGGTGTCCTGCCAATTTCCTGACCGGCTCCTCAAATTCATAATACATCTCATATACAGACTGAGTTTCCGCATTCTTTGCTGTGGAAGAAATACTTCCGTTCTTTGTTGTCAGGTTACGGATGTAGATACGATAGTCTGCTTCATCGGAAATACGCTCTGCAATAATATCTTTAGCTCCGTTCAATGCTTCTTCAACATTCTTAACACCCTTTTCTTCGGAGACATACGCCCTGGCTTCCTCTTCTACCGGCTTGTCTGTCATCTGCAGAAGAATGATATCTGCCAGTGGTTCCAGCCCTTTCTCTTTGGCAATTGTCGCACGGGTACGACGTTTCGGGCGATATGGTCTGTATAAGTCCTCTACTACAACCAGTGTCTGGGCATCCAGAATCTGTTTCTTCAGTTCCTCAGTCAGCTTGCCCTGGTCTTCGATGCTCTTTAATACCTGATTCTTCTTATCTTCCAGATTTCTCAGATACGTCAGTCTCTCAAAGAGTGCACGAAGCTGCTCATCATTAAGGGAACCTGTTGCTTCTTTTCTGTATCGGGAAATGAATGGGATGGTGTTACCTTCGTCAATTAATTTGACTGCGGCTTCTACCTGCCATTTCTCCAC
>SKEE01002205.1_pt1 | contig 9860 bp, 8 predicted proteins | sample 4826661 | NCBI WGS metagenome assembly SKEE01 (sample SAMN11008817, study PRJNA524170) | human gut metagenome | biome: Human fecal sample; material: Feces; isolation source: fecal sample from pouch patient p20 | host: Homo sapiens | place: Israel: Tel-Aviv | collected 2016-11-14
CTTACTTATAGAACAGTGAAGAATGCCACAATTTTACGCTTTGAAAATGATGACACTATCACAGTTGGCGCATTCATTAACGATAGGGTATAAGTAAAACAATAAGTTAACACCGCTCACAGAGACGAGGTGGAGAAATGTTAGATCAAGTATGCCAGCTTGCACGGAATGCAGGCGATGCCATTATGCAGGTCTACGACGGGACGAAACCGATGGACGTCGTCAGCAAAGCGGACAATTCTCCGGTAACGGCAGCGGATATTGCCGCTCACACCGTTATCATGGACGGTTTACGTACGCTGACACCGGATATTCCGGTCCTTTCTGAAGAAGATCCTCCCGGTTGGGAAGTCCGTCAGCACTGGCAGCGTTACTGGCTGGTAGACCCGCTGGATGGTACTAAAGAGTTTATTAAACGTAATGGCGAATTCACCGTTAACATTGCGCTCATTGACCATGGCAAACCGATTTTAGGTGTGGTGTATGCGCCGGTAATGAACATAATGTACAGCGCGGCAGAAGGCAAGGCCTGGAAAGAAGAGTGCGGTGTGCGCAAGCAGATTCAGGTCCGCGATGCGCGCCCGCCGCTGGTGGTTATCAGCCGTTCCCATGCAGATGCGGAGCTGAAAGAGTATCTGCAACAGCTTGGCGAACATCAGACCACGTCCATCGGCTCTTCGCTGAAATTCTGCCTGGTGGCGGAAGGGCAGGCGCAGCTGTACCCGCGCTTCGGACCAACGAATATTTGGGATACCGCCGCTGGTCATGCTGTGGCTGCAGCTGCCGGAGCGCACGTTCATGACTGGCAGGGTAAACCGCTGGATTACACTCCGCGCGAGTCGTTCCTGAATCCGGGATTCAGAGTGTCTATTTACTAAATTCAGATGGCAGAAACAGTGTATTTCCTGATTCTGCCATCCTGATTTCTCCCAACCTAAAAAGTTATAAATAAAAAGAGATTGTATTTAAAGTGCAAAAATTCAATTGCTAATAAGTTATATTTTAATAATGAGCGTTTTTTGATAGTTTACTTCTATAATGAGATATTTAATGGCGACATAAAATAACCAAATAAAATAAGGTAGCCATATGTTACCCAGGATCAGACACAATAATTTTATTGGTGCGGTGGAGTTATTCGTAAAATCATCGCATACAAAAACACATTCAAACAATTTTTTTAACAATATCCAGCATGCATTTAATAAAAAAGATTGGATTTCAAATTATGATAGCCTGTTAACTTTGAGGGAGTTCTTTCGTTGCGCAACTCAGATTGATAAAAATAGTTATCAGGTACTTTCATCAAAAAATGAAAATGTTCACGCCATGGATAAGTTTCTTATCAGTTTCAGCCTTAAAGATAACGGAGCCGAATATATAATGACATTGCGAGGCAGTGGATTTGAATACGAAGAAATTCCCATAACAATAAATGAGTATAACTCATTCATGGATTTCAAAAACCGCGAGTTTCCGTTAGAACAAAACAGAAGATTGTATGCCTGGGATATTCTGCAGAAAAAACAGTCTGACATACCGGAAAGGATTAAAGGTTATATTCGCCAGGCGTTTGGTGACGTGTCTTTAGGTTATGCTGTATTGGATGATATAGTAAGTAAATTAAAACGGGGTAAATTTGACCTCCAAATTCCAGGAGGTGGAATTAAAGAATGCGATGGATGGTATATTTACGAAAAAATAATTGATGATAATTTTGCCATAGTCATAGAATCTTTGGGCTTTGCGCTTAAAATCTATGGAGGGGATGAACGTTTTCGTAATGGTTCCTCTGTTGTTTTGGAGGATGAAGATTACTCTCTTATTTATAATTTTCTGGTTAATGCAGGTTGCCAACAAGTCGAATTAGCCGAACAAGTGGATGCGATAGTAAGTGCGAATCTGGCCGCAGATAGTGATATTACCGAAGAAAAGATTTGCGAGAAATATAAATCGACCATTGAGGCGTTTAAAAAAAAGCAACTAGCGTTACCAGTATGAGTTCGGCGTAAGAACTCAGAGGCTTAATTCCCCTATCCCATAGATAACGATAGGGGAAAATTATTTTTGCAGAATTTATGTTATTGCCATTATTTGAGCAACTTTTGCAGCAGGTCCATCACTTGCTGCACCTCTTCCTGTGTGAGCGCCCCGTCTTTGGCCCATTGCACGCGACCATCCTTATCCAGCACCACTACAGCGGAACTTTCTTCATCCAGCTGCCAGGCACCGCGCGCGACGCCATTGCTATCGACAATAAACTGCGACCAGGGATAAAGCTTTTTATTACTCTCCAGACTGCTGCGCACAAACATCCCTGAACCCGGAATCGCGTCGTCGGTGTTAACAATGGTGGTGGTCTGGTAACGATCGTGCGGTAACTTCGCTGCTTTAATCGCTTCAATCAGCGTCGCGTTTTTCTCTTTTGCAGAGGTGCGACCAGCAATATGTTGCAGTACTCGCACTTTTCCCACTAACTGCGCGCTGTTCCAGGTTTTGTAGCTAAACTGATCTTTATCAAGCACCAACTCGCCACGATCGGTAATGCCAATCGGCGGCACTCGCTGACCGGTTTCGAACTGATGTGCGGAAGCCATCATCGGCAACAGCAGGCAGGTGAGTGCCAGAATCTTGCGTAGGGTCATGGTGTTTCCTTCTTATGATATGCAGGTGATCCGACCACTTGGGTCTGAGTTTTAATCATATGTGCTATTTATCGAATTTCCCGCAAGTGTGATGCCAGTTTGCGGTCAAGCGCACAAATCATATGAAAAATGAATGCTTATACTGAAGACCGCGCTTCGGTAAAAAGATAATTCTGAATAATTGTAACCTTTAGGTAAAAAAAGTTATACGCGGTGGAAACATTGCCCGGATAGTCTATAGTCACTAGGCATTAAAATTTGCGCCTCATAATAGTTGGGCCGATTGTGGCACCGCAAAGGCGTAATACTCAGCAGGAGATAACAATGAAAATTTTCCAACGGTACAACCCACTTCAGGTGGCGAAGTACGTAAAGATCCTGTTCCGTGGACGGTTATACATCAAGGACGTTGGCGCTTTTGAATTTGATAAGGGTAAGATTCTTATCCCAAAAGTGAAGGATAAGCTGCATTTGTCAGTGATGTCCGAAGTTAACCGTCAGGTTATGCGTCTGCAAACAGAGATGGCTTAACCAAAGTGCTATGCAGTAATAAGACGGCTCCTGATTCAGGAGCCGTTGATGTTTCTGGGGGTTACGCGACGCTTTCTTCTTTATCTTTAGCGTCAGGCAGTTTTGGCGAAAGGGCGGTGGCCTTGCTGTCGATCCGGGTCACCAGCAGCTGGTCGATGCGGTAGTTATCGATATCCACCACTTCAAATTTGTAGCCGGCGAATTTCACCGAATCGGTGCGTTTCGGGATCTTACGCAGCATAAACATCATAAAGCCGCCGATGGTTTCGTAGTTGCCCGACTGCGGGAACTCGTCAATATCCAGCACGCGCATGACGTCGTCAATTGGGGTGCCGCCGTCAATCAGCCATGAGTTCTCATCACGGGCGACAATCTGCTCTTCCAGCCCCTGACCGACTAGATCGCCCATCAGCGTGGTCATCACGTCATTGAGGGTGATGATCCCCACCACCAGCGCGTACTCGTTCATGATCACCGCGAAGTCTTCACCTGCGGTTTTAAAACTTTCCAACGCCTCTGAAAGGGTTAACGTATCCGGCACAATCAGCGTGTTGCGGATTTGTACGCCGCTGTTCAGTGCCAGGCTTTGGTTAGCCAGCACGCGGTTCAGCAGGTCTTTAGAATCGACATAGCCGATGATGTGGTCAATATCTTCATTACAGACGAGGAACTTAGAGTGCGGATGTTCCGCCACCTTATTCTTCAGGCTTTGCTCATCTTCGTGGAGATCAAACCAAATCACGTTTTCACGCGGTGTCATTGACGACGGAACGGTACGGGATTCCAGCTCAAAGACGTTTTCAATCAGCTCGTGTTCCTGTTTACGTAACACGCCCGCCAGCGCACCGGCTTCCACTACCGCGTAGATGTCATCAGAAGTGATGTCATCTTTACGTACCATTGGCAGTTTGAAAATACGGAAGATCATGTTCGCCAGGCCGTTGAAGAACCACACCAGCGGGGTGCAAACGTACAGGCAGAAGCGCATCGGGTTGATGATACGCAAAGCCACTGCTTCTGGCGCAATCATACCGATGCGTTTCGGGGTTAAATCCGCAAACAGGATAAACATGCCAGTCACTAACGAGAAAGAGAGAATAAAGCTCAGTTGCTCAGAGAGCTCTGCCGACATATAGCGGGAGAACAGGCTGTGAAAAGCTGGAGAAAATGCCGCATCACCGACGATACCGCCGAGAATCGCCACTGCGTTCAGACCGATTTGGACCACGGTAAAGAACATGCCGGGATTTTCCTGCATATTCAGAACGCGTTGGGCATTTATATTGCCTTCATCAGCCAGCAGTTTAAGTTTGATTTTGCGTGAGGCGGCAAGTGAGATCTCGGACATCGAGAAGAACGCACTTACAGCGATCAAACAGAGTATGACTAAAATACTGTTTAACATATCTTATCCGACCTTTCAGGCCAGATCCTCGGAAGGGGAAGTTGATTAATTTGTGTGAAATACACATTGAAAGCCGATTCGAAGAAAGTGAACCGGCATTTTCAGTGGCTAGTATAGCGTAAGGTACTGTAAAGCCGCCAGAGGGTTAAAATTCAGACTGCTGATAAATGAAAAACTGGCTGATGCGCTATGCCGATCAGGCCTACGCAGTCCACGCAATATATTGATTTTGGACGATTTTGTAGGCCTGGCAAGGCGTTTACGCCGCATCCGGCATAGACAAATAGCACTTTATCAACAATCTACATTTGTACCCGTAACGCTATGCTTCCGGCGGCAGACAGACGCCAATTCCGCCAATTCCACAGTAACCATACGGGTTTTTATGCAGATATTGCTGGTGGTCATCTTCGGCATAATAAAACGGTGTGGCGTTCGCGATTTCCGTGGTGATGCGACGATCGTCATCGGCGGCAAGCATCGCCGCCTGAAAACGTTCCAGACTGGCGCGAGCTGCGGCATCCTGTTCTGGGGTCAGCGGATAAATCGCTGAACGATACTGCGTGCCGTGGTCATTGCCCTGACGCATTCCCTGGGCGGGATCGTGATTCTCCCAAAATACTTGTAGCAACTGTTCATAGCTGATGACGGAAGGATCGTAAACAATGCGTACCGCTTCGGCATGACCCGTATCACCGGAGCACACTTCCCGATAAGTCGGATTTGGCGTATAGCCTCCGGTATAGCCTGCGGCGGTGCTGTAAACGCCGGGTAACTGCCAGAACAGTCGCTCCACACCCCAGAAACAACCCATCGCAAAAATGGCAATCTCCATTCCGTCAGGTACATTGGTCATTGAGTGACCGTTGACCGCATGGAGCGTGGCTACGGGCATCGGGGTGTTACGTCCAGGCAGGGCATCGGCGGGGGAAACCAGATGCTTTTTATCAAATAAACTCATGGTGTCGCTCTCCCGAAAATCGGTCATTGGGGTTAAGGTTGTAACAAGAGGCGTATTTGCACACAATAACCACCGTGAATAGGTCTAAAGTAAAACATAAGAAATATTTGGGGTTTAGTCTTCTTTTTAATCCATATTACTGGATTTTTGTTAAGCCGTTTAACGGCGTTCCAGGGGCAGGAAAAAAGGATATTCAGGAGAAAATGTGCGCTATATCCGACAGTTATGCTGTGTAAGCTTACTCTGCTTAAGCGGATCTACCGCCGCCGCGAACGTCCGTCTACAGGTCGAGGGGTTATCGGGACAGCTGGAAAAGAACGTTCGTGCGCAGCTTTCTACGATTGAAAGTGATGAAGTGACGCCAGACCGTCGCTTTCGCGCACGCGTCGATGATGCCATCCGCGAAGGTCTGAAAGCGCTGGGTTATTACCAGCCGACCATTGAATTTGATCTCCGTCCACCGCCAAAGAAAGGGCGGCAGGTATTGATCGCCAAAGTCACGCCAGGCGTGCCGGTGTTAATTGGCGGCACCGATGTGGTATTGCGCGGCGGCGCGCGGACCGATAAAGACTATTTGAAATTGCTCGATACTCGCCCGGCTATTGGTACGGTACTGAACCAGGGCGATTATGAAAATTTCAAAAAGTCCTTAACCAGCATTGCGTTGCGTAAAGGTTATTTCGATAGCGAATTTACCAAAGCGCAGCTGGGCATTGCGCTCGGCCTGCATAAAGCCTTCTGGGATATTGATTATAACAGTGGCGAACGTTACCGCTTTGGGCATGTGACCTTTGAAGGATCACAAATCCGCGATGAATACCTGCAAAATCTGGTGCCGTTTAAAGAGGGCGATGAGTACGAATCGAAAGATCTGGCAGAACTGAACCGCCGACTTTCTGCTACCGGCTGGTTTAACTCGGTGGTGGTGGCTCCACAATTTGATAAAGCGCGCGAAACGAAAGTATTACCATTGACGGGCGTGGTTTCGCCGCGCACAGAAAACACCATCGAAACCGGGGTCGGTTACTCTACGGACGTAGGGCCACGTGTTAAGGCAACGTGGAAAAAACCATGGATGAACTCGTACGGTCATAGCCTGACCACCAGTACCAGTATTTCCGCGCCGGAACAGACCCTCGACTTCAGCTATAAAATGCCACTGCTGAAGAATCCACTGGAACAATATTATCTGGTGCAGGGCGGTTTTAAGCGCACTGACCTGAACGATACCGAGTCTGACTCCACTACGCTGGTGGCTTCTCGCTACTGGGATCTCTCCAGCGGCTGGCAGCGTGCCATTAACCTGCGCTGGAGTCTCGACCACTTTACCCAGGGTGAAATTACCAACACCACGATGCTGTTTTATCCTGGGGTGATGATTAGCCGCACGCGTTCTCGTGGTGGCCTGATGCCAACCTGGGGCGACTCGCAACGCTACTCTATCGACTACTCCAACACTGCCTGGGGCTCAGATGTCGATTTCTCCGTTTTCCAGGCACAAAACGTCTGGATCCGCACACTGTACGATCGCCATCGTTTTGTGACACGCGGCACGCTGGGCTGGATTGAAACCGGTGATTTCGACAAAGTACCGCCGGATCTGCGTTTTTTCGCCGGGGGCGACCGCAGTATTCGTGGCTACAAATACAAATCTATCGCTCCGAAATACGCCAACGGTGACCTGAAAGGGGCCTCGAAGTTGATAACCGGATCGCTGGAGTACCAGTACAACGTGACCGGAAAATGGTGGGGCGCGGTGTTTGTCGATAGCGGCGAAGCGGTAAGCGATATTCGCCGCAGCGACTTTAAAACCGGTACCGGGGTCGGCGTGCGCTGGGAATCGCCGGTCGGGCCAATCAAACTCGATTTTGCCGTACCGGTCGCGGATAAAGACGAACACGGGTTACAGTTTTACATCGGTCTGGGGCCAGAATTATGAGTTTATGGAAAAAAATCAGCCTCGGCGTGGTTATCGTTATCTTGCTGTTGCTGGGATCGGTGGCGTTTCTGGTGGGCACCACCAGCGGCCTGCATCTGGTATTTAAAGCGGCGGATCGCTGGGTGCCAGGACTGGATGTTGGCAAGGTCACCGGCGGCTGGCGCGATCTCACCTTGTCTGACGTTCGTTATGAGCAGCCAGGCGTGGCGGTAAAAGCAGGCAATCTGCATCTGGCGGTCGGGCTTGAGTGCCTGTGGAACAGCAGTGTTTGTATTAATGATCTGGCGCTGAAAAACATCCAGGTCAATATCGACAGCAAAAAAATGCCCCCTTCTGAACAGGTTGAAGAAGAGGAAGATAGCGGTCCGCTGGATCTCTCCACGCCGTATCCCATCACCCTAACACGGGTGGCACTGGACAACGTCAACATCAAGATTGATGACACCACGGTATCGGTGATGGACTTCACCTCCGGCCTGAACTGGCAGGAGAAAACCCTGACCCTGAAACCGACGTCGCTGAAAGGCCTGTTGATTGCTTTGCCGAAAGTGGCGCAGGAAGAAGTTGTCGAACCGAAAATTGAAAATCCGCAGCCGGATGAAAAGCCGCTCGGCGAAACGCTGAAAGATCTCTTTTCTCGCCCGGTATTGCCGGAAATGACCGACGTGCATCTGCCGCTCAACCTGAACATTGAAGAGTTTAAGGGCGAGCAACTGCGCGTGACGGGCGACACAGACATCACCGTGCGCACCATGCTGCTGAAAGTGAGCAGCATCGACGGCAATACCAAACTGGACGCGCTGGATATCGACTCCACCCAGGGGATTGTCAACGCCAGCGGCACGGCGCAGCTGTCAGACAACTGGCCGGTGGATATCACCCTCAACAGCACACTGAACGTGGAGCCGTTGAAAGGTGAAAAGGTGAAGCTGAAAGTGGGCGGCGCGCTGCGCGAACAGCTGGAGATAGGCGTTAACCTTTCTGGTCCGGTGGATATGGATTTACGCGCCCAGACGCGACTGGCGGAAGCCGGATTGCCGCTCAACGTGGAAGTGAACAGCAAACAGATTTACTGGCCGTTCACTGGTGAGAAGCAGTATCAGGCGGATGATCTGAAACTGAAACTTACCGGCAAAATGACCGATTACACGCTCTCTATGCGTACGGCAGTGAAGGGACTGGAGATCCCGCCAGCCACCATTACCCTTGATGCCAAAGGTAATGAACAGCAGGTCAATCTCGACAAACTCACCGTCGCGGCGCTGGAAGGGAAAACTGAACTCAAGGCGTTGCTCGACTGGCAGCAGGCCATTAGTTGGCGCGGTGAGCTAACGCTTAACGGCATTAACACCGCCAAAGAGATCCCAGAGTGGCCGTCGAAACTCAATGGCTTGATTAAAACCCGCGGTAGCCTGTACGGCGGCACCTGGCAGATGGAGGTGCCAGAACTGAAGCTGACCGGTAACGTCAAACAGAACAAAGTGAACGTTGACGGCACGCTGAAAGGCAACAGTTATATGCAGTGGAAGATCCCAGGGCTGCATCTGGAACTGGGGCCAAACAGTGCCGAAGTGAAAGGCGAGCTGGGGGTAAAAGATCTCAATCTTGATGCCACCATCAACGCGCCGGGGCTGGATAACGCGCTGCCGGGGCTTGGCGGTACAGCGAAAGGGCTGGTGAAAGTACGCGGCACGGTGGAAGCGCCACAACTACTGGCAGATATCACCGCGCGCGGCCTGCGCTGGCAGGAACTTTCCGTGGCGCAGGTTCGCGTGGAAGGCGATATCAAATCCACCGATCAGATTGCGGGTAAACTTGACGTACGCGTTGAGCAAATCTCGCAGCCCGATGTGAGTATCAACCTCGTCACCCTGAATGCCAAAGGTAGCGAAAAACAGCACGAGCTACAGTTGCGGATTCAGGGCGAGCCTGTCTCCGGGCAGCTTAATCTGGCAGGAAGTTTTGATCGCAAAGAAGAACGCTGGAAGGGAACGCTTAGCAATACCCGCTTCCAGACGCCAGTCGGCCCGTGGTCGCTGACCCGCGATATTGCGCTGGATTATCGCAACAAGGAGCAAAAAATCAGCATCGGGCCACACTGCTGGCTTAACCCGAATGCGGAACTGTGCGTGCCGCAAACTATCGATGCGGGTGCCGAAGGGCGTGCGGTGGTGAATCTCAACCGCTTCGACCTGGCCATGCTGAAACCATTTATGCCAGAAACCACTCAGGCCAGCGGTATCTTCACGGGTAAAGCGGACGTTGCCTGGGACACCACCAAAGAGGGGCTGCCGCAGGGCAGTATCACCCTTTCGGGGCGTAACGTGCAGGTAACGCAAACCGTCAACGATGCGGCGCTGCCCGTGGCGTTTCAGACGC
>SKEE01003238.1_pt1 | contig 9860 bp, 8 predicted proteins | sample 4826661 | NCBI WGS metagenome assembly SKEE01 (sample SAMN11008817, study PRJNA524170) | human gut metagenome | biome: Human fecal sample; material: Feces; isolation source: fecal sample from pouch patient p20 | host: Homo sapiens | place: Israel: Tel-Aviv | collected 2016-11-14
CGCAGGTATTCGGTAGAAGGCAAGTATTTATGATTATTTTCTAGGTAAAAGTAAAAAGGCTGAAAAATCCAGCCCTTTCTACTTGCATAGTCTTATTTAGTTAAAACGATTTGGTCCGATGGGTCTCTATCCATATCATCTACGACGATTTGATTACCGTTTACAGTGTAAATTTTGACATCATCACCGATAATCATTCGTTGATTTGCTGCATCAAATGTAACCTGTTTGACTTTCTGATCCCCGTCAGATTCGAGTTCAGTCCATGTACCAGTCGTTCCAGTGACCACTAAAGTGATACGGTCTCCGTCATCTTGGCCTGTATAAGTCCCATCAATATCAGTCGGTTGAGCAACAGGTTGGTTCTGTACTGGAGCCGCTTGATTTTGATTACTTCCCGCATTTGCAGTATTGGTATTCTGTTGAGCAGGTTGTTGAGCAGGTTGTTGGACCTGCTGCTGAGCCACAGGCTGTTGAACTGGTTGTGTTCTTTGGGAACAAGCAACTAGCAAAGATACACTCGCTAAAGAAACAATAGAAAGTGCTGCTGTTTTGAATGTCATAATAAATGTCCTTTCTCTTGCCATGCTAGAAAAATAGATTTTCCTTAGCCAGCAATTCATCTAGTATAACAAAGACAAAAGAAGAGGTCAATTTATCTGCTCATGCCCCAGTAGATAGCCCCGTACTTCTGAGATAAAGTAGAGAGATCCTGTAACGAACAGCAAGTCCTGCATATCTGCTCTTTCTTCAAAATTGCTAATAAATTTGCGGTAAGAAGGAACTATATCGTAACCTGTTACATCTGTTTCATCCAAAGAACCTTGATAGTCAAAGCCGGTCACCTTGAGTTCCATCTGAGGCAATTTTTCAGTCAGATAAGCCAACATCCCTTGATAATCCTTCCGTTTCAAGGCTCCAAATAGGACTTGAGGACGATATCCTTCCTGCTCTTTTCCTTTAATAAATTCAACCAAGCGAGTCAAGGCAGGGAGGTTATGAGCACCGTCCAAGTAAATCTGAGGACGAATACGCTCCAAACGCCCAGCCCAATGGGTCTTCTCCAAAGCCTGTCTTACAACCTGCTCATCAACAACTTCCTTTCCTTCTCTCATAAAAAGAAGAAACGTTTGTAGCGCCAAGGCCGCATTTTCCTGCTGATAAGCTCCTTCCAAACCTATTTTCAACTGTGAAAGGTTAACCAAAGAGCTTGAAAAATCCCCATTCAGCATTGAAAAATCCTGACCTGCCTGATAAAGGTCAACAGCTAAAGATTCTGCTTTTTTCTGACAGACAAGCCTAGCTTCTGAAGGCAACTTAGCAATCACTGCCTTTTTACCAGCCTTAAAAATACCAGCTTTCTGCTCTGCAATTGCTGCTATACTGTCACCCAGAGTCTCCTGATGGTCAAGTCCAATGGAAGTAATGACAGCAATCTCTCCAGTTACCACATTAGTCGTGTCTAGTAAACCGCCAATTCCCACTTCTAGTAAAACCAAATCCACCTCTTGCTCTCTAAAATAAAGAAAAGCAATCAAGGTCAGCAATTCAAAAAAGGACAACTGGTCATGGGTTTGCAGAAGCGTTTTCTCCATCTCCTTGACCTGCTCAGCCAAACGGATGAAGTCTGCATCAGCTATTGGTTGCCCATTAATGCAGATTCGGTCATTGATGGAGACGATATGAGGGGAGGTAAAGGTCGCAACTTTTTTGCCATGTCCCATAAATAACTCCCTCATAAAAGCAATGGTAGATCCTTTCCCATTAGTCCCTGTTACGTGGATAATAGGGTAAGACTGCTCAGGATTCCCTAACAAATCCACCGCTTGCTGCATTCGGCCCAAACCTGATCGAAAATTCAAACCAATCCGACTATGAAGCCATTCTTCTACTTCAAACATACACATCTCCTTGACAAAAGTCTAATCAATTATCTAGCAAAATTCCGTAGATAACAAAAAAATGAGGTCAGGATTTTCGTCCCGACCTCTTACCTGGTTAGCTAATCACTAGCAACTATGGATATTAACGTGGGGTAAAATTCTCCCCAAATATTTCAACTCTTCTAATTTCTAGGAGTTGGGCTGATACAGTCTCCCAGACTTACTTACGGTCTTTATTTTTAGCGTCAGGGTAAAAATGTTCACTGAACACACCAGTTCTCTCTTATTTTAAGGAACTGGGCTAAAAACATCCACTGGATGTGCCTGCGTTTCTAATTTCTAGCGCAGGGCTAAACACGTCCACTGGACGTGTTTACTCCTCCATAAAACTATTGAAGACTTCTTCAATCATGTTCCATTCGTCTTCTGAGTCTTCTGGGATTGGTTGCAATTCGCCTTCTGTTCCATCTTCGTTTTCGATGAATGAGTAAGCTTGGATTTCAACTTGTCCGTCTTCGTCTTCTTCTGCATTAACTGGTACTAGAAGAACATAGTTTTTACCAAATTCTTCTTTTCCGTCAATCGTCAAAAGGATTTCAAACAAGGTTTCATTTCCTTGCTCATCTACTAGTGTGATTAGTTCACGTTCTTCGTGGTCGTGGTTATGATCGTGTGACATAGCCTCTCCTTTATATTAAAATTTTCTATCTAAATAATTTTGTAAAATCAGCTGAGCTGCTAACTTATCAATGACTTTCTTGCGCTTATTGCGGCTGATATCTGCTTGTTCAATCAACATGCGCTCTGCAGCAACTGTTGTCAAGCGTTCATCTTGATAGTCTACTGGTAAACCAAAAAGCTCTTTTAGCTTTGCTCCGTATGCCTGACTAGCTTCCACGCGCGGTCCGCTTGTATTGTTCATATTTTTAGGCAAGCCCACTACAAATCGTTCCACCTTGTAAGTATCAACCAACTCCTTAACGCGGTCAAAACCAAATTGGCCTTGCTCCTCATTGATTTGGATGATTTCAAGCCCTTGAGCTGTAAAACCGAGCGGATCGCTAATAGCCACCCCTACCGTTTTTGAACCGACGTCCAATCCCATAATTCTCATAGGTTATAGATCGACTCCTTGTCCTTTAAGGTAGTAGCGGACCAATTCCTCAACGATTTCATCACGCTCATACTTACGGATTTGATTTCGTGCATTATTATAACGAGGAACGTAGGCAGGGTCTCCACTCAATACGTAACCTACGATTTGGTTAATTGGGTTGTAGCCCTTATCGTTCAACGAAGCATAAACATCAGTCAGAGTTTCGCTAATTTCTTTTTTATTGGAATCGTCCAATTTAAAACGTACTGTTTCTTCAGTAAATCCCATTCTAACACCCTCTTTCCTTAGAATAGTACCATTATAGCATAATTCCTTACGTTCTACAATTCAGGCAGTCTATTTATTTGGATTTTCTATTGTTCTGTCGCACCATTTGCCAATCTGTCTGAAATATACTTGCTTGGTTCATTCTTCAAGAGATTTTCTAAACCAATGTTCTTCAAATATTCTAACTGAGAAGCCTTCTTGACATCCAAAACTTGAAAATCAAAACTAGTCGTTGTTTGAAGTTCCGTTGCGCTCAATAGTTTAGTTTCAAGCTTAAATCCTGCTAATTTACGAGCTTCTATGATGGACTCATCCTTCTCCTCCGCCTCAAGAAGAGCTTTTTGAGTTTCTTCCACTCCATGTTGGTCAATATAAGTCTTCAACTCATCTGAGACTGGACGCTTTTGTTGAATGGTTAGGTTCAAAAAAGTCTTGTCTTTATAAGTAATGGTTTGGGTTTGCTGGCTACCATCATCTGACTTGGGCAAGACCAAAGTCTTGGTCACAACTGTATTCTTCTCGGCATTTTCAATAACTGGCAATGCCGACTGAAGCGTATCCTTTTCTGTTTTTGTAGCTGGTCCAGTTTCTTTTTTCTGTCCGCAACCAACCAGGACAAAAAGGAAAGCTAGACTAACAAGAACTATTTTTTTCATTTCTTTCTTCTTTCTTTTTGAAATTAAAATAGAATAAGACTGGGAGTTGCTCCCAGCCTTGATGTTTATAGAGCTGCACGCAAACGTGCTTCTGCATTTTCTACATTACGGACAGAGCGTGGTAGGAAGGCACGAATATCGTCTTCCTTGTAGCCAACTTGCAGGCGTTTTTCATCCACAAGGATTGGGCTCTTTAAAATTCTCGGTGTTTCCATAATCAGATTGAGGACTTCATTGACACTCAAATCTTCAATATCCACTCCAAGGGCTTTGGCATAGCGATTTTTAGACGAAACGATGCTGGCTATTCCGTTATCTGTTTTTGTCAGAATATCCAGTAATTCTTCTCGCGTAATTCCTTCTTTACCAAGATTTTGTTCTTTATAACTTAACTGGTGGGCATTGAGCCAGGTTTTTGCTTTTTTACAGCTAGTACAACTTGAGACTGTATAAATTTTAATCATGTACCTACCCCTTTCGCTACATGTTACTATCAGTTTAGTCTATTATACCATAAAAAACATCCGACTTGCGACCTATTTTTAAATTTTTTTAACTTTTTTCGTCATTTTCGTACTTTTTTCTTGACAAAATGAAATTTACAGCCATTCTTGATATTTCTTGATATAGATTTTTTTCACAATTGTCACGCTAATCATATACAAAATAATGATGAAAAGTAAAAAGATGAAATAGATCGGCTTCAAAGGAGTTAGATGAAGAAGGCTAGCTAGTGGACTGTAGGGAAGGAAGGTCACAAAGGCTGCAGCCAATAAGGTTGTCACAAGGACTAGCCAAGCTGGACGACTTTGTAAAAAGGGAATTTTAGCTGAACGTAGCATATGGATAACCATGGTCTGTGACCACATGGACTCGATAAACCAACCTGTCTGAAACAAGACAATAAATCCTACGGCAGACTCCGCTCCATGGACATAGGCTTGACCTGTCGTCATGGGTACAATGATAAAATAAAGCAAAATAAAGGTCAAAATATCAAAGGCAGAAGAGATAGGCCCCATCCAAACCATGAAACGTGTGATAGACTTGGCTTCCCAGGTATGCGGATTTCTCAAAAAATCTTTATCCACCTTGTCAAAAGGCAAGGCAATACAAGACAAATCATAGACTAGATTTAGGATAATCAAATGGACTGGTGCCATTGGTAAAAATGGCAAAAAGATTCCAGAGACCAATAGGGATAAGATATTTCCAAAATTAGAACTCACTGTCATTTTGATATATTTAGTCATATTGGCATAGACCTTACGCCCTTCAACAAGTCCTTTTTCAAGCACCATGAGATCCTTATCAAGTAGGATAACATCAGCTGTTTCTTTGGCAATATCTACTGCTGTATCAACAGAAATCCCCACATCTGCAACTTTCATAGAAGGAGCATCATTGATTCCATCTCCCATATAGCCGACAGCATGACCATTAGCCTTAAATTGCAAAATAATCCTCGCTTTTTGGTCAGGTGAAAGTTTGGCAAAGACTGTTACCTCCTCTACGGCTTGGGCCAATTCTTGATCACTCATCTGATCAATTTCAGACCCCAACAGCATCTGATTGATATCCAGACCAACCTTTTCACAGACTGCTTGGGTAACTTTTTCGTTGTCTCCCGTCAAAATCTTTGTTTGAACTCCATGTTCTAACAGAGCCTTAATTGCTGGTGCTGCAGATGGTTTAGGAGGATCTAGGAAGGCTAAATAACCAGTTAGAATCATATCCCCTTCATCATCAACTGTATAGGCATGACCTTCCCTCAAACCTGACTTATAGGCCACTCCCAAGACACGCAAACCTTGTTGATTTAGCTGTCTGACTTCTGCTAAGATTTCTTCTCTAATAGCATCTGTCAAGGGAGTAATCACTCCTTGGTATTCCGCATAACTGGAAATCGTCAACATTTCCTCTAGGGCACCCTTGGTTACCAAACTAACAACTTCGTGTTCATCCTTAACGATAACACTCATCCGTCTACGTTCAAAATCAAAAGGAAGCTCATCTATTTTTTGAAAAGTTTGAGCCAGATTTTGCAAGAGGGCGTGTTCTTTGGCTTCCTTTTCAGTCCGTTTGATAATGGCTCTGTCCATCAAATTTTTCAAGCCCGTTTGAAAATAAGAATTGAGATAAGCTCGTCTCAAGACGGTCAAATCCAAGCGTCCGTGGATGTCCAAGGGATATTCAAGGACAATCTCGTCTTGGGTTAGAGTTCCTGTCTTATCTGTACACAAAATATCAATCGCCCCTAAGTCCTGTATGGCATTGAGTTTCTTGATAACCACTTTTTCCTTGGCCATAATGATGGAGCCTTTTGCTAGACTGGCCGTGATAATCATAGGAAGCATCTCAGGTGTCAATCCAACACCAACACTCAAAGCAAATACGCCAGCTTCCAGCCAGTCACCATCTGTTAAACCATTGGACAAGAAAACGATGGGCACCATGACCAGCATCAAACGAATTAAGAGCCACGAAATACTATTCATCTCCCGCTCAAACGAAGTAGGCTCATCATAGGTGTTCAAAGTCTGCTCAATGACTCCCATCATGGTATCATCACCAACTGCTAAAACCACGGCCTTGGCACTACCAGACAAGACATTGGTTCCCATAAAGGCGAGCGCTTCTGCTTCTAGCAGACTATCAGATTGTTGAACTGTTGCCTTGGTCAAGGCCAATTTTTCAACCGATTCACTTTCACCTGTCATGCCAGACTGTTGTACAAAGAAATCGCGCGACTCAAATAAAAGAAGATCTGCTGGAATCATGTCTCCAGCGCTTAATTTAACCACGTCACCTACTACCAAATCATCGATAGGTACTTCTTGGATTTCTCCTTGACGAATGACAGTCGCTGTGTTGACAATCATTTTTGATAGATTGGTCGCAGCCTTATCACTACGGAGTTCTTGGACAAAGCGTATGCCACCAGAAATGAGGACTAGGACAACGATGATAATAGAAGTCGTCGGATCCTCTTGACCTGGTTTTGCCAACCAGACATTGGTCACCAAGGAAATCACGGCGATGACCAGTAAGATGATCGTAAAAGGATTGATAATGGATTCGTAAATCTTTTTGAGGATACTGTCTTCTTGACCCTTTGTGATGGTATTTTCGCCATATAGGTCACGATTTTTCTCCACCTGCTCCTCAGTCAAGCCTGTTAGACTTGTCTTATAAAAAGATAGAGTTTCGTTTAAAGATGTATGAATAGCTGTTGCTAATCTTTCTTTTGTAGTTTTCATTGGTTTCTCCTATCTGTATGAATGATGTGTTTCATACACAGAGACCAATCACTTTATAAGGGCAGAACGACACAAATCAGCGATTGGCTGTGTATGTGCGGTTCCGGATGATCGTCAATTTGCATCGTCTATCTCCTTTCTTTGTTTTAAACAGTAGAAAATCCCACCATAAAATGGCAGGATTAAAAAACTAATTATCTGTTTTTCGTTCAAGCTTTAACTCCATAGGGCAATGTAATGAGCTTAGTCTTGGCCTTCGCGACCAGGACTGTTGACCAACGAGTAGTGTCTCCACTGCTTTGCGGTAGTCATCCGTATCCCTATGGTAGCCTCACCTACCGTTTTCGTCTTTCAGTATAAACCTTTAAAATTTAAAAGTCAATCATTTGAGTTGTTTAACTATTAAATGACTATCAACTCTTTTGGAGCAAGGGTCAATAATTCACAACCTGTCTCTGTAATCAGGATATCATCCTCGATACGAACGCCATATTTGCCTTCGATATAGATACCTGGCTCATCTGTCAAGGCCATACCTGCCTTAATAGTTTCTGTAGAAGTCTGGCTAAAGTATGGTTCCTCATGGATATCCAGACCAATGCCGTGTCCAATACCGTGGGTAAAGTAGTCGCCATAGCCTGCCTCGATGATAATATCACGAGGGATTTTGTCAAAGTCACGGAAACCTAATCCTGCCTTAGCCTGGTCAATCAAGGCTTGGTTGGCTTTCAAAACCGTATTGTAAATCTCTGCCTGCTCGTCGCTGACATGCCCCAGATAGATAGTCCGTGTCATATCACTGACATAGTGGTCATAAAGGCAACCGAAGTCCATAGTAATGGCTTCTCCCAATTCCACTGGTTTGTGCATTGGATGAGCATGGGGTTTAGAAGAATTGATACCACTCGCTAGGATGGTATCAAAAGACAAACCAGCAGCGCCTAATTCACGCATACGGAAGTCCAGGAAGTTGGCAATTTCAATTTCTGTCTTACCTGGCTTGATAAAGTCAAGAGCATCGTGGAAAGCTTGGTCTGAGATGGAACAAGCCTTACGAATAGTCGCAATCTCTGTCTCATCCTTAATCATACGAAGGGCTTCAACAAACTGAGTTTGTGGAAGCAAGTCAATTCCTTCAAAGGTTGCCTGCATACGGTGATAATAAGACACTGAAATCTCATCCTCAAAACCGATTCGAGACAAGCCCATGTCCTTGACAATTCCTGCAATGACAGCCAATTCATCACGGTCAGCCACAATCTCAAAGCCACTGGTTTCTTGCTTGGCTGCAATGATATAGCGAGAGTCTGTCACCAAGACCTGACGATCACGGCTGATAAAGACTGTTCCGTTTGAGCCCCAAAAACCAGTCAAATAATAGACGTTTTTAAGGTTATTGATGATGATGCCATCTAGTTCTTTTTCTTGCATTTTATCTAGAAATGCTTGTACGCGTTTATTCATGATGTAATTTTCCTTTCAAATAATGTCCTGTGTAGCTGGCTTGGTTAGCAGCTACTTCTTCTGGAGTTCCTGTTGCGATGATGGTTCCACCACCGACACCGCCCTCAGGTCCCAAGTCAATAATATGGTCTGCCGTCTTGATAACATCCAGATTGTGCTCAATGACAAGAACTGTATTGCCATCATCGACAAAGCGAGCTAAAACCTTAAGCAAGCGAGCGATATCCTCGGTATGAAGCCCTGTCGTCGGCTCATCCAGAATGTAGAAAGATTTTCCTGTCGATCGTTTGTGGAGTTCACTAGCCAGTTTCATACGCTGGGCTTCTCCCCCAGAAAGGGTGGTAGCAGGTTGCCCTAGCGTTACATAACCAAGTCCCACATCCTTGATAGTCTGAAGTTTACGTTGAATCTTTGGAATGTGTTGGAAGAACTCCACCGCATCGTTGACGGTCATGTCCAAGACCTGCGAGATATTTTTTTCCTTGTAATGAACTTCTAGGGTTTCACTGTTGTAGCGGGTTCCGTGGCAGACCTCACAAGCTACATAAACATCTGGCAAGAAGTGCATCTCAATCTTAATGATCCCGTCGCCTGAGCAAGCTTCACAACGACCTCCCTTAACGTTGAAACTAAAACGTCCCTTCTTGTAGCCACGAATCTTGGCTTCGTTTGTTTGAGCAAAAAGGTCACGTATATCGTCAAAAACTCCTGTATAGGTAGCTGGGTTGGACCTCGGCGTTCGTCCGATAGGGCTCTGGTCAATATCAATCAAGCGGTCTACATGCTCAATCCCTGTAATAGTCTTAAATTTACCAGGTTTGTCTGAATTGCGGTTGAGCTTCTGGGCAATGGCTTTTTTGAGAATGCTATTGATTAGGGTCGATTTCCCTGAACCTGATACCCCTGTCACTGCGATGAATTTTCCTAGTGGAAAGCGAGCTGTGACATTTTGCAAGTTGTTCTCACGCGCTCCTGTCACTTCGATAAAACGACCATTTCCGACACGGCGCTCGTCTGGTACTGGAATGGCACGTTTACCTGACAAGTACTGGCCTGTGATAGACTTGCTGTTGCGAGCCACCTGTTTGGGCGTACCTGCCGCAACAATCTCCCCACCAAAAACACCGGCACCGGGACCAACGTCAATCAGATAATCCGCCTCACGCATGGTATCTTCGTCATGTTCCACTACTATGAGAGTATTACCCAAATC
>SKEE01003252.1_pt1 | contig 9830 bp, 4 predicted proteins | sample 4826661 | NCBI WGS metagenome assembly SKEE01 (sample SAMN11008817, study PRJNA524170) | human gut metagenome | biome: Human fecal sample; material: Feces; isolation source: fecal sample from pouch patient p20 | host: Homo sapiens | place: Israel: Tel-Aviv | collected 2016-11-14
CCCACATGGGTCTCTACGCCGAGTTTGATGAGGAAGGCGGCTCTGACTCCGCCCAGAAGATCCTCGACGACAACCCGGAAGTGGATGTCCTGCAGGTGGCACACAACCATGTGGTCGTCAAGCAGAAAGAGGGCAATGTGGTCATCGGCGGTGTGCGCAACAGCGGCCGTGACATCGCCCGTTTCGATCTGACGCTGGACGCCGACAAGAACATCGTGGACTCCTCGGTGGAGATCGTGGATATGACCGGTGTGACCCCCAGTGAGGAGCTGCGTGCCAACCCCGTGGTCGCAAAAGCCCATCAGGAGACCCGCGACTTCATCAAGGGCGGCACCGGTGCCGACGGCGAAAAGGGCAGTGCGCTTGGCTCTACCACCGCAAAGTTCCAGCCCACTAACGAGATCGCCGGTCTGCCCGAGGGCAAGCTGCGGGATACGGCCGTCATGGATCTCATCAACAAGGTGCAGCTGGAGAACTCCGGCGCGGACGTCTCCGCAGCAGCTCTCTTCAAGGACACCAGCGACCTGCCCAAGGGCGAGATCAACTACGGCAACATCTTCGATATCTACAAGTTTGACAACACCCTGTACCGTGTCCGCGTGACCGGTGCCGAGCTGAAAGCCTACATGGAGTGGTCCGCCGAGTGCTACAATCAGTGGGTGCCTGGCGACATCAACATCTCCTTTGACCCCGAATACCCCGGCTACCTCTACGATATGTTTGCCGGTGTGGACTATGAGATCGATCTGAGTCAGCCCAAGGGTCAGCGCATCAAGAATGTCATGTTCCACGGCGCACCGCTGCAGGACGACCAGACCCTGACGCTGGCGGTCAACAACTACCGCTACTCGTCCGCCCTGAAGAGTCAGGGCCTCGTGTCCGGCAAGAAGGAGTGGGAGTCCTCCAACTCCATTCGCGACATGATCGTGGCTTACTTTGCCGAGCATTCTCCGGTGGCTCCCGAAGTGGACAACAACTGGAAGATCGTGGGCGTGGATCTGCAGGAGACCAACCCCGACCGTGCGACCCTGATCGCACTGGTCAATCAGGGCAAGATCGACGCCCCCTACAGCAAGAGCCTGAACCTGAACGACCCCGCTGTGCAGGAGATCCTGAACGATAAGAGCAACGCAGCTCTCCGCAACTGGAACCGGGTCAAGATGTTCTTCACCACCAAGTAAGTTCTGCAGATGCCTGCAATGCAGGCGTTCTGCCCCGAAAATCAAGGCTGCGGAACCCCCGCCGGAAACCGGCAGAGGCTCCGCGGCCTTTTTGTTTCCCGCAGAATTGAAGTCTGGGAAAAGTCTGATATAATAAAGACAAGAATGTCCGTCACAGAGCCGGTGCGGGGAGAAACAGCTTATGCCGAAATACAAAGGAAATCTGAATGCGGTCTACATCTCGGAGCGGATGCGGCACAGCCTGCAGCCCGTTGCCCGCAGCAGCCTGACGGCGGTGGTGGCTCCCATGGGCTACGGCAAGACCACCGCCATCAACTGGTACCTGAACGAGCGCGGCCGGGAGGGAGCCGCCGTGCTGCGGGTGAGCATCTACTCCGCAGCCGTCAACATCTGCTCGGCTCCTACCGGCATCCTGATCCCTCCGTCTGGTCCGTTGATCCTGTATTCCATCACCGCTGGCGGCGTTTCTGTTGCTGCTCTGTTCATGGGCGGCTACCTGCCCGGCATCCTGATGGGTCTGTGCGTGGCTGGTCTGGCGGTGTTCATCGCCGTCAAGAAGGGCTATAAGTCCTCTGATGTCAAGGATCCCGACCCCGCCATCAAGATCATCATTGATGCAGTGCCCGCTCTGCTGGCCGTCATCATCGTCATGGGCGGCATTCTGGCAGGCTTCTTCACCGCCACCGAGGCCGGTGTCGTGCTGTGTCTGTACTGCGGTGTGCTGGCAGTCCTCTACAAGGAGATGACCTTCAAGAGCTTCTACGACCTGCTGGCAGACACCATGGAGAGCAGCGCTACCATCCTGTTCCTGATCGCTGCTTCCTCCATCATGTCCTACGTCATGAGCTACTCCGGCATCCCCGCCGCCATCAGCAACGCACTGATGAGCATTTCCAGCAACCGCTACGTCATCCTGCTGATCATGAACGTGTTCCTGCTGGTCATGGGTATGTTCTTGGATCTGACCCCGGCGGTGCTGATCTTCACCCCCATCTTCCTGCCCATCACCCGCAGCATCGGTATGAGTGATGTGCAGTTCGGCATCATGCTCATCATGAACCTGGGTATCGGCTCCGTCACTCCCCCGGTCGGTTCCTGCCTGTTCGTGGGCTGCGGCGTCGGCAAGGTCAAGATCGAAGGCGTTACCAAGTACATCGTGCCGCTGTTCGCCGCCATGGTCGTGGCACTGTTCCTTGTCACCTTCATCCCTGCCATTTCGCTGTGCATCCCGTACCTGTGCGGTCTGGTGCCCAGCCTTGGCTGGACGTTCTAAGCCCTGACTGTTCCGGGTAAAGCAACGAAAACGTTGCCCCCATTTCTCTGAAGATATCCTGCATCTGAGGGGGAATGGGGGCATTTTTTTATCAAAAATCAACTGAGAGGAGTAAAAACTATGGAGATCTGCTCCCGTTTTACCGGCATGGAGCGCAAGGACGGCGCTTTCTTGCTGCATACTGATAACGCTGATATCAAGGTCTGCTTTGTGACCGATGAGATCGTCCGCGTCCGCGCAAGCTTTGACCATGAGCTGGCAGAGGAGTCTTACGTCCTGATGACCACCGCATGGGAGGATCGGATGGACGAGCTGTTCAAGGGTGAGCGTGCCCGTGTGGAGCCCTTTGCCGCACAGGTCACCGAGGATGACAGCACCCTCACCTTTGCCACCGGCAAGGTGACGCTGGTGGTGGACAAAGACCCCATCAACTTCAAGCTGCTGGCTGCCGATGGCTCCGAGCTGTACAGCACCCTGCCCGGCAACCCCTTCGTCAAGGACGCCAACAACCGCGTGGTGGCTTACAGCCGGATGAAGGAGGACGACTGCTTCTACGGCTTTGGCGAAAAGAGCGGCCTGCTGGATAAGAACAAGACCTTCCAGCGGGAGCGCGCCACCGACGCCATGGGCTACGATGCCGAGAAGATGGATACCCTCTACAAGCACATCCCCTTCTACATCCGTCTGGACCGCGACACCCACAAGGCTGTGGGCGTATTCTACCACAACTTCTACGAGTCCGTGTTCAACATGGGCTGCGAAAAGAGCAACTACTGGCCCCGCTACACCTATTTTCAGGCAGACGGCGGCGATCTGGACTGCTTCCTGATCGGCGGCAACACCATTGCCCGCATCGTGGACAACTACACCCTGATGACCGGCCGTCCGGCACTGCTGCCCAAGCGTGCGCTGGGCTATCAGGGCTCCAGTATGTACTACCCCGAGCTGGAAAAGGACAGCGATGACGCCGTTCTGGGCTTCATCGACACCATCAAAGAGGAAGGCTTCCCCATCGATGGCTTCCACCTGTCCAGCGGCTATACCAGCCAGAACAACAAGCGCTGCGTCTTTACATGGAACACCACCCGCTTCAAGGATCCCAGCGGCTACTTCCACGCCATGAACGAAAAGCACGCCCAGAACGTGCCCAACGTCAAGCCCGGCATCCTGCTGTGCCACCCCCGCTTTGACGAGTTTGAGCAGGACGGCGTCTTTGTGAAGGACAGCAAGAACCCCGAGACCTACGGTGTCGGCAAGTGGTGGGGCGGCGACGGCGCATTCTGGGACTTCACCAAGCCTGAGGGCCGTGCAGCATGGAAAAAGTACCTCACCGAGTCCATCATCGCCGTGGGCACCGATTCCGTCTGGAACGACAACTGCGAGTACGACAGCCTGATGGACAAGGACTGCACCTGCGATTTTGACGGCAAGGGCGGCACCATCGGCCAGCTGAAGCCCCTTATGAGCACCCTGATGTGCAAGGTGGGTGCTGATGCCGTGGTGGAGCACAACACCAAGGCACGCCCCTACATGGTCTGCCGCAGCGGCAGCGCCGGCATCCAGCGCTACGCCCAGACCTGGTGCGGCGACAACTACACCAGCTGGAAGAGCCTGAAGTACAATATCCCCATTATCACCGGCATGGGTCTGTCCGGCCAGCCCAACGAGGGCGCGGACATCGGCGGCTTTGCAGGCCCCGCACCCACCGAGGAGCTGTTCGTGCGCTGGGTGCAGAACGGCATCTTCCAGGCCCGCTTCTCCATCCACTCCGCCTCCAACGATAACACCGTCACCGAGCCGTGGATGTTCCGGGAGTCTGCGGATATCATCCGGGACGCTATCCTGCTGCGTTACCACTTTACCCCCTATCTTTACAGCGCCGAGTACGAGGCCAGCCGGACCGGCGCACCCATCATGCGTGCTCTGGTCTACGACTTCCAGAACGATCCCAAGGTCTGGGAGGAAAGCTTCGAGTTCCTGTTCGGCCGGGATGTTCTGGTGGCCAACGTTCTGGAAGAGGGTGCCAAGACCCGCACCGTCTATCTGCCCGCAGGCTGCAAGTGGTACGACTGGAACGATAAGTTCCGCTGCTACGAGGGCGGCCAGACCATCGAGGTGCCGGTCACCATGGCTACCATCCCCATGTTCGTCCGCGAGGGCGCAGTCATTGCCATGGCAGACAACCAGCTGATGACCATGGAGGGCGACCACACCACCGCCCTGCACCTCATCGTGGCACCCAAGGGCACCACCACTACGACCCTGTACGATGACGACGGCATCACCAACGATTTCAAGAGTGGCGTGTACCGCAAGACCACCATCACCACCACCGCAGGCGAGCGGGTGACCATGAACTTTGCCTCCGAGGGCAGCTACAAGGACACCGTTGAGACCGTTAAGGTGGAGATGATCGCCAAGGAAAAGAGCCCCTTCTGGGTCACGCTGGATGGCCGCAAGATCGAGCACTTCCTCAACCGCCGCAAGTTCGACGCCGCTGCCGAGGGCTGGTATTACAGCCAGAGCAAAAAGGCTGTCGAGGTCAAGTACGCAAATCCCGCTAAGGATCACGAGCTGACCGTTTCGTTCGAGCAGTTCGACCTGATCGGTATGTAACACTACACGGAGGAATGTTTTATGCTGCTGCGTAGTTTTGAATCCTTTGAAAAGACCGAAAACGGCTACCTCATCCACGGCGATGCCGCCGATGTGAAGCTGGTTTTCATGACAGATGATATCATCCGCATCCGGGTGCACTTCGACAAGGACACCCCCATGGAGGAAGAGTCCTACACGCTGGTGACCACCGCGTGGGAGGATCGGATGGCCCCCCTGCTCAAGGACGAGCGCACCCGGATCACGGCGCTGGATGTGCCCTGCACCGAGGACGAAAAGACCCTGACCTTTGAGACCGCACACGTCACCCTGAAGCTGTTCAAAAAGCCCTTCCACTTTGAGCTGTTCGATAAGTCCGGCAAGCTGATCTATCAGGATCTGCGGGAGCGCGCCTTTGAGAAGGATCAGATCGGCCGTCTGAGCCACTTCTCCAAGGTGGATCGGGAATACGACCACTTCTACGGCTTTGGTGAAAAGACCGGTCATCTGGACAAGAAAGGCCGCCGCCTGCGCATGTCCCCCAAGGATGCCATCGGCCACGACCCCGAGACCGGTGACCCGATGTACAAGCACATTCCGTTCTACATCCGTGTGAACGAGAAGGACCGCCGCCCCATCGGCCTGTTCTACCACAACTCCTATGACTGCGTCTTCGACCTGGGCGAGGAGCTGTCCGGTTACTGGGAGCGCTACTGCTACTACCAGACCGACGGCGGCGACATCGACCTGTTCCTGCTGGCCGGCGAGACCCTGCCCGAGATCCTGAACGAGTACACCCTGATGACCGGCCGCAGCGCCCTGCCCACCAAGCAGTCTCTAGGCTACTGCGCTTCCACCATGTACTACGCCGAGCTGGAAAAGAACTGCGACGAGGAGATCTACAAGGTCATCGACAAGCACGAAAAAGAGGGCATCCTCATCGACAACTTCTGGCTGGCCTCCGGCTACTCCAGCGGCGAAAAGGACAATCTGCGCTATGTGTTCAACTGGAACTACAAGCGCTTCCCGGAGCCGGAAAAGTTCTTTGAGAACATGAACGCCCGGGGCATCAACGTCATCCCCAACCTGAAGCCCGGCATCCTGAAGCACCACCCCTACATCGATCTGTTTGAAAAGAACGATGTCTTTATCAAGACCCCGGACGGCAAGGCTCCGTACTATGGCCGCTGGTGGGGCGGTGAGGGACGCTTCTTCGACTTTACCGGCGAAGCAGGCCGCAACACATGGAAGCAGCTGCTGGAAGAGAACATCCTCAAAAAGGGCACCAAGACCGTCTGGAACGACAACTGCGAGATGGACGGCGTAGAGGACCGGGACGCCCAGTGCGACTTTGAGGGCAAAAAGGGCACCATGGCAGAGCTGAAGATCCTGCACTCCAACATGATGGCCTATACCGCCAAGCAGGCGCTGGCAGACGTGTACCCCGGCGAGCGTCCCTACATCATCAACCGCGCAGGCTACGCCGGTATCCAGCGCTACGCACAGGTGTGGGGCGGCGATAACCTGACCGACTGGCGCACCGTCAAGTTCAATATTGCCACCATTCTGGGCATGGGTCTATCCGGCTGCTCCAACATGGGCTGCGATATCGGCGGCTTTGCCGGCCCGGCTCCCGAGGCCGAGCTGCTGCTCCGCTGGCTGCAGAACGGCATCTTCCAGCCCCGCTTCTGCCTGAACTCCGCCAACAACGATAATACCGTCACCCAGCCGTGGATGTACGAGGAGAATCTGCCCTACATCCGTGCAGCCTACCAGCTGCGCTACCGCCTGCTGCCCACCCTGTACTCCCTGATGTACGAGTCCAACCAGAACGGTATGCCGGCATGGCGTCCGCTGTTCCTTGAGTTCCCGGACGACCCCAAGTGCTACACCGATAAGAACCTGACCTTTATGTTTGGCAAGAGCATTCTGGTGGCCAACGTGGTGGAAAAGGGCGCAGCTACCCGCACCATCTACCTGCCCGCAGGCTGCACCTGGTACGATATGAACGATGATCTGCGCGCATACGAGGGCGGCCAGACCATCGAGATTCCGGTCACGCTGGCAAGCATCCCCATGTTCCTGCGCGGCTCCGCTGTCGTGGTGACCACCGAGGATGTCAAGCACATCCTCAAGGACACCATGCGCCAGATCGACCTGCTGGTGGCTGCCGAGACCGACACCAGCTTTGTGCTGTACGATGACGACGGCCACACCGAGGACTACAAAAACGGCGTCTACGCCAAGACCACTATCACGGTCAAGGCCGGTGACCGCACCGACATCCGCTTTGCCACCGAGGGCAGCTACGCTTCCCCCGTGGAGCGCATGACCCTGAAGCTGGTCAGCAAGAAAAAGGGTGCCTTCTGGGTCAGCGTGGATGGGCAGCAGCTTCCCCAGTTCATCGTCCGCGATGGCTGGGAGGCCGCAGAGTCCGGCTGGTACTACAACCTGCCTGACCGCACCATCTGGGTCAAGTTCGCAAAGCCTGCCAAGAAGGACTTCACGGTGACCATCTCCACCGAAAAGTTCGACCTCATCGGTATGGCAGAGGACTAAATAAGCCATTCTCTTTCTTCTATAATTCTTCTTCAGAAACACAAAGGCCCGTGGGGAGTTCCCCACGGGCCTTCGTGTTTTTTATAAGTTTCAGGCTTCGGTCTGCGTCTCCCGCCGGAGGATGCGGCAGACCATGAACAGGCAGTAGAACATCGCCAAGCCCCATGCAAAGGGGTTGGAAAGGCAGATGCCCAGATAACCAAGGCTGGTCTTTACCGCCAGCACGCCGCCAAGGCTGCGGCCGATCAGCTCGCCCACGCCGGAAACGATGGCCAGCACGCTGTAACCAAGCCCCTGCAAAGTGTTGCGGAAGATCATCAGCAGGCCGTGGAAGCAGAACAGCATACTCATGACGCTGAGGTACTGGATAGACCCCGCCGTGACAGCGGGGTCGGCATCGCCCAGCACCAGCCCCACCGCGTAGGGCTTGATGAAAAAGATCACGCCCCACGCCACGGCGCAGTAGAGCAGCTGCACCATGCAGCCGTCCTTGATGCCCTGCCGGATGCGGTCGGTGCGGCGGGCGCCGTGGTTCTGCCCCACATAGGTAGCCATGGCCATGCCTACGCTCTCCATGGGCAGGGTGAACATCTGACGGATCTTTTCCCCGGCGGTCTGGGCTGCCACAGCGGTGCTGCCCAGCAGATTGATGGCGTCCTGCATGATGACTGCACCGATGGCCGAGACGGAGTATTCAAACCCCATGGGAAGGCCGATGTAGGCCAGCCGCTTGCAGTGCCCTGCCGAAAGCAGGGTGCGCGGCTGCCGGAAGGAAAGCCCCTCCAGCTTTGCCGTGCGGGCAAAGAACCAGTAAGCGCACAGGCCGCCGCTGAGCAGCTGGCTGAGCACGGTGGCAATGGCGGCACCGTCCACCCCCATGCCCAGCGGCACGATGAAGAGGTAGTCCAGCAGAATGTTCACCACGCTGGCGACCAGCAGGAAATAAAACGGGTGCCGGGAATCCCCCAGTGCCCGCAGCACGCTGGAGGCGTAGTTATACAGCACCGTAGCCGGGATGCCCAGAAAAATGATTCGGATGTAGAGCACCGCATCGGCGTACAGCTCCTCCGGCGTATGGATGAGCCGGAGCAGCGGCCCTGCCATCAGGGTGGTAAGCACGGTGAACACTACGCTCAGCACCAGACAGAGCAGTGCGCCGTTCAGCAGGTATTTTTGCAGTCCGTCCTTATCCTTTGCGCCAAAGGTCTCTGCCGCCGGGATGCCAAAGCCCACGCAGGCACCCTGCACAAAGCCCAGAATGAGAAAGTTGAGGGAGTAGGTGGTGCCCACCGCGCCCAGCGCATCGGTGCCCAGACACCGCCCTACGATGACGGTATCCGCAAAGCTGTACAGCTGCTGGAATAAGGTGCCCAGCACCAGCGGCAAGGCGAACCGCAGGATCTGGAACAGCGGCTTGCCCACCGTAAGGTCGGTGGTGCCGGATTTCTTCTTTTCGATCGTAGCCATAGCGGAAAAACTCCTTATCTATTTTGTTTTCCTTTTTTCTTATTGTATCACAATCTCGGACGGTAGCTGAACCGTTTCTGTGATAGAAAAACTGCTTTTTGTGATAGGAATAAAATGCGGGCGGTGTTATCAGGGCCTAAAGCAGGGACAACCAAGTGTTGAAACATGTATAATACGATTGAACGAAAATTTCAGCCTTCCCGGTTTCGACTACTTGAACGTTTACGCATTTGTAGTATAATAAAGATAGAGGATAGCGGCGTTGACCAGCTATCGGTGGCGATGAAGCAGTGGACTGGTTCGGTATCAGCCGATTGTGGAGCCAGACCATGGGTTGAGCATGAACCACAAGCCGAATAGACCACAGGGTCGAAAGAAAACGCTATAATAGAAGATGCCCACCAGCTTATGGCGAAAACCATAGGCCGGCGGGCATCGTGTTCTTTATGGGGTGCACTTAATCTTCCAGCCTGCCGTGGTCACACCCCAGCGAGAGATAGTGCTCCATCTCCTCACCCAGCACGAGTTGTGCATACTCCAGCGGCTTATTGTACAGCAGCCAGTTCAGCTCTGCCCGCTGCGCCGGGGTGTTGCCGTATTCGTCCTCAATGGCGATGCAGTCGATGGCAACGGTGGTGCCATCTGCAAACCCGGCTACCACCCGGTTGGTGTCCATATTGAAGCAGCAGGAAAGCAGTTTGTTCATGGTGAACCTCATTTCTATATCAAACGGTGTCTGTTCGGATGTCCTAAAC
>SKEE01003257.1_pt1 | contig 9813 bp, 7 predicted proteins | sample 4826661 | NCBI WGS metagenome assembly SKEE01 (sample SAMN11008817, study PRJNA524170) | human gut metagenome | biome: Human fecal sample; material: Feces; isolation source: fecal sample from pouch patient p20 | host: Homo sapiens | place: Israel: Tel-Aviv | collected 2016-11-14
GGCACTTATATTTTGCGCAGCGGGATACCACCCCGGCCTGCTTCGGACCTTTTGTGACTATTCTTAAATTGTTATTTCCTCACAAACATTATAGCTCCAGTGATGTCATGACGCCGACCTCCATCACCCTGGATGACGGGCAGGAATACAAGCTGAGCAGTTCCGAGATGCAGTTTGCCTTCTCTGTCTATGGTTCCATTCGTGTGGGAGACCGGGTAACGCTGATCTGTGAGAAGAGTGAGAATTCCAACGGCGACGCGACCTACACCGTTGTGGATTACGTGGAAGATTAAGGGAGGCCGGATATGTTTGAGAAATTATCTGCGAAATTTGGAAAGGCACCATCTGCAGCGGACTATGAAGGGAAAAATGGAACAGGCGGAGCGAGCGGTTCTGGAAATGCTGGAAAAGCATCTGGAAAAAAAGGAAAACAGCTCAGTGGTAAAAATAGAAAGAAGCGTGTGCTGCTGATCGCCGCAGGAGTGGCAGTTCTTGCGGGCGGCGGTTTGTTCTGGCACAGCCACAGCGCAAAGGCAAAAATGGCCAGCGCAAAAACGGGAGAGCAAAAGACAGCCATAGCCACCGTGGGAACCCTGACTTCGGAACTGACTTCCTCTGGCACCATTTCCCCAAAAGATACCTATACCATTACTTCTCTGGTGGAGGGAACCGTGCTGACGGCAGATTTTGAGGAGGGAGATCAGGTAACGGAAGGACAGGTGCTTTATCAGATTGATGCTTCCTCCGTAGAGTCAGATCTGAAATCCTCAGAAAATTCCCTGGCCCGTGCCAATAAGAGCTATCAGCAGGCGTTGGAGGACTACCAGGAAGCAGTCAGCAATTACAGCGGCAATACTTATAAGTCTACCCGCACCGGATTTATTAAAAAATTAAATATCCAGGTGGGAGATAAGGTGGGTTCCAATACAGATCTGGCGGAGCTTTATAATGACCAGACTATGAAGCTGAAGGTTCCGTTTCTGGCAGGGGAAGCTGCGGTTATCCCGGCGGGAAGCCAGGCTGTGGTCACCCTGACCGACACCGAGGAGCAGCTTACGGGTGTGGTTACGGCAGTCAGCAACATGGATGAGGTACTGGATGGCGGGCGCATCGTCCGCTACGTTACTATGGAGGTGGAAAACCCGGGCGGCCTGACCACATCCCACAATGCCACCGTTACCATCGGTGAATTTGTCTGCTGCAGTGAGGGCACTTTTGAGGCCATGACCGATACCACCATGAAGGCATCCATTACCGGAAACGGCAGTCTGGAGGTTGAGGAGCTTCTGGTGCATGAGGGTGACTATGTGACCTCCGGCACGCCGCTGTTCCGCATTAAGAGTAAGGATGTGGAAGACATTCTGGATTCCTATCAGGATGCGGTGGACCAGGCTCAGGAGAAGATTGAGTCGGCCCAGAGCAATGCGGACAATAAGCAGGAAACCTACGATAATTATACCATTACCGCGCCGATCTCCGGCCAGGTCATCACCAAGAACGTGAAGGCAGGAGACAAGATTGCCCGAAGCTCCAGCAGCTCCACTTCGACCCTGGCAGTCATTTATGATCTGTCTGAGGTGACCTTCGAGATGTCTGTGGATGAGCTGGATGTGGGCCGGGTCAAGGTGGGCCAGACGGTCAATGTCACGGCGGACGCCATTGAAGGAAAAACTTTTACAGGCAAGGTCACTAACATCAGCCTGCAGAGCTCCCAGAGTAACGGCGTTACCAACTATCCGGTTACTGTGACTCTGGATGAGGTGGGAGACCTGCTTACGGGTATGAACGTGGATGGAACTATCATCCTGGATCAGGTGGATGATGCGCTGATGATTCCGGTGGATTCCCTGATGCGTGGCAACCGCGTGTATGTGAAGGATGACAGCGTGACCAGACAGCAGGGCAACATACCGGCCGGATTTAAGGCAGTGGATGTGGAGACAGGAATCAGCAATGATGATTACGTGCAGATCACAAGCGGTCTTTCCGAGGGTGATGAGGTCTATGTGGATTCCGCGTCCAGCAATACCAGCACCGATATGTTCCAGATGGGCGGAATGGGCGGTCCTGACGGCGGCATGGGAGGCGGCCCTGGCGGCGGAAATGGCGGACAGGGCGGAAACGTCGGCAGCCGTGGCGGTGGAAATGGCGGAAACCGCGGTGGCGGCGGAATGCCGTAAAGGAGAGTATAGATGGCAGAACCTTTGATCGAATTAAAAGACATTTACAAAATATATCATATGGGAGATGAGCAAGTCCGTGCCAATGACGGCATCTCCCTTACCATCAACCGCGGCGAGTTCGTGGCGATTGTGGGAAAGTCCGGCAGCGGAAAATCCACCCTCATGAACATCATCGGCGCGCTGGATGTGCCCACCTCCGGCAGTTATCTGCTGGGCGGTGAGGATGTAGACCAGATGAGCGATGACCAGCTAGCAGACATCCGCAACCGGATGATCGGCTTCATTTTCCAGCAGTACAACCTGCTTCCAAAATCCAACCTTCTGGAAAATGTGGAGCTTCCGCTTCTGTATGCGAAGGTTCCGGCAGAGGAGCGGCGGGAGCGTGCCATGCGTTCCCTTAAGCGGGTCGGACTGGCAGATAAATGGAAGAACATGCCGAACCAGCTATCCGGCGGCCAGCAGCAGCGTGTCTCCATTGCCCGGGCCCTGGCAGGAGATCCGTCCCTGATCCTGGCGGATGAGCCAACTGGCGCGCTGGATTCCAAAACCAGTCATGAAGTATTGAATTTTCTGAAGGAACTCAACAAAGAAGGAAACACCATCGTCATGATCACCCACGACAATGCCATTGCCCTGGAGGCAAAGCATGTGGTGCGGATCCACGATGGAAAGATCAATTTTAATGGAGATGTGAAAGACTATGCTGCAATCATTTAAGCTGGCCATCAAGAGTATCTGGAGCAACAAGATGCGCTCCTTTCTGACCATGCTGGGCATTATCATCGGCGTGGCTTCGGTTATCATTCTGGTAAGTCTGGTGAACGCCTACATGTCCTATATGACAGAAAGCTTTGCAAGCCTCGGAACAAACCAGATCAGCGTAAATATGGTCAATCTTCCGTCCCGGTCAGTAGCGGTGGATGAGATGTATGCGTTTTATGAGGAAAATACCGAAAGCTTTGACCATATGACGCCCATGGTGAGCATCAGTGCTACCGTAAAAAACGGCACGGACTCTATGACTTCTACATCAGTGAACGGCATCAGTGAGGATTATCTCGGCATCAAGGACTGGACGCTGGCCTATGGGCGCAACATTCAGTATGCTGACATTACCGCACGGCACAAGGTCTGCGTGATCGGTGCTTATGTGGCAGATGAGCTGTACGGAAGTGCAGAGAAGGCTTACGGCGAGACCATCAAGGTAAACGGATATGCGTTTCAGATTGTGGGCGTGGTGGAACAGCAGGACGATACACTGGAAGAGGGCGGCACCGATGATTTTCTGTTCATGCCCTACAGCTGCGCGGTTAAGATGGCCCGCAATGCCAGCATCAACAATTATACCTTTACAATCCGCGATCTGTCCGCGGCAACGGAAGGCAAGAACCTGATCGAAAATTTCCTGTATGAAAAATTCAAAAATGAAGATTTGTATACAGTCACGGCTATGAGTGAGATGCTGGATTCCTTAAACAGCATGATTGCCATGGTATCGGCAGGCCTGGGCGGCATTGCCGGAATCTCCCTGCTGGTGGCAGGCGTCGGCGTTATGAACATCATGCTGGTGTCAGTCACAGAGCGGACAAGAGAAATCGGCATCCGCAAGGCACTGGGAGCAAAGCGGAGCGTCATTATGCAGCAGTTTGTTATTGAAGCGGCGGTGACCAGTTCACTGGGCGGTGTGATCGGAATTCTGCTGGGAAGCATTGCCACCTCCACCATTGGAGCACTGGCCGGGCTAAACGCGACGCCAACCCCGATGGCCGTGATCGTGTCCTTCAGTGTGTCTGTGGGAATCGGCCTGCTGTTTGGATATATGCCTGCAAGCCGCGCGGCAAAGCTGAACCCGATCGATGCGCTGCGGAGTGAGTAAGGAAGGAGAGAGAGCATGAGCAAAAAAGAATTTCGAGACAAAAAATCGTTTTCTGGAGATGTCCGGCAGAAATCATGTTTTGTTTCAGGCTTTTGCAGAGAGATGTCATTTGCTGCTTACAGATGCCTGCGAAAGTCTGTGCCAGCCACTGCTGCGGCAGCAGTACTGCTTGCGTCTGCGTTTGTGACTGTCCCGCAGTTTCCATCCTACGCATCCGATAAAGCCGTGGAGACTGTCTACCTTGGTACCCCGGCTCATGTCTGGTGGGAGACGGACACTACCGGCAAGTGGTCTTCCGTTTCAAAAGCCCATGAGTATCAGGTGAAATTATACATAGCAGACAGCGTGGACCGGGATGAAGACAACTGGCGCAAGGTGGATTTCGATGATGAAAGCATGGAAGAAGCCGAGTGCGTCATGACAAAGCGCACCGGGGAAACCTCCTGCGATTTCAGCGCCTACATGGATGACCTTCACACCTACTTCTTCGTGGTGCGGGCCACACCAAAAGTCAGCGAGCAGGCCTATGTGAAAGCCGGTTGTTGGGTAGGTTCCCCGGACGCAGACTATCGCGCAGCTCAGGTAATCGGCTATACAGATGGCAAGTGGCGCAACTATCTGGAAGGAAGCCGCTACCAGTTAGAGGACGGAAGCTACCTCGGCGCAGGCTGGCAGCGCATCGAAGCCAGTTGGTACCTGCTCGATGACCAGGGCTACCGCCTCACCGGCTGGCAGGAGCGGGACGGAAACCGCTATTACCTGGGCGAAACCGGCCAGATGGCCACCGACTGGTTCGTCTGGAACGATAACTGGTACTACGCCGACAAAACTGGCGCCATGCAGACCGGCTGGGTCATGACCGAGCCAGGGAAATATTATTATATGGATGAGAATGGTGTATGGAAGGAAGACGCTGTGAGAAATGAAGAATGATTGGATTTTGCGGTAAACGTATCATTGATTTTGGACTGTTATCCGTGGCAATTTTTAAAGGGAGATTACAACGCCGCAGTGCTGTAGTCTCCCTTTGTAACTGATTTTATCGTTGTCCGCCAACACTCCAGCCCATACGTCTGGAATCACTATCAGGTTTTGTCGTTGCCTGCCAACCCTCCGGCCTGCATCACAGCCCTCGACCAGATCCGGGAGCAGGAATATGCAGAAGTATGTGCAGGAATAGCCATGGTTCTGCTTTTTGTTGCCTGAGCAACTGTCCAAAAGTACCAAATCCTCTCAGTTATGATAGAAACAGAAAAAATTGAGAGGACGATGGATATGAAAAATTTAAAGAAGAAAATTTTAGGTGCAGTGTTTGGTGTATTTGCGGCAATCAGTCTGACAGTTCCGTCCTATGCGGCAGTTTGTGTGTCCGGCAGCGCAGATTCGCTGCAGCAGGATCCGCATTATAAAGAGGTGTCGGAAATTGCGGAGGGCTTATCGGAATGTATGCCGAATGAGGCGCAGAAAAAATATGTATACAGTGTAACTATGACCAGAATTTTTTATGCCGGAAAGCTATTCAGACCTGAACTGCCAGATTTTTCAGCCATTTCTTCTGGCGATAACGCAGGTAACCGAGGATGGCCTTATAAATTTCTTCGGTCAGAACCAGGGCATATACGCCGTAGATTGGCAGATTCCACAGGAATGCACCTAAAAATGCAAGCGGAACGCCGAGAAACCATACGCCGCTGGTATCTAAAAACAGACACATCTTTGTATCACCGCCGCTTCTGAGCACACCCACAACGTTGACATAGTTAAACATTTTCGCAGGCATGTAGAGGGCGAAGACCAGCAGGCACCGGTTTACATCCTGAGCAACCTGTGGCGTGATATTGTAAATTCCGATGATCTTCCAGCGGCCTAAGACCAGCAGAATATCAGCTGTCACAGTGACCAGAAACTGCAGGATGAAAAACTGAGTGGCATATTTTTCAGCCTGTTTTATGTGTCCGGCGCCCAGTTCATGTCCAAGAATTACGGCTGTCGCAGCGCTCAGGCCCTGAAAGAGTACAACTGCGATGTCCTGTATCGTAGTGGCAACGGTAATGGCGGCCACTGCGTCATCACCCATACGTCCGTAGGCCAGAGAGTACATGGTCGTTCCCAGTCCCCACATAAATTCGTTGGCGATGACCGGGGCAGAGGTCTCCACAAAACGGAAGATAAAGGATTTGGACCAGCCAAACATGCCCCTTGGACCGCAGGCTAAAGCAAGCTTCTTTCCATATACATAACCAAGAACCAGAATCAGTTCAATGCATCTTGCGATCAGAGTCGCGCAGGCCGCACCGGCAACACCCATAGCCGGGGCTCCGAGTTTTCCAAAGATCAGCACATAGTTTAAGCAGATATTAAGACCGATGGCAATACAGCTGCAGATCAGCGGAAACATGACGATATTGGTAGCACGAAGCATTGCCACATATACATTGGTAAGAGCAAGGAATGGATAGGCAATGGCTGCGATCCGCAGATATTGTGCTCCCAGTGCGATGCTGCTTTCGCTGGTAGTAAAGATCCTCATGACCATTTTCGGATTGCTCAGGCTCGGAATTACAAAAAACAGAGCACCGGTCAGTGCCAGAAGTATAGAAAGTCCGAGGACTTTCCGGATATGTTTGACATCACTGTTCCCCCAGAATTGGGCAGCTAAAATACCGCCGCCACTGACAATTCCGAATACCAGCAGAGAAAATACGAAAAATACCTTGTTTGCGAGGCCGACAGCTGCAATCGCTGTAGATCCCAAGCCTCCGATCATAAGGGTGTCTACCATATTTACAATGGTGTTTAACATTCCCTGCAATGCGACAGGGCATGCAATCATAAGTGCTTTTTTCAGGAAAGGCCCATCCTGTAGCATTTCCCTTGTTTTGTTGAATAATCCTCCCATGTTCTTCTCCGTTTGTTCTTATTTACATTCTGGCTGAGTCCCATCTTCTGTTTTTGTTTTCGGGGTATAAAAAAAGCAGTTAGACATTTAGCCTAACTGCCGGTAGGTACTCACCCACTGGGATTATACTGAAAAGAGGTGGGTTTTTCAACAAACAGTTACAGAGCTCAGAGCTTATTATGAAAATAGGCAGCACTGTTATCAAAGTTAAAAACAGACTAAGATCGTATTTTGGGGTGTTATTATGAAAAAAATATGCTATACTTGTTAAGAAACTGACAAGAAAAATCATCATTCTAATACAGAAGTGATACAACGCGAGGAGGAATTTCATGAACCAGAATCCATTTGGGGGTCAGGATCCGTTTGAGTATCTGCGCAGGCAGATGGAAGAACAGCTGCGGCAGAAGCAGCAGAAGAACCAGTGGCAGAAGCAACAGTCCGGAGGCGCAAACCAGAACCGGCAAAATGGCAGTGCGGGCGGTTCAAAAAATGAAGAACCGGAACGCTTTGATTCCGACGGCAATCCTATAAAGAACAAAAAGAAAAAACTCCGTCTGTTCCGCAATACCGGAGTGGCTGTTGCGGTGGTGGCGCTGGCTATGATTGGCATCAACAGCTACTATGTCCTTGATGAGGAAAACTACGCGGTGGTGACAACCCTTGGAAGTCCCCAGGCAGAGTCCCAGGCGGGACTGCATTTTAAGATTCCGTTCATTCAGAATGTGACCATGGTTTCCAAGGGCATCAAAGGCATGCCGATCGGCTATATTCCGGAGAGTGGCGAGTCGGTGGATGAGGAATCCATCATGATCACCAAGGATTTCAACTTTGTTAACACCGACTTCTATCTGGAATACATGGTGAATGATCCGGTGAAGTATCTGTATGCTTCTTCAGATCCGGAGGCTACCCTGAAAATGCTGGCGCAGTCCTACATCCGTGATACGGTAGGCATCTATAATGTGGACGATGTCATTACCACCGGAAAAGCGGTGATCCAGTCGGAAATCAAGGAGAAGCTGACCAACCGCATGATCGCGGAAGATATCGGGCTTTCTGTGGTAAACATCACCATTCAGGACGCGTTCCCTCCAACAGAGGAGGTCTTAAGCGCATTTAAAAATGTAGAAAACGCGAAGCAGGGCAAGGAGACGGCCATCAACAATGCCAACAAGGACCGCAATGAGAAGATTCCCCAGGCAGAGGCTGAGTGCGACCAGATCATCAAGAACGCGGAGGCAGAAAAGGAAGCCCGCATCAACGAGGCTCAAGGCCAGGTGGCACGTTTTGAGCAGATGTACACGGAGTACAGCAAGTACCCGTTTATCACAAAGCAGCGTATGTTCTACGAGACCATGGAGGATGTGCTTCCGTCCATGAAGGTTTACATTGTGGATGAGAGCGGTACCCAGAAAATGCTGCCCCTTGACAGTTTTACATCCGCAATGCAGTCAGCAGGCAGCGGAGCAGCGGAAACTGGAAACAGCAATACCAAAGCAGACGGCAACAGTACCGGGCAGGCCGCAGATACTGATTCTGCGAATGCACAGTAGGACACGGAAGGAGGAAGTTCATCATGAAAAAAATAGCAAAAGCCTTCAGCGGCCTGATCATCATTGCGGCATTGTTTGTTTTAGGAAATTCCCTGGTCATCACCTACCCGGATGAATATATGATCGTGCGCCAGTTCGGTGAGATCGTCCGTGTAGTAGAGACTCCTGGCGTTTCCGTAAAGATCCCATTCGTGCAGACCAGTGCGCCGATCCCGAAAGCACTTCAGATTTATGATATCCCGAAATCGGATGTCATCACGAAGGATAAAAAGAGTATGATCGCGGATGCCTTTGTTCTCTGGAAGATTTCCGATTCGGTGCTCTTCACCCGCCATTTAAATGGCCAGGTAGCCCAGGCCCAGTCCCGTATTGCGGCATCGGTCTTTTCTTCCATGAAGTCTGTGATTTCCAACATGGATCAGACAGAAATCATCGAGAACCGTGATGGAAAGCTGGCAGAAGATATCAAAGATAACATCGGCGCTTCCCTGGATGGATACGGCATAGAGGTTCTGGCGGTAGAGACGAAATCCCTGGATATGCCGGATGATAACAAACAGTCCGTGTACGACCGTATGATCTCGGAACGAAATAACATTGCAGCTTCCTACACAGCCCAGGGTAATTCCTCTGCTCAGAAGATCAAGAACGACACCACGAAAGAGGTATCCGTCATGAAGTCCGAAGCCAATGCCGAGGCAGAGAAAATCAAGGCAGAAGGCGAGGCCCAGTACATGCAGATCCTCTCCAATGCCTACAACGATGCCAGCAAGGCAGACTTCTACAACTTCGTCCGTGCTCTGGACGCAGCCAAAGCATCCTTAAAGAACGGAAACAACACCCTGATCCTGGACAAGAGTTCGCCAATCACACAGGTATTCTACGGATATTAACAATTTAAAAGCACTAACAATATAGGTCCGAAGCCGGTAATCCCGGCATACCGCTGCGCAAAATATGGGTATTGTGTTCGGACGATGCAGCTGACAGCCGTTTGCGGATAGTCGGACAAGATGTCCGCCTACCTCAAACACCAGTCGCTGCATAGCCGGACACGTATACCCATATTTATGCTCCGTGGAATGCCGGGATAACCGGCTTCTGCTGTATTGGCACCGCTACGAGAGAAATAAAATCAGCCAGAACGGTACTGATAAAAGCCATGATTTCCAGCTTTTACCAGTACCATTCTGGCTGTGTTTTTTATTACCGTAGAATAGCAGGAAAGCAGAAGCAGGCCGGGGTGGTATCCTGCGTAGCATAAATATAAGTGCAACGTGTCCGGCTATGTGGCGACTG
>SKEE01003260.1_pt1 | contig 9804 bp, 13 predicted proteins | sample 4826661 | NCBI WGS metagenome assembly SKEE01 (sample SAMN11008817, study PRJNA524170) | human gut metagenome | biome: Human fecal sample; material: Feces; isolation source: fecal sample from pouch patient p20 | host: Homo sapiens | place: Israel: Tel-Aviv | collected 2016-11-14
TTGTCTTTAATTCTGAGAAAATTTGTGATAAGATTTAGTTGTTCCATATGAACCCTTTCTAATGTGAGTTTCGTCGCTTTTCATTATAGGTCATATGGGACTTTTTTTCTACACTAAAAAAGGCTCCATAATCTCTACAGTGGATTTACCCACTACAGAAATTATAGAGCCGTCATTTCGATGGCAGGGCTTTTTAATATTTGGTACACTAACTTCTTATCTATATTTTGGTGGATTTTAAGTTGACATCTACAAAGTTTAATGTTTGAATACATTCAAAAATATATTTGAATGAGATGTTTTATGATTAAAAATGTTGTTACTTCAATAATCCTGTATTCTGGGACAGCCGTAGACTTACTTATTATCCTAATGTTATTTTTTGCCAAAAGAAAAAGCAGAAAAGACATCATCAACATCTATTTAGGACAATTTCTAGGCTCTGTTAGTCTAATATTGCTAAGTTTGCTTTTTGCATTTGTCTTAGATTATATTCCTAGTAAAGAGATTTTAGGTCTGCTCGGTTTGATTCCAATTCTCCTAGGCCTCAAAGTTTTGCTTTTAGGAGATTCTGATGGAGAAGCTATTGCCAAAGAAGGTTTGCGCAAAGATAATAAAAACCTGATTTTTCTAGTCGCTATGATTACTTTTGCAAGTTGTGGTGCTGACAATATTGGTGTCTTTGTCCCATATTTTACTACCTTAAATTTAGCGAATTTGATAGTGGCTTTACTTACCTTTCTAGTCATGATTTATCTCTTGGTTTTTTCTGCCCAAAAATTGGCACAAGTCCCTTCTGTTGGAGAAACTTTGGAAAAATATAGCAGATGGTTTATTGCCGTTGTTTATTTAGGATTGGGGATATATATCCTGATTGAAAACAACAGTTTTGACATGCTATGGACTGTGTTAGGCTAGGAGAAAATATTTTGAAAAAAGATAGTATCTGCCAAGTGAATGTTATAAATCAACAAAATGTTACAACCGCAACGAACTACCTTGAAAAGGAAAAAGTCCAAAAATCACTTCGCATTTTATCAAAGTTTACCGATAATAAACAGATAAATATCATCTTTTATCTCCTTGCTGTTGAAGAACTATGTGTCTGCGATATAGCCTGTTTACTAAATCTCAGTATGGCATCTGCCTCCCACCATCTTCGTAAACTAGCCAATCAAAATATATTGGACACTAGAAGAGAGGGGAAAATTATATATTATTTTATAAAAGATGAGGAAATCAGAGATTTTTTTAAACAACTTGGATAACAACTCCATGATTATAGCTCATGTATCTAGACCTACTTTTTATCACTATTTTACAGATAAATATAATCTCTCTAATTGTCTATATGATAAACTGTTATCAGAAACTTATAATGACTTTTTAGCTGACCGTGACTTCAGAAAGTATTTTTTTAAAAGTTTTCTAATACTAAAAAATAATCAAGCAATCTTTGAACATCTTTTCGCAAATCCTGATGACCAAAATTCTTTATATAGCTATTGTATAAAATCTAATCTTGAACGCTTCAAAAGTTTTTTAAACATGAAACTTATTAGTAATGAACAGCTAATTCAACTTCATACCTATGTGGTTGGTTCGACTTATGTTGGTTGGCAAATTGTTATTGGTGATTTCGAGATGAGTTTGGAAGAAGGGGTAAACTATTTAATTAATAATATTCCTGATTTCATCAAAACTGTTCTACAAATTGATTAGTCATAACTAGACATATATTATTATATTCGAATGTAATTCCATCTGAATATCAAAATGTTATTCAAAAAGAAGGAATATTGTGTACGCTATGTAGCGACTGTTTCAATGAAGAAACTGAAAAGTCCTACTAGAAAAGTTACCTGACTTGTTTCAAGTTAGATGAAATTTAATCAAATTTCAAGCATAATAAAAAGCAGATAAAGGCTCAAGTTAAAGCTTTTTCTATAAATATGAAATCAAACCCTGACAAACCAGGTCTTAAAAAAGCCCGCAAGGCATCACAATTCTCAAAACGTTAATCAATACGATTATATCAACGTTTATGGACATTCAAGAAATATTTCTTGAATGTCTTTTTTGTTGTGAGTGATTTTTGAGAAATGGTGCGAAGTTAAAATTTTTTCATTTATGAGTCATAGAAAACAGAATTCTCTCACAAATCAAATACATCTAGTATTTGATTTTAAAAAAGTATATTTTTTATGAAAAAGTCATTTTATTTTCGAAAGTGATAAATATTTTTCTGAAAATGCATTGATTTTTTTGGGGAAAAGGCCTATATTGTTTAGTGGCGGTACTGGACCAGCCGATGGTACTAACTCAGCAACAACAAGCCCAGGTAAATATCATATCCATCGTATGTTGGAAGCAATGGATAACGAACCGGTCAACTTTGGTCTTTTAGCAAAAGGTGCTGGTCCTAACCCTGAAACTATCGCAGAACAAATTGAAGCTGGTGCCGCTGGTGTTAAAACCCACGAAGACTGGGGTGCAACCGCAGCTGGTATTGACAATTCATTGAAAGCCTGTGATAAATACGACGTTCAATTTGCCGTCCACACTGACTCTTTGAACGAAGGTGGATTCGTTGAAAATACCTTGAATGCCTTTGCCGGAAGAACCGTCCACACATTCCACACCGAAAGTGCCGGTGGGGGACATGCTCCAGACATCATGGTCGTTGCTGGTCAAGACAATATCTTGCCATCATCAACTAACCCAACAAACCCTTATACTAAGAACGTTATCGATGAATTGTTCGATATGACTATGGTTTGTCACAACCTTGACCCTAAAGTCCCAGAAGACGTTTCATTTGCCGAATCTCGTGTTCGTAAACAAACCGTTGCGGCCGAAGACGTGCTTCATGATATGGGTGCTCTTTCAGTCATGACATCTGATGCGATGGCTATGGGTCGTGTTGGTGAAGTGGCTATGCGTTGTTGGCAATTAGCTGATAAAATGAAAGCTCAATTTGGACCACTTGAAGGTGATAGTGAATTTAACGACAATAACCGTATCAAACGTTATGTGGCTAAATATACTATCAACCCTGCTATCGTCAATGGTATGTCTGATTACATTGGTTCAGTTGAAGTTGGTAAATACGCTGATCTTGTTATTTGGGAACCTTCTAAATTTGGTACAAAACCCAAAATGGTTCTTAAAGCAGGTATGATTACTTACGGTGTTATGGGTGATGCCAGCTCAAGTCTTCCAACACCTCAACCACGTATGATGCGTGATTTGTATGGTGCTAAAGGTAAAGCTATCGGAAGCACAAACATTACTTTTGTTTCACAATACGCTTATGACCATGGTATTAAAGAAGAACTTGGCCTAGACCATATTGTTCTTCCTGTTCATAATACACGTAACTTAACAAAACGTGACATGAAACTTAACAACTACACACCAAAAACAATCAAGATTGACCCTCAATCATTTGAAGTAACAATCGATGATAAATTGATTTCTTGTGATCCTGTTAAAACAATTTCATTGGCACAACGTTATTACTTGTTCTAGGATAATGAGTAACAAGGGAATTCAGTATAATCACATAGTTTTATTGAATTCCCGTTTTTGTTTTTAAGGAGAAAACGATGATTTTAACAGAAGTGTACAAGAATGTTGATGATATCAGTAATTTGCAAGATTTTCACGTTGAAACAGCGATGGTAAAAAGCGATGATTTGCTTAAAAAAGTTTTGCGCGTGACAAGTGACCACGGTCACGATTATGGTATCCGTTTGGACGATGATGTTTTGGGAAATGGCTCAGCCTTTAAACTATCGGATAAAGAATTATTGGTTCTTAGTGTCATTCCTGATGAAATGATGGTAGTGACACCAACAGATATTGACAATATGGGTGAATTGGCTCACATGCTTGGTAATCTTCACAAACCAATTCAAGTTTCTGAAGGAAAAATCTTACTTTTATTTGATAAAGTTGTGGCACAAACTTTGGATAAAAAACACATTCCTTATGAAATCAAAGAAGTTCAATTGACTGAACCACTCCGTTATGTAGATTTGGCGAAATGATGAAATGATATGGATACTAATTTTTTAAACTATCTAGAAGTTTTTCAAGTTCGCGATTCGACCTTTCCAATTGGGACCTTCAACCATTCATTTGGTATGGAGAATTACCTGTTTGACCGTCGCATCAAAAAAGGACCTGAGTTTAAAACATGGCTAAAAAACTATTACAAAACACAGTTCAAATATGGTGAAGGTTTGCTGGTGAAATTGAGTTATGAGGCTTTAGAAGAGGGTGATTTCTCACGTCTTTTAGAACTTGATCATTCAATGGATACCGCAACCATCGCAAAAGAAACAAGGGTTGGGACACGCTTGATTGCCCAACAGATGTTGACCTTGTTAATGAAACTAAATGGTGAAAACATCCCATTTTTGAAGGACTACCAAGCTACGATTAAGCAAAAAGAAGCTTATGGCAATCCTGCTATTGTGTTTAGTTTGTTTGCACATGAAAAAAAGATGCCTCTTCACGAAGCTTTCTTAATGTATGGTTATAGCGTGGCGTCAACGCTTGTTCAAAATGCCGTGCGTACCATTCCTCTTGGTCAAAAATAAGGGCGAGTGATTTTGCGAGATATTGTAGAAGAGATTGCAACCCTCTACCAACCTGTCTCACATTTGACTCAAAACTTCTTGGGAGCAAATTCCCCAGGCTTAGAGTTGGCTCAAATTAATCACGAAACACAAGAAGCACGACTTTTCATGTCATAATTAAATTTTGGAGGATACAACAATGAAACGTACAATTAGAATTGGTGTCGGTGGACCTGTTGGTTCTCGTAAAACAATGATTATCGAACGTCTAACCCGTCATATGGCAGATGATTACAACATCGCGGTTATTACAAACGATATCTACACAAAAGAAGATGCTGAATTTATGGTGAAAAATTCAGTCTTATCTGAAGATCGTATCATTGGTGTTGAAACGGGAGGTTGTCCTTACACTGCTATTCGTGAAGATGCGTCAATGAACCTAGCAGCTATTGAAGAATTGGAAGATCGTTTTGATCATGATTTAGACATCATCTTCTTGGAAAGTGGTGGTGATAATTTGGCTGCAACCTTTAACCCAGAATTGGTTGACTTCACCATTTACATTATTGACGTGGCTGAAGGTGAAAAAATTCCTCGTAAAGCTGGTCAAGGAATGATTAAATCTGATTTGTTTGTCATCAATAAAATTGACCTGGCTCCATATGTTGGTGCTGACCTTGAACGCATGAAAAAAGACTCTGAAAAATTCCGTGCTGACGGTACTTTCTTGTTTACCAACTTGAAAAAAGACGAAGGTCTTCAAGGTGTTATTGACTGGATCAAACGCGACTGCTTATTAGAGGGCTTATAAAGTGAAAGATATTGACGGTTATATTGACTTACGTTTTGTCTACCGCAATAATCGAACAGTAGCAGAAAGAACTTACCGAGAAGGCAATTCTCGGATTTCTGCTTCGATTACTGATACAGGGACAACGCCTGTTTATTTCTTGATTTCAACAGGTGGTGGCTTTATTGAAGGCGAAAGTTATCATCAACATATCAGTTTGGAAGAAAATGCCCATGCTGTGGTCACAAGCCAAGCGCCAAGCTACATTTACAAGTGTGAAAATGGCTTAACGACCAAACAAAGCACCGCGATTACAGTCGGTAAAAATGCGACCCTAGAATTTTATCTTGACGAAGTGGTGCCTTACAAAAACGCTAACTATCTCCAAGAAACGACAGTCGATTTAGACGAAGGAGCATCAATCATCTTAACAGATGGCTCACCTTTTCAACACCATTTTGCAGGTTTGAAAATGACCATCAAACAAAACGACCGCTTGTTGTTGAATGACTTTCTTGTCTGTGACCTGCTAGAAGATGATATGGGTGAGATTGGCTTTTTCGAAGGATACAGAAATTACAATTCCGTGACCATTATTGATCCGCTTTTGACGCAAAAACACGTGGACCAATTCAGAGAAGTCCTAGCTAGTATTGATACGGATTGTCGATATGGTGTTACTCAAATTGATTCAGGTGTGGTCTTGCGTGTGCTTGGACCAAATTACCACGAAAATCGTCGCCTCATATGGTTATTTACCAATTTTTACCGCGAAGAAATCAAAATCTTCTCTCCAATCAATCTTAGAAAGCCGGATGTTCACATTCGATAGGTGAAAATGATGTTTTTAGATGTTATTTTAGGAGGCTTAGGGGCTATCCTTGGTGCCTTTTTGCGTTCAATCTTAAGTGATAATCTCAATGTCAAAGGCAATAAAATCCCTTGGGGAACGCTTTGGGCCAATGTGATTGGCTCTGTGCTTGCTGGTGTCTTGGTTGGTATGGCTGCCAATCATGCCTTGTCCCATATGGCAAATGTCTTTCTCATCGGCGGTTTCTGTGGTGGTTTGACGACCTTTTCAACTTACTCGCTGGAACACTACAAGATGGTCTTGGCAAATACTAAAGGCATCGCTTGGCTCTACTGGTTAGCCTCTGTTCTGATTTGCATCTTCTGTGTTTATGTAGGCCGATGGCTTTATGGAATCATTTAGGAGGGGAACATGAAAAATAGTGAAAAATACAGTGCAATTGCAAGTGGTGCCTTTTTTGGTGGTGGTCTTCGTGTTTTAGTTGGAAATCTCACACCTGCTAGCTGGGGGTCTTCCTTTGCTGTTCTTTGTGTCAATATACTAGCCTGCCTGATTATCGGCTGCTTTACAGGATTATTTATCAAACACGTGACCAATCCTTTTACCAACAAAGCTATCGTGACAGGTTTTTGTGGTAGTTTATCGACTTTTTCATCGTTTTCAGTCGGCATTGTGCAACTCTTGGCGTCCAATCGTGTGATAGAAGCTGCTTGTTATATTGTCTTAAATCTCGTTATCGGCTATGCTGCGGTAGTCGTAGGACTTCGATTGACTTTGGGCAACAAAGTCAAAGAATATTTAGTAAAATAATTTAATGAATTGATTTAGTGAATTAAAAGAAAGAGAGTATATCGTATGGATATACCAGATAATTACTTAAGTCCAGAAACGTGTGCGGTTTTGGCTGCAGGAGCGCTCGCTGTTGTTGGCTATTCTGTGCGAAAAGTCAAGGTTGAATTAAGCGAAAAATCAGAACTAACACCCATGTTAGGGATTGCCTCGTCCCTTTCCTTTTTGATTATGATGTTTAATGTGCCTGTTCCTGGTGGTACAACGGCACACGCTGTTGGAGGAACTTTGCTGGCCATTTTGATTGGACCGTACGCTGCCTGTCTGTCCATAACGGTTGCCTTGATTTTGCAGAGTTTCTTACTTGCAGATGGCGGGATTATCGCTCTTGGCGCCAATGTGTTTAACATGGCCTGCGTGATGCCTTTTGTTGGCTATGCTATTTACCGTTTCTTTGCCAAACACCATCACAGTGACCTTGGGATTATCCTTGGTTCTTATATTGGTATCAATGTATCTGCCTTGCTAGTTGGGGTAGAACTAGGCTTGCAACCTGTTCTTTTCCATACGGCTAGTGGTCAAGCCCTTTACAATCCTTACCCACTATCAATCACAGTTCCTGCCATGACCTTGACGCACCTCTTGTTTGCAGGACCAATCGAAGCCTTCTTTACTTACGTCATTTACCGCTTTGTTAAACGCGTTACTCCAAATGAACTCTACGAAAATGCCGCTATTCAGTCAGAAAATGCCAAAACATCCTTTAAACCCTTGTATTACCTTTTAGGAGCTCTAGTGGTTTTGAGCCCGATTGGATTATTAGCTCAAGGAACAGCCTTTGGCGAATGGTCAAAATCTGAAATGCTAGATAAATTAAAATCAGAAGGTGTAGCAAGCCAATTACCACAAGGGATGGCTAAAGGATTGGACTATCAAGGTTTGTTTAGTGACTACACAATTCCAGGCACCAATCTCCCACTAGGATATATTTTGAGTGCTAATACTGCCATTATTATCTTTGTTTTAATCGGGAAAGTATTAGGAAGTCTGAATGGAAAAGAGAGAGACTAATCTAACTTTACCTACTTGGTTAACCGCAGAAAATCACGATAACATCAAGACGGACCCCCATCGCAATTACATTCAGATCAACATCAGGGGTGTTATTTGCCTGCTTAATTTTTTAACAAATACCAACGTTTCTTACTCCTCCAAAAAATCCCCTTGGATACGCCTACTATCTTTAATTACCTATACTATCATGATTTTAAAAGGAACCAGCTTAACCTATCTTTGGATAGTAGGACTGTTGTTGTTTATCAAATTGAGCGTTTTGCCAGGCTCAGTTATCATTAACATTATCAAAAAATTGTTTCGTTTGCTTATCGTATCTGCCATTGTTTTACTCCCAAGTATTGTGATTAGCCAAAACGATATGACCCTATTTTTGATACGCGTTGGATTGATTTTAGTGAATATTTCCATCTTCCTCACCATTACCTCGTGGCAGCAGTTTATTTTAGCGCTTCGTCAATGGCATCTGCCTACGATTATCATCCTAGTCATTGACATCACGATAAAATACATTTATATGCTAGGAATGTTTTTAGAGGAATTATTATACAGTATTCGTTTGCGGACCTTGGGGCAACACGTGAGCCGCCAAGTTTTAGGGGCCTTATTAGGACAATTGTATTTGTCCTCAAAAGAACGCACAACCGAAACCTACCAAGCTATGGTGCTAAGAGGTTATACCCGTGATTCAAAGGGGTATTCTTTGGATAGACGCCTCCCTTTTAACCGCTATGATTTCGGTGTTTTAGTCGAATTAGTTGCCTTGATTGTCTTATATTTTATCTAAAGTAGGAGTCGCTGATGATTAAAATAGAAAACGGAAGTTATCATTATACAAATAGTATTGGGATTCATGATATTAACCTCGACATTTCTAAGGGAGAAACGGTCTGTATCATGGGACCCAACGGTTCAGGGAAATCCACTTTATTGAAGTTGATAGTCGGATTGTACCCTTTTGAGGACGGAGAATATTTCTTTGAAGGCGATAAGATTGATGCTGATTTCTTAAATGATAATCAAAAAGTCGGCAATTTTTATCGCCATTTTGGCTTTGTTTTCCAAAATCCCGACATTCAACTGCTTAACATGACCGTCTATGACGAGGTAGCTTTTGGCTTGCGTAACCTAGATTTATCAGAAGACGAAGTCAAGCAACGTGTCATGGATAGCCTAGAATTGCTGGGTATTACCCACCTCAAGGAGCGCGTGCCCTATCACCTCTCAGGTGGTGAAAAGAAACTAGTCGCTATCGCGAGTGTCCTAGTCATGAACCCAGACGTGATTATTTTTGACGAACCCTTTAACGGCTTGTCCCCTAAATATCGCAAGCTCATTACAGAGCTGATTCAACGACTTCAAACGATTGGCAAGACCTTTATCATCTCAAGTCACCATTTTACGCAAATTCGATACCTCGTTGATAAGGCTTATATTTTTACAGAAGACCATACACTTGACAAAGAAGTCCTCCTCAAAGATTTGGAAGACCTACCAGACTTTATCGAGTATTTGGACAATATATAGACATACCAAAAAGTAGCAGAAATCCCCATGAACTGCACCCCAAAAGTGGCTCATTGTCAACTGTAGTGGGTTGATGCTAGCTAACATCTAGAGAGAACAAATTGGTTTTCTCTTTTTTGACGTTCAAAGCGATGAGAATGCGTTTTTTAAAGTTTTCAAAGTTCCTAAAGCCATAGGCATTCCGCTTGATAACCTTGATCAGATTGTTAGTAGCTTCGAGTTTG
>SKEE01003264.1_pt1 | contig 9791 bp, 5 predicted proteins | sample 4826661 | NCBI WGS metagenome assembly SKEE01 (sample SAMN11008817, study PRJNA524170) | human gut metagenome | biome: Human fecal sample; material: Feces; isolation source: fecal sample from pouch patient p20 | host: Homo sapiens | place: Israel: Tel-Aviv | collected 2016-11-14
ATTTTGTCCGGATGAAGGCGCCGTAGCGGGCTACGGCAACTGAATTCGGGCAAAATATGCCGCAAACTGGGGCGTGCAGATTGCGGGAATGATTTTTCAGACACGCTCTAGCAGTTACGAGTCAATATGCATTTCTAATCACCTTCGGTGATGGTTGACTTGTATGTCTCGGGATCTTGGTAAAATACATGCCAGAACACCTTGCGGAATGCTACCTGCTGAATAGTACCGATAATTCTTACAGAATGAGAAACAACGAGGAACTTTATGGATACACCTAACACACAAAACAATACCAGCCGGATGCGGGAATCACGCAAACTGGAACAAAAACGGAAACGCCAGCAACAGGTCCGGCGTCAAAAGATATTTCTTGCCTGTTCCTGTCTGATCCTGACTGCCGGAATCGGTTTATTCGTCACACTCTATCAGAATCATCAAAGGGCCGCCGCCCAGGAGGCCGAACTCCGGAAACAGATAAAACAAAAGCAGGTATCTGAGCTGCAAAAACAGCAGAAACTGGAAAATAATACCATTCATTTTGTCGCCGTCGGCGATAATCTGATTCATCAGGGAATCTATGAATCTGCAGATACCACACAGACCGTATGGAATTATGATCACCTGTATGAACACATCCGGGATGATATCTCTGCCGCAGACCTCGCCGCAGTCAATGAAGAAAGCATCTTTGTATCCGATCACGCAAACATTTCTTCTTATCCCGCTTTCGGATCCCCTGTGGAAATCGGTGATGCACTTGTTACCGCCGGATTCGATATCGTGGAACAGGCAAACAACCATGTTTTTGACAAGGGAATCACCGGTATTACCGACACTATCCGATACTGGAAAACCAGTCACCCGGAAGTTGCTCTTCTCGGTATCCATGATTCCGCAGAAAGTGCCGGTGAAATCACTACCATCAGTTGTAAGGATGTTACTTTTTCCCTTCTCAACTACACAACTACAGTAAACAATGAACCTTACGATGAACTTCCGGATTATGCAGTTGATCTTCTCCGCACAGATCAGGTAATATCCGATGTCAAAAAAGCAAAGGAAATCAGTGATATGACCATCGCCTTTCTTCACACCGGAGCAGAATATTCCACTGAACCAGATACTGAGGAGAAAACATTTCTCCAGTTGCTGTTACATCAGGGTGTCGATATTGCCATCTGTGCCCATAGCCATACGCTACAGAATTTTGAGACACTGACAGATGACAGCGGACATCAGATGTTGGTCTATTACTCTCTTGGAAACTTTATTTCCACGCAGAAAGACCCTATCTGTCTCCTTGGCGGCATGGCAGATATTACCATTGTTCGGGATCCGGTCTCCGATGCTCTTTCCATCCGTAATGCTGATCTGGTTCCTCTGGTTACTCATTATAATCATGATCAGAATATCTATACCGTTTACAAGCTTTCCGATTACACCGACAAGCTCGCTGCCTCCCATGGTGTTCATGCCGAAAGCACAGAACCTTTCACTCTGGAAACTTTACAGGAACAATATAAAAAGGTGCTGACTCAGGATTATCACACCCTGGGTTAGCACCCGTTTTTTACTCATTCTGTGACTGTTCAGTATTCTCACAGTTACCTGCGGAATAGTTACCTCATTTTTCCAATATGAAAACCGACACGTTCTTTCATCTCTTCCACTTTTCTCGGCATTCTGTTCATTTTCGCTTTGAACAGATGCAACGAAAAATCAAATGTATAGATCACAACCACGACTGCCGCCAGGTTTCTGCCAAATCGAACAGAATAGCTGTCGGATACGAAGTTTACAAATCTCTGCAGGAAGCCAAACATAAAGATTGTATAGAATCCCCACGCTATAGTACTCTCCAGACAGATCACACCTTTATAATTAAAAGGTTTCTCCGTATAATCCCACCAGACCTGTCCAAACAGATTTCGCATAAGCACTGCCGTAATATATTCAAGCATCGTAGCAAGAACCGCGCCCGCCAGATAAAGCACCACATATTGGCCTTCCAGCGGACGAAGCATGCCATACACTGACAAAGCTCCTACTGCATAGATCGGACAAAAGGGTGAAAACGCAAATCCGCGGTTAGTCAGTTTCCTGTTACAAAATGACATATAGATGGATTCCACTACCCACCCCATGAAACTATACAGGATAAACCATTGGATAAAATGATACAGATCCGTGCCATACACTGCATGTGTCCACATAGAAATTTCCCCTCATTTCTTTTTCTGCACTTATAAGCAGATTTCTATTCTGCGAAAATTATATCATATGCCTTTGCAAAAGACTATACAGATTTCAAATCTTAAAGAAATTATAAGATTTGAAAAATATATACGTAAAAGAGGGATCCTGCTCGCAGTATCCCTCTTCTCATGGCTTACGCCAATGTGCACATATTAATTATATTTACGTTTTCTTGCAGCTTCAGATTTTTTCTTACGACGAACACTTGGTTTCTCGTAATGCTCTCTTTTGCGGATTTCCTGCTGAATGCCTGCTTTTGCACAGCTACGTTTAAATCTACGCAGAGCACTATCTAAAGTTTCGTTTTCTTTTACGATAACGTTTGACATAGTCTCACACCTAACCTCCCTCCAGTTGTAGATTGTGCATAATACAACTGTTTGGGTATTTTATTGCACTGGTAATTATTATAACAGATTTTTTTATTTCGTCAACTGGTTTTTTGAAATTTTTCCGGTTTTTTTGTTGTTTTTTCCGGACTGGATTTATTTCAGCTGTCCCTCTACCAGTTCTGCTACTTTTGCGATAGCTTCCGGAATCTTATCCGGGTTCTTGCCGCCGGCCTGTGCCATATTCGGACGTCCACCACCGCCTCCTCCGACGATTGCAGCCGCTGCCTTGATCAGATTACCTGCATGTGCTCCTTTATCCATAGCACCCTGTGTTGCCATGGCAAGAAGGCTTACTTTGCCATCTTTGGCAGATGCCAGAACTACCACACCTTCACCCAGTTTTTCTTTTAGCTGATCGCCCAGGTCACGCAGTCCATTCATATCTACACCATCAACGGCAGATGCCAGAACTTTCACACCTTTTACTTCCACAACCTGATCCATAACATTTCCCAGAGAATCCTGAGCCATCTTACTCTTCAGAGATTCATTTTCACTCTGCAGTTCTTTTACTTCTTTCTGCAGATGTGTGATCTTTTCTGTGATCTCAGCAGGACTGGTCTTCAGTGTTTTTGCGATTGTATGCAGATTTTCTTCCATCTGACGATAGTATTCGATCACGTTGTTACCTGTCAGTGCTTCGATACGACGAACACCTGCCGCAACACCTGCTTCGGATACGATCTTGAACAATGTAATATTCGCTGTATTTGCCACATGAGTACCACCACAGAGTTCTACAGAGAAATCGCCCATGGATACCACACGTACCTCATCGCCGTATTTCTCACCGAACAGTGCCATAGCACCTGTTTTCTTAGCTTCTTCGATACCCATGATCTGTGTGGTTACCGGCAGTGCAGCCTGGATCTCTTTATTTACCAGAGCCTCTGTTTCTGCAATCTCTTCCGGAGTCATTGCCTGGAAGTGTGCGAAATCGAAACGCAGTCTGGTCGGATTCACCAGAGAACCTTTCTGTTCTACATGAGCGCCAAGAACCGTCTTCAGGGCTTTCTGCAGCAGATGAGTTGCACTGTGGTTCTTACAGGTGTCTTTTCTTTCCTGCTCGTCTACTTTCAGTGTTACTTCATCTCCGTTGGAGATCATACCGGATTCCATCACACCTACATGACCGTATTTGCCGCCACGAAGTTTGATGGTATCTTCTACACGGAATACACCGTTTGCAGTGGTGATCACGCCGGTGTCACCTTCCTGTCCACCCATGGTAGCGTAGAACGGTGTCTTTTCTACAAAGATGGTTCCTTTCTGACCTTCCATCAGGGAATCCACGATCTCTGTCTCTGTGGTCAGAACAGTTACTTTGGAGGCAGCTTCCAGTTTGTCATATCCGTCAAATTCGGTTGTGATATTGCGGTCGATCTCATCGTATACAGTTGCATCTGCGCCCATATAGTTGCTGACTGCACGGCTTTCTCTTGCACGTTTTCTCTGCACTTCCATCTCTTCTTTGAAGCCGTCCTCATCAATAGTGTATCCTTTTTCTTCCAGAATCTCTTTCGTCAGATCGATCGGGAATCCATACGTATCATACAGACGGAAGGCATCGGAGCCTCCAAGGACGGACTTTCCTGCTTCTTTCATCTCAGCTTCCAGATCGGCGAGAATCTTAAGTCCCTGGTCAATGGTCTTGTTGAACTGACTTTCTTCGTTATGCAAAACGTTCAGGATAAAGGTTTTCTTTTCTTCCAGTTCCGGATATCCATCTTTGGATCCTTCGATGACAGTCTCACTCAGTTTCTCCAGGAACGGTCCTTCGATACCAAGAAGACGTCCGTGACGGGCTGCACGACGGATCAGACGGCGAAGAACATAGCCTCTTCCTTCATTGGTCGGCATAACCCCATCAGAGATCAGGAAGGTAGCGGAACGCATATGATCCGTGATCAGACGGATGGATACATCGTCCTCGTGATTGACACCATAAGTTTTTCCGGCAACTTCACAGACCTTATTTCTCAGGGCACACAGTGTATCTACATCAAAAATAGAATCTACATCCTGAACAACAACAGCCAGACGTTCCAGTCCCATACCGGTATCGATATTTTTCTGTTTCAGAGTCTCATAATGACCTTCTCCGTCATTTTCAAACTGGGTAAATACGTTATTCCATACTTCCATATAACGGTCACAGTCACATCCTACGGTACAGCCCGGTTTACCACAGCCGTATTTTTCTCCACGGTCATAGTAAATCTCAGAACACGGACCGCAAGGACCTGCGCCGTGCTCCCAGAAGTTGTCTTCTTTTCCGAAACGGAAGATTCTGTCAGCCGGAACACCAATTTCTTTATTCCAGATATCGAAGGCTTCATCATCCTCTTCGTATACAGACGGATACAGACGGTTCTCATCCAGACCTACCACTTTGGTCAGAAATTCCCAGGACCATGCGATGGCTTCGTGTTTGAAGTAATCACCAAAAGAGAAGTTACCAAGCATCTCGAAGAAAGTACCGTGACGGGCTGTCTTTCCTACGTTCTCGATATCACCGGTACGGATACATTTCTGGCAGGTAGCCACACGGGTTCTCGGCGGAATCTCTGCTCCGGTAAAATACGGTTTTAATGGTGCCATACCTGCATTGATCAGCAGAAGGCTGTTATCATTCTGGGGTACGAGGGAAAAGCTGTTCATTACCAAATGACCTTTGCTCTCGAAAAAGTCCAGAAACATCTGACGAAGTTCGTTTACTCCATACTTTTTCACTGTATGTTCCTCCTCATATTTATTGCTGTCAGAAGCTCCACGATTCCGGAGTTTTCCCAGAAACATTCCGGAGCTTCCACAATTTTTCTCTATCTTTCTACTTTAGCACAATTGTGATGCCCGTGCAAGTGACACCCTTCTTATAAGCAGATTTTCATGAATTTTTTCTTACCACGTTTTACAACAAGACCCTCTTCTGTGATGTCTTCTTTTTTCACGTTGTAACGAATGTCTGTAATTTTTTCTCCGTCTACGGATACACCGCCCTGCTCGATGGCACGACGTCCTTCAGAACGGGAAGTTACCAGACCGGCTTTACACAGCAGAGAAATCAGGTCGATGGCACCATCCTGAAAATCCTCGGCTGCCAGTGTTGTGGATGGCATATTAGCTGCATTACCAGCAGAGAACAGTGCTCTTGCGCCTTCCTGTGCTTTCTTTGCTTCTTCCTCACCATGTACCAGGGCAGTCAGTTCGTAAGCCAGGATCTCTTTTGCCTGGTTTAACTGGCTTCCTTCCCATTTATCCATTTCGTCAATCTGCTCTAACGGCAGGAAGGTGAGCATACGGATACATTTGAGGACATCGGCATCTGCCACATTTCTCCAGTACTGATAAAAATCAAACGGAGAAGTTTTGTTTGGATCCAGCCATACCGCACCGGACTGTGTTTTACCCATTTTCTTTCCTTCAGAGTTTAACAGCAGGGTGATGGTCATGGCACATGCGTTCTTTCCTAATTTACGGCGGATCAGTTCGGTGCCACCCAGCATGTTACTCCACTGGTCGTCTCCGCCAAACTGCAGGTTACAGCCGTATTTCTGGTACAGCATGTAGAAGTCATAGCTCTGCATCAGCATGTAGTTGAACTCCAGGAAGCTTAATCCTTTTTCCATACGCTGTTTGTAGCATTCTGCGGTAAGCATACGGTTTACAGAGAAATGCGGTCCGATCTCGCGCAGGAAATCTACATAGTTTAATCCTAACAGCCAGTCTCCATTATTTACCATCAGTGCTTTTCCGTCAGAGAAATCAATAAAACGCTCCATCTGTTTTTTAAAGCAGTCACAGTTGTGCTGAATAGTTTCCTGTGTCATCATCTGACGCATATCACTTCTTCCGGACGGATCACCAACCATGGCAGTACCTCCACCGATCAGTGCAATCGGTTTGTTTCCTGCCATCTGCAGACGTTTCATCAGGCACAGTGCCATAAAATGTCCTACATGCAGACTGTCTGCAGTCGGGTCAAACCCGATGTAAAAAGTCGCTTTTCCATTATTGATCAAATCTTTAATTTCTTCTTCGTCGGTTACCTGGGCGATCAGACCACGGGCAACTAATTCGTCATAAATTGTCATGATAAACTTTCTCCTTTTGTGTTTATTTAGAACAAAGAATGTGTCTTGGCACATTCCCGCGGAACATTTTTTTACTTTACGGGAAAGCAATTTCCTGTAAAATAAGAAAACCTGGCCTCGTCCTTTTTTATAGGACGGAAGCCAGGTTCCGTGATACCACCTAATTTCACAGAAGGTTCGCACCTCCTGCCTCTGTAAGTACAGGTAAATCTATACTCTGACCCGTATAACGGAGGTCCTTCCGTTGCAGCCTACCAGCACGATGCGTTCGGTGCAAAGCTCAAAGATGTATTCACAGAAAGTTCCCCGCGGGCCTCTCACCAACCGGCTCCTCTCTGTGCGGATGCTTGCTGCTACTGGTTCTTATCAATGCATTTTCTTATGAATCAATCATATGGATGTAGTATACAAACTTCTGCTTTTTTTGTCAAGAGGCTGATTTGCCGTCAAAGTTACTGTCCGCTCCGTTTTCGGTAACTATTTCCTTACTCTGCCTTCACCAGGTCACTTACGCTTACTTCGTGGTCATACCATTTTCCTTTTGTTCCGACCAGTGCCAGATCAAAGGTTTCATCCAGTGCTTTTACCGGAACATCAAAGCCATATACTTCTTCTGTACTTCCGTCATCATAGGTGATCGTATCGGTTGTTGGCTGCAGAAGTTCTGCACCGTCTTTCTGTGCATCTGCTGCTTTTCCCACATACAGGTTTACGATATTCTTAGATACCAGGCTGATATGGATCGTCATTTTTCCGTCTTTTACTGTCAGGATACCTTTTCCGTCATTTGCTTCGTTAACATGGAACATTCCACTGTCTGTGTCAAATTCTGCTTCATAAGTACCATCTTCCAGTGTGCCGGCTGTTTCCTCTGACTCTTCGGAAATAGCTGCATCATTTCCATCCATTGCAGCTTTGGTATGTGCTACATACAGATCCTGGATAGCAGAGATCTCTCCCAGTCCTGCGATCTGGGTATCAATCTTATCAAATGCTCCTGATGCCTCGAACTGGCTCTTCCAGGAATCCTCATCATCTCCGGCCATATCGTTATTTGCATGGTCTCCGGCTACTACCATCAGCGGACGAAGCACTACTTTTTTGTATCCCGCTTCTTTGATCTTTTCGATCACTGCTTCACATGCAGTATCTTCCGGTTTTCCTTCTACGGTACCGATAAATACATTGTCATATCCCAGATCATTCATCTGGCTCTGCATCTGGCTGTAGCTGATCTTTGCAGTGTGAGAAGTTCCGTGTCCCATGAATACAAATGCGGTTCCGTCTGCTTCCGCAACTTCCAGACTGTCGTATCCGGCTGTTTTCACTGCTTCTGCCGTGATGGCTTCTGCTACTGCTTTTTTATCATCATTGACTGCATCGTCACTGTCCCCAACTTCTCCTAACAGTGGTTCTGCGATGGTTACGGATTCAAATTTATCTTTGTAGCTTTCTACTGCTTCTGTCAGTTCGTCATACTCAGCACCATGCATCAGATGGGTCGGCTGTACCACCAGGTTCTTTACACCATTGTCTACGGCACGCTGCAGGGCCTGATCCATATTGTCGATCTTCTCGTCATCACGGGCCTGTACATGGTTGATGATGATCTGTGCGGTAAAGGCTCGTCTTACGGACCAGTCCGGATATGCGGTCTGCAGGGCTTTCTCGATACCTCCGATATCTGCTGTACGGCTGTCATTGAAAGAAGTACCGAAACTTACTACCAGCAGTTCGTTGTCACCGATGTCATCTCCGTTTAACGGATCGTCCTTGGATGCGTCACCGGTATCTCTTCCGAAGTAATCAGGGTCTGCATTTTCACCTTCTACCAGTTCTTTCTGTGCGTCGGTCAGAGCATCCCAGGCTTCTTTGGCTTCTTTACACTGTTCGTCAGTGTTGTCGTTTCTTTCCTGCACATAGATCTGATCGATCAGGGCTGCTACTTTATCTGCTGCCTCCTGGTCAGATGCACTGTCATCTGCGGCTTCTTCGGTGGCTTCTGCCTCTGTTTCGGTTGTTGTGGATTCGGATGTTGTTTCTTTGGTGTCGCCACAGCCAGTCAGAAGTGTTGCTGTCATGGCTGCTGATAACATCAATACTACCAGTTTCTTTTTCATGTTAAATCCTCCTGTTCTCAGATATGAGTACATAAATGAATAAAAAAGAAAATCATAATTGATCCACCGGACCAATTATTAATGTCCAATACAAGAAAAACCTCCGCCAATTGGCGGAGGCACAGGTTACACAAGAATCAGCCAGTATGATTCTGACTTTCTTAATTTTGTACTGCCAGTCCCTCGTGGCCTGAATTCTCAGTTACCGAGCACAGTAACTGTTCTTATTCCCGTACTGCAAAAGGCAGGTCTCCCGACTGATCGCTCTGACACTTTGGCTCCCTTCCCGGTTTTCCAGTGGTTATTAGCCTCAACTCGCGAATTACGGTGACGAGTTCGTACCGGATTCTCACCGGTTTCCCTTTTCACCGGACATTTTTTCGTCCGGCACCTTACACATTTTATTCAGTTATGCTATATTTCCTGTTTATTCTAGCACCGCTCCAATTACTTGTCAATGTTGCATCGTAACTGTTCAGTAACCTCACAGTTACGATGCAGTATGCATTTCTAATCACCTTCGGTGATGGCATTTTGACTTGTATATCTCTGGATTTTGGCAAAAAACAGCCAGTCTGACCAGTCACTGAATAGCAGCTGATCGGACAGGCTGTTCCTTTTATTCATCTGTCATAACTTTTCAGTACCTTCACAGTGGGTGCTGAGCAGTTACGTATCTGATATGTTTTAGTTTGCTGTAGAAGCGCTCTTTCCATCAATTGCAGCTTTACTATGTGCTACATACAGATCCTGGATAGAAGAGATCTCTCCCAGTCCTGCGATCTGAGTATCAATCTTGTCAAATGCTCCTGATGCCTCAAACTGGCTCTTCCAGGAATCCTCATCATCTCCGGCCATATCGTTGTTTGCATGGTCTCCGGCTACTACCATCAGCGGACGAAGCACTACTTTTTTGTATCCCGCTT
>SKEE01003277.1_pt1 | contig 9763 bp, 2 predicted proteins | sample 4826661 | NCBI WGS metagenome assembly SKEE01 (sample SAMN11008817, study PRJNA524170) | human gut metagenome | biome: Human fecal sample; material: Feces; isolation source: fecal sample from pouch patient p20 | host: Homo sapiens | place: Israel: Tel-Aviv | collected 2016-11-14
CCTATCAGGTCCTCTCTAGATGTTAGCTTTTCGTCACCCACTACAGTTGACAAAGAGCCAATATAAAAAGGAGAACCAAAGTCCTCCTTTTTATATCAATTAGTTTAGCACTCTAGGTGGATAAGCAAGACCATTCTTATCAAAGTAAACGTAAACTCCTGGTTGAATTTCTATCCATGTGCTAACAGCTCTCTTACCACTATCACCATAGTAATAGCTAATTCGACCATTGCCAGCACTTACTGTTTGACCTTTTACTTGTTTACCATCCTTAGCGAAGAAATAAGTATCGTCACCAATTTTAACTTCACCAGTCACTGACTTACCATTAGCACCAATGTAGTACCAGTTGTTGTCGCCTGTTGTGAAAAACTCATTAGTCAAGCGTTCACCTGTTGAAGCATTATACTTACTATAAGTACCATCTGCATTCTTAACAACACCACCCTTAACTTGGCTTCCGTCTGCATTAAAGTATAGGTGTTGGCCATTGATGACTTGTGCACCTGTAACAGTCTTACCATTAGCGCCTGCATAGTACCAAACATTGCCATCAGTTGTGAAGAATTCGTTAGTCACTAGCTCTCCAGAACCTTCTTTGTACTTGCTGTAAGTACCATCTGCATTCTTAACAACGCCACCTTTAACTTGGCTTCCATCTTCATTGAAGTAAAGTTTTTGACCATTGATGACTTGTGCACCTGTAGCAGCAACACCGTTTGCATCAAAGTAGTACCACTTACCATTGATATTTCTCCAAGTATCCTTGATACCATTACCAGTGTGTGCGTCAAAGTAATAAGTTTTACCTTTAAAGGTTACTAACTTATCTTTAGCTTGGAAACCGTCTTCTCCAAAATATTGTGTGAAACCATCAATAACCGTAACACCTTTGGCCATGACACCTTCATTAGTGAAGTAACGGAATTTCACAACCTTAGATTCTTTACCGTCTTTATCAGTTTCAGTAACATCAAATTTAGTGTAACCACCCTTGTACATTTGACCTTTAGAGTTATAAAGGTAGGTATTACCATTAGCATCAATGTAGAAGGCATTACTCAACATGATACCATTTGGTAAGAAACGATAAACGTCTTTACCATTTGGTGAGTATTCACCATTTGTAACCATGTGACCACGAGCATCAAAGTAATAGGTATTTCCATTGAAAGTTACAAAGGCAGATTTAGCTTGAGTACCACTTGTACCGAAGTAAGTGATTCCTTTACCATCACTTGAGAATCCAGTAATAACCTTTTCTTTACCTGTCAATTGAAGAGGAATGAAGTTACCTTCTTTAGTGACAGTGAAATACTTACCAGTTGCTTCATCGCTAAGTACATAGCCAACACCACGTTCAAGAACGTTTGTTCCGTTGAAGTATTCAGCCTTCCATTGTTTCAATTTAACAGAATCATCAATTGGTTTACCAGTTGAAATCATGTTTACCTTGAACATTTCAGGGTACTTAGCTTTAAGTTCAGCCAAGAATTCACCACCGTATTTAGCTTGGTAATCTTTGCCTGATGACTTAGAGTTAGCCACATAAAGTGAGTGGTCAATGATAGCGTCCGCAATCTTACGACCAGCACCATCAGTACGAGTCGCTGTTACAACTTCTTTACCTGGCAATTGGTAAATTTGGTCTGGAACCCAGTCAGCGATTGCTTGAATACCAGCCTTATGAAGTGCTTTAAGAGCATCACGTAGATCTTCTTTAGAACCGTATTTATTGTTCTTACTCATGGCAAGATCGTAACGGTCTGCAAAGGCATAACCATTTTGGATAACTGAGTCAAGGAAGGTACCATCGTCAGCAGATACAAATTGAGGTGCCATTTCAAATGATGTTACACCCCATGATTTGAACAAATCAACATTTTCAGCAATCTTACGGTTAGTATAGACTGAAGGATCTGAACCATCTGGAATAGTTTGAAAGTTAGAGAAGCCTTCGTAGATTAATTGTGAATCATAAGCTTCAGTCGCTTTAAGAGTCAATTCACCCTCTTTTTTAGCTTCTGTTGAAGGCGCTACTCGGATATCTTGATTATCTGAAGCTCCAACTGGAACCCAAACTGCTACGAAACCAGACATATCAAATGTTTCATAACCCTTGATGTCATTAGCACCGAAAGTCAAGACACCGTTGCTGTCTGTTTCTTTAACGTAACCTGCTGCGATTGCATCTGCATCAGATGTAAAGTTCTTGATACCATCAGCTGTACCAACAATCAAAGCACGGTATTTTTGGTTGGCATGGATTTTACCCATTTCAACATTAAGTTTAGCTGATTGATCCAAATTCAATTTTGGATTGTTAGCTACAAGTGTTACCTGACCAGAAGTACGGCTGTATTTAGAACCTTCTGTATCATTAGCTGTCATAATGTCTTTACCATAACGTACTGAAGTGTAGACTTCATTTGTGCGGTAAAGTTCAACATCTGAATTGTCCATCTTACCATCAGTTGGCAACCAGTATGAACGTTGTGCTTGCCCACCAGATACATACTTGATACGACTCTTCATCAAGTTAACAATGGTATCGTAATATGGAGACTTAGTTTCCATGTAGTGACCATCATCTGTATAAAGGTCTCCATAGTAGACACGAGTGATAGTTTCCATGTTTTGCAACATAACCGCGTAAGCCGCTGGGATGTTGTTAAGCGTATATTTTTTGTCGCTGCTGAGCATGTCTTTGTTGTAAATCTCAAAGGCTTGCTTCATTTCAGCATCAGTAATCGTGAAACCATCTGATTTTGGATTGATTTCTTTCTTGATGATTTCAGCAATAATATCTTGAACGTTGTTATCATGGGCACGGATAAAGACGTAATTTCCTGACGCATCTCCGTATTTCTCGTTATATTTACCGATTGTAGACTGTTTAACTGTTCCGTCTTCGTTATAGGCCTTGCTTCCATCTTTGTTAATCCAATCAGTCTTTTCATCACGTTGTGTCGTGTTGAAAGTATTGTTATACAAAGGACTTACAGCTGGTGTACGTTCTTTGATTGGTTTAGCCAATGAGAAGAGGAGAGCCAAACGTTGTTTGTTTTCCATAGCAAGCGCAGCGCCATCTGTCTTGTCATTGTAGTGGTTGTCATTAAGGCTCCATGCTTCAAGGACTGAGATGTGAGCAAGAGCGTTTGCTTCAGATTTGTTAACACCATAGTACTCACGGAAGTAGTTTGTGTAGAGTTGAAGCATGTCTGCATCGACATTATCTACCGCGTCGACACGGATACCATCGAAGTTAGCATCCTTGTCACCCATAACGATTGAACCCCAGTTCATAAGGTAGTGGATTTGGTTCAATTGTTCCGCTTGAACAACTGGGTTTGACAAATCTACGTCATTAGCTAGCAAGAAGTCGAAACCACCCATGTGGTTTGGATCTGATTGCTCATCAAGAATTGATTTATCAATTGTACCAGTCTGGTTAGTTGCTGTACGGTTCAAACGACGATAGTCAGAATTCGCCCATGGTGTACGTGAATCATTCACATAAAGAAGGGCACCACCTTGAAGGTGATCTTCGCCGCCACCTTTAGAGTAGTTTTCAGTTTCTTTGTTCCATTGTGGTTGTGTCTTAACAAAGGCAGAGATAGTTTCACGCAACCATTGTGTTGATTTTTCAGCCTGAATCTTTTGCTCAATCTTGATTTGAATGTCCTTAGCAGCAACTTTCAAAGTTTCTTGCTTATCTGTACTTGAATATTTAGCATCCAAGTTAAATACTTTAGACATGTAGTTCAAGTAGTTAACTTGTGTATCTACATTTGGCCACCAAGCCATCAAAAGTGGACGGAAATCTTCTGCAGTTGATGCTTGCCAAGTTACACCATCTTTGATGATAGAAGCTGGACGGTACCAGCTATCTGCAGTCAAATAACCATCAATCAATTCAAAGCTAGCTTCAGATGAATCGTAGGCACGGTTATTTATTGAGAAACCATCAACAATATTTGTTGTTCCTGGTGTGAAAGAGTATGTTGATGAACTTGTAAGAGCACCATCTTTACCGAAGTAAAGCAATTGACCATTTACAGTAATGGCAAAGTTTTCTTTGTGTGAACCATCTTCATTAACATAGTAATATTTACCATCAATGTTTTTGATGTTTTTCAAGGAAAGCGCAGCTTCTACTTCTGAATCTTTCAAAGCAGCTTCTGGCGCCTTAACTTCTGTATTAACAACTTCAGCCTTCACTGTTGCTGGTTGTTCTTCTGCTTTTTCAGTTGTAACAGCTGGTGCATCTGTTGTCACAACTGCTTCTTTATTTGGAACAGCTGCCACTGCTACATCAGCTGTTGTTGCTGTTGTAGCTGCTTCAGCTGTTGCTTGTGTGTTCGTTGTAGTCGCTGTTTCTACAGCATTTGTTTCTTTAGCAGGTGTTAAAACATCTGCTTCTTTTGTATTTGTACGTTTATCGGCTTCTTTGGTTGCTTCAGGAGAAGTAACTAAAGAAGCTGTTGTACCTGAATTTGATTGAGTTACTGTCTTATCTTGAGTTTCATCCGCTGAAACTGAAGATGTTGTTACAGACAATCCTCCCAAGACAGTAGCAAGTGCTACAGAAGCAACTGCAATTGTAACCCATTGCTTCTTAACTTTATGAAGCTTATAGTGTATCTTATTTTCCATTATAATTTTCCCCGTGATTTTATTTGTCAAAATCAGACTGAAATCTATCCGATTTCAAACAGTTATATTATATCATTATTTTCTAACTATTTCTCGAATTAATTGTTTTTTTATAAAATATATATTACATAACATTAATATTAGAAAAACTTTGTAACACACCTATTTCATAGGTTTTCAATTCTCATTTTCATATCATTTGATAACTAAAACTATTTTTCATAAAAGCCGCCAAAGTCCTTGATACAATAGCTTTTACAATGATTCTGACTCAAAATTGATATTTGTCAGATTTTTTCTTTAAGGAGCATAAAAAGGCAAAATTTCTTTAAACGATTCTCGTTTTCAAGAAATTTCACCTATAAATTCATGTCAAATCATATCGTTTTTCACTTAATCTCTCAGATTAAGATTAGATTGATTGATTATTTATTTATCAAAATCAGCATAACCATTTTCATCGAAGAAGACAGTCGTACCGTCTTGGAAAGTAATCCATGTGTTTGTCACACGTTCTCCAAGAACTGATTCGTAGTATTCTACTCCTTTTGGTGTGCTGATTGGGCTACCTTTAACTTGACGTCCCAAATTATCAAAGTAATATTCTTTACCATCGATATTTTGGCGTCCTGTTACAGCCTTACCATCTTTGAAGTAGTACCAAACATTGTTACCAGTTGTCAAGAAACGGTTATTGAGACGCTCACCTGAATCTTTGTCATAGTAAGAAAGTGATCCGTCAGCATTCTTAACAAAGTCGCCTTTGACTTGACTACCATCTTCTTTGAAGTAATAGTTTTTACCACCAACACTATAGGCACCTGTCACGATTTCACCATTATCTTTGGCGTAGTACCATGTCTTACCACCATCAAGAGTGAAGAAATCAGATTTGACTTGGCTTCCATCAGCATTGAAGTAATAGTTAAGGTGGTCAATCGTTTGACGACCTGTAGCGAGGTTACCATCCTTATCAGCATGGTACCACTTGCCGTTCACTTCGAAGAACTTGTCTTTAACCTTGTAACCATTATCTACAGTGTAGTAGCTAATCTTGCCATTTTCAGTAACAAATTCACCTTTAACTTGGGCACCATTTGCACGGAAGTAATAGTCGTGACCGTCCAAAGTAAGGGCACCTGTCACATTTTTACCAGCTGCATCACGGTAGAACCATGTTGAGCCATCTGTTGTGTAGAATTCACCCTTCTTAGCTTGTGCATAGCCTTGATCGTTGAATTCATACCAGATACCATCGATTTCTGCCCAACGATTTGTGTAGGCATTACCTGAATTTTTATCAAAGAAGTAGAGTTTTCCGTCTGGAGTCACATACTTAGTACCTTTAGCTTGGAAGCCATTTTCATCAAAGTATTGCAATCCTCCACCAGCATAAGTCAAGCCAACAGCCATTTCTCCAGTTGGTGAGAAATAACGGAATTTAGCTTCTGTTTCTGAAGTACCTTCTTTCGGTACATCGAATACAAAGTAACCATCTTTGTATTGCTCACCAAAGCTACCAAAGTAATAATATTTACCATCTTGTTGATAAATAGAATCACGAAGCTGTACACCATTTGGCAAGAAGAAATAAGTCTTACCATCGATATCTTGACGACCAGTCAACATATAACCTTCTTTATCGAAGTAATAGTAATTTCCAGCATATTTAATGAAAGCATTCTTAGCTTGGAAACCACTATTATCAAAGTAGGCCATACCCTTACCATCATAGTAGAAACCTGTCTTACCACCTTGGTCTGTCAAAGGTTTTGGCAAGAAGATGCCATTCTCAGTAACTTGATAATAGCGACCAGTAGCATCGTTACTGAGAACATAACGATTACCACGACCAAGGATATTAGTACCATTCATGTACTTAGCAGACCATTGCTTGATTTTAACAGATGGATCAATCTTCTTACCAGTTGATATCATCACATCTTCAAACAACTGTGGATATTTCTTTTGGAGCTCATCAAGGAACTCACCACCATATTGAGCTTGGAAGTCCTTACCTGATGATTTAGAATTTGCAACATATAAAGTGTTATTGATATAAGCATTGGCCTTTGGAGTACCATAACTATTAGCACGTGTTGCTGTTACAACTTCTTGTCCTGGCAATTGGTAAAGTTGATCTGGAACCCAGTCAGCAATTGCTTGAATACCTTGCTTGTGAAGGGCTTTAAGTGCATCACGAAGATCTTCTTTAGAACCGTATTTGTTATTCTTGCTCATGGCAAGGTCATATCGGTCAGTAAAGGCATAACCATTTTGGATAACAGAATCAAGGAAGGTACGGTCATCAGCCGATACAAATTGAGGAGCCATCTCGAATGATGTGATTCCCCATGACTTGAAGAGTTCTGCGTTTTCTGCAATCAATTTATTAGTATATTGGCTATCTTTTTCAACAAAATCTTGGAAGTTTGAGAAACCTTCATAGATAACTTGTGAGTCCAATGCTTCAGTAGCAGAAAATGTCTTGTCAAGTTTCTTATCTGAACCTTTAACACGGATATCTTGGTTATCAGGCGCACCTACTGGTACCCAAACACCAAGATAACCTCTCATATCAACAGTTCGATATCCCTTGATTTCATCTCCACTAAAAGTCAAGTTCCCTTCAGCATCAGTGTATTTAATTTTTCCAGCTGCTGCCGCATCATTCTCGTAAGTGACAATTCCCTTATCAGTACCAAGAAGTAATGGACGGTAGGCTTGGTTAGCATGAAGTTTACCCATGTTAACTTTCAAAGTACCATCACCCAATGAGAAATCCTGATTATTGGCAATAAGGGTCAACATACCAGAATGTTTACTTGTTTCTGCTACACCCGTAGTTTGGTCAGCAGTCATAATATCTTTACCGTAACGAACAGATGACAAGATTTCTTTTCCATTGAACGTGTCGACTTTCATCGATTGTCCACCTGAAACATATTTCATACGGTTCTTCAAGAGCGTTGTGATAGCATCGTAGTAAGGAGACTTGGTAGCCATATATTGGCCGTTATCCGTATAAAGATCTCCATAATAAACACGAGTTACCTGCTCCATATTTTGAAGAATCAAAGCATAGGCGGCTGGAATATTGTTAATAGTATAACGTTTTTCTGCCTTCTTCATATCTTCATTATAGATTTCAAAGGCACGTTTCAATTCAGCATCAGTCATGGTATAACCATCTGATTTTGGATTGATTTCTTTTTGAACAATATCACGAATGATATCTTGAACAAGGTTATCATGAGCACGCGCAAAGATATAGTTAGCTTGTGTATCTCCGTACTTACTATTATTTGTACGGTCTGTCAAACTGCTAGTAATCAAATCTTTCAATGAAGAGCCCGATCCATAAAGTGCACCCATAATTGCATAACGAAGGTTATTATCCATGGCAAGGGCTGCACCATCATGTTTTTGATTATAAGCATTATCATTTAAATCCCAAGCTTCAAGGATAGAAATGTGAGCGAGTGCATTTGCTTCAGATTTATCCACACCAAAGGCTGCACGGAAGTAGTTTGTATAAACTTGGAGAAGGTCAGCATCGACATTGTCAACTGCATCAACACGGATACCATCAAAGTTAGCATCCTTATCACCCATAACAATTGATCCCCAGTTCACAAGATAGTGAATTTGGTTCAACTGCTCAGCTTGCACAACTGGGTTTGAGTTATCAACGTCATTGGCAAGTAGGAATTCATAACCACCCAAGTATCTTCCTGTACCATTTAGAGAACCATCTTGGTTACTTGGTGTACGGTTAAGCAAACGGTAATCAGAATTTGCCCAAGGTGTCTTGTCATTATTGACATAAAGAAGAGCTCCCCCTTGAAGGTGGTCAGCAAGGGTATAGTTTTCAGTTGTAGTATTCCACTGGTCTTGTTCTTTTACAAAAGACTCAATTGCTTGACGAAGCCATTCAGTTGATTTTTTAGCTGAAATTTCTTGTTCAATCTTAATTTGAATTGTCTTAGCAGCTGCATTCAATTCAGATTGACTTTGGCTGGTTGAATAAGTTGCGTTAAGATTAAAGTGTTTAGAGAAAGTATTGAGGTAGGCTACTTGTGTATCTACATCAGGCCACCATGCCATCAAAAGTGGACGGAAATCTTTCTCAGTTGACACACGCCATTTTTCACCATTTTCCAAAATAGTGACTGGACGGTACCAGCTGTTTGGTGTCAAGTACCCATCTACCAACTCGAAGCTTTCCTTCTTAGAATCGTAAGCACGGTTATGTGAAGAAAAAGCATCAACTAGATTAGTTGTACCTGGTGTGAATGAGTGTGTTGATGTGCTTGTCAAAGCACCGTCTTTACCGAAGTAAAGCAACTGGCCATTAACTGAAACAGCAAAATTTGTTTTGTATGAACCATCTTCTTTGACATAATAGTATTTACCATCAACTTGTTTGATGTTGTTCAAAGAGAGCGCTGCTGTTTCTTCTTTTTCAGTAACACCAGATTTTGGTTTTTCAGCTACTGTAAGCGTTGTATCTGTCGCTGTTGCAGCTGGTGTTTCTGTTGTCGCACCATTTGCTACTGCTGCACGATCAGTTGTTGCTGGTGTTGCAGTATTAGTAGTTGTATCTGCTGCAGTGGTTGCTGCCGCAGGAGTTTCGACTGTTGCAGCATCAGCAGCCTTATCATTTGTTGTTGCTGTCGCATCTGTCGTAGCAGTTGCTGCAGGAGCGGCTACTTCATGCGTTTCAACGACAACATCGCTTTCAGCTGTCGTAGAGGCAACTGGTTGAGTTGTTTCATCAGCTGAAACCTTTTGATTGGCAACTGTAGCACCACCTACGATAGAGGCAAGTGCTGCCGAAGTGACGGCAATCGTCACCCACTGCTTCTTAACTTTGTGAAGCTTATAATGTACCTTTTTTCCCATTTTAGGTCCTCATTTCATTTTCCTAGTTTGAATAAAATCTACATAATTCAAACAATTTCATTATAGCATATTTTTTTCAGTCAACTAGAGTCTTTATCAAATCATTTCAATGTATAACTCAGGTAATTTTATTCAGGGGCGGCGTAACAAAGAGCTGCAAAGCGGAAGGCAAAAGAGTTTTGATTATACTTCAGGTTTATTT
>SKEE01003296.1_pt1 | contig 9729 bp, 8 predicted proteins | sample 4826661 | NCBI WGS metagenome assembly SKEE01 (sample SAMN11008817, study PRJNA524170) | human gut metagenome | biome: Human fecal sample; material: Feces; isolation source: fecal sample from pouch patient p20 | host: Homo sapiens | place: Israel: Tel-Aviv | collected 2016-11-14
TTGTATTATAAAATACATCCGTAGACAGAACATTCCCTACGATTACATTCGTTCCCTGACGTTTTGCAGTCTCAACAGCTCTGCTCAGCAATCCGTAATCTGCGATCGGTGCGAAAGTTCCCGGCAGTCCGTATTGGTAAGCAAAATTTGAATCCGTGCAGGCGCCCATAGCGATCACCACATCCATCAGTTTAATATTATCCTGAAAACCTCCTGCTGAACCAATTCGGATAATCTGATCTACATCATAAAAATTAAACAGCTCATAGGAATAGATTCCTATAGACGGCATGCCCATGCCGGCGCCCATAACAGAAACCTCTTTTCCTTTGTAGGTTCCTGTATAACCAAACATATTTCTGACGGCATTCACCTGTCTTGGATTTTCCAGATAGGTCTCCGCAATATATTTTGCACGGAGTGGATCTCCCGGCATTAATACCGTTTTTGCAAAGTCTCCTGCTTTTGCATTATTATGTGGTGTTGGAATATTTAACATTTTGCTCCTCCTTTATTCTCATATAATGTTTGCTGTATCAGTTCTGTATGCTCATCCATTATCTCCGCCATCGTTGAAAACAGAATCCTCATATCAACCGGCTTGGCAATGTGTGCATTCATTCCTGCCTCAAAAGCCTTCTGACGATCCTCCTCAAAGGCATTCGCCGTCATGGCAATAACAGGGATCTGCCCCCTTGGACCGTCAAGTTTACGGATCACCTGTGTTGCGTTGTATCCATCCATATTCGGCATTTGAATATCCATAAGGATAAGATCGTAATAGCCCTCCGGCTTCCTCTGAAGAAGTTTAACACATTCCACCCCGTCTTCCACACGTTCTGCTTCCACGCCATTTTCACGAAGAAGTTCCATGGCAATTTCTGCATTCAGTTCATTATCCTCTGCCAGAAGCACTCTCCTTCCTTTCAGTTTGTGAAGTATCTGCTGCTTTTTATCCTTTGGTTCTTCCGGAATCTGTTCCTTTGGTACTGCCTGAAAGGACAGAGTGATCGTTGTTTGGGTTCCCCTGCCACTCTCACTTTCAACCTTGATCGTACCTCCCATCAGATCTACCAGTGACTTTACAATGGAGAGTCCAAGGCCTGTTCCAACTACCTTACTCTCTGTGCTTGTTCTTTCCCTGGTGAATTCTTCAAAGATGTGTGGAAGGTATTCCTCACTCATTCCAATGCCGGTATCAGCAATCACTATTTTGAAAAATGTGTGTCCCTCCTCGGAATGATAAACTTCCGATATATCTACTGTGATATTACCTCCCTCTGGTGTATATTTGATGGAGTTGTTCACAATATTAAGCAGGATTTCCCTGACCTTTGTCCTGTCACAGAACACATATGGATGCTCTGCTTTCAGTGTGCATATATATTGAAGATGTTTTTTCTGAATCTCCGGTTCAAAAACTGTCTGTAGCGATTCTGCCAGTTCTTCAAAAGATTCCACTTCCATCTTAAGTTCTGCCTCTCCACTTTCAATCCGTGCCATTTCCAGGACATAATTGATCAGTGAAAGCAGAAAAGAACTAGAATCCTTGATTCTGTCTGTGTATTTGAGAACCTTCTCTCTGTCATCTATATGTTTCTCCAGAAGTTCCGAAAAACCTATGATCGCATTCATTGGAGTACGAATGTCATGACTCATATTAAAGAGAAATCTGGATTTTGCTTCGCTTGCCTTTCGTGCTTCTTCAACAGCTCTCTCCAGTTCCTCTTCATGGACACGCTCCTTGTTACGCCGCAGTACAATCTGCAGATAACCTTCCGCCAGCAATGCCGCAATTGCCAGAGAAATCAGGATCATAAATCCTTTCTGAAGCCAGGTGATCCATCCATTCACCGGAGCAATTTCAAAATACCAGGTATCATTCGGTACCTTGCAGGCAACCTCCAGTTTATCTTTCTCTTTCGGTTTTTCACACTGTGCGAGTACTACTTTCTTGTCTGTATCCAGTGCTTTTTTCCAGATCTGATAACTGTAGCCTGCATCCTCCAGTTTACTCAGTTCTGTCTGGGCGATAAATTTATCCCAGTCAATTACCAGAATAGAAAATCCCCAGAACTGTTCTTCTCCAGAACTGTCTTCTATATAGATTGGATCAAACAGAAGTGCGCCTACTCCTCCCTGTACCAGTTCATAGGGACCGGCAAGCGTATATTCTCCACTGTCCTTTGCCAGGTTCGCAGCCGCCCTTCGTTCAGGATCTTTAAGCATATCAAGTCCGATTGCTTCTTCATTTCCTTCAAAAGGATATACCTGTGAAATACATCCGTCCTTCGCAAGTTCATGTGCGGATATCACTTGATTCTCATCCTGCATCAGCCGCGATAATTCCGAAAATTCCGTATCCGTGATCTCTGTTCGTTCCTCGATCAGTTTTTCCATAAGCTCCGACTCCGTCAGATACTTATTCAGCTGTGCTTCCACCTTGCTGACTGTCGTCTCCGCGGCATAGGCTGCCTTGAGTTTTTCCCTTTTTTCCTGATCTTTATTTACAAGAAAAATGCAGCCCATTGCAATTAAAAAGGCAGTACAAAAAACCAGGAAAGTGCGAATTTTTATAACTCTTGTATCTATTATAGTTCTGTTCATATTTTTTCTCATTTTATTCATGAAGTCTTCCGAAGCATCATCCCAAGTTTCCGGGCATCTATAGGTTTCGGAATGTATCCGTCCATGCCCGCATCCAGACATTTCCGGGCATTTTCTTCGGAAACCTGGGCTGTTATCGCAAGAATCAGAACGCTTCCGGCATCCTCACGTTTCAGTTTACGGATATGTTTTGCTGCTATTATTCCATCCATGACCGGCATCATAACATCCATAAGAATCGCATCATATCTGCCCGGCCTGATCCGGCAAATTTCTCCACCGCTTCCTTACCATTCCATGCCTTATCCACCTCTGTCCCAAGCTCAGTCAGATAAAACTCCGCAATCTCCATATTGATCTCATTGTCCTCTGCCAGCAGAATCTTCATTCCTCTGAGCATTCTTTCCTGCGGATGCTCCTGTGGTTCCATTTCATCCTGCTGATGAATGTTCTGATCAATCTTAAACGGTATACGGAAGATAAAGGCGGTTCCCTTTCCCAGCTCACTTTCTACCTCGATCGTACCTCCCATCAGGTCAATAAGTGCCTTTACAATAGACATGCCAAGTCCGGTTCCCCGGTACTTCGTTCTGGCATCATTTGTTTCCTGCGTGAACGGTTTGAACAGTTCATTCTCTATGAACTCTCTGCTCATTCCTGTTCCGGAATCCACAATCTTAAATTCCAAAAGAGCAGTCTCTCCATCATCCGAAAGTTCCTGTACATAAGTGTCGATCGTTCCGTTTTCTTTATTATACTTCACTGCATTGCTCAGAAGGTTGAGCATAATCCTTCGAAGTTGCAGAGATGTACCATAGAGTTTTGTGTGCCTTATCGTTCCTTCGTGTCTCCTATATGCAATTCCGGTCTGAGTAAGCTGTGCCTCCATTAGTGCATCTACTTCATCCATCAGTTTCTCAAGGTCAAAAGCTTCCTCCTTTGTGTCAAGCTTTCCTGCTTCCAGCTTGCTCATATCCAGCACATCATTTACAAGTTCCAGAAGATGGCTTGTCGAAAGCTGTATCTTATGGAGACTGTCATTTACTTTTTCCTCATCCTGACGGTTTTTGTAAATGATATCAAGCATCCCCATAATACCGTTGATCGGTGTGCGGATGTCATGACTCATACGGTTCATAAATTCCGTCTTGGCTCTGTTCTCGGAGTCTGCCTCCTCAATTGCTATTTTGAGACGTTCATTTTCTTTCTCTTCTTTCTCATGAAACTCCGACGTATTCTTAAACAGAATGATTCCATGAACAACAGTACTTTCTTTATCTGTCTTTGGATCATACACGATATCTCTGGACATCAGAACTGTTTTCTGAAGCCAGATCGACGGTTCATCCTTACCACTTTCACGATATTCAACCGTCACCTGCCTGGAGCCGGTTTCAAATCGTCTGAGCAGTTTCTGTGAAGAGTCCACAATCCTGTAGTTTTCTATTGTATCGTCTGTCACATAACTACACCTCTCACGACAATACTCCGTGTAAGAACAAGGTGTATGAACTTCGATTTTGATCTCCTCTGCGGTTGCGTCAAAGAAAACTCTCTCCAGCCGGTCGTTTGTCAAATCCACCGTATAAACTGCATGGGCAGTCTGCAGAAGTGCTTCCGCATAATTGCCGTTCTCCACAATAGACTGACGGAGTTGTTCATAATAACGCGTCAGACTCTGCTGTTCATTAGCTGTATTCTCATCCGAATTCTGAAAAGCTTCAAACCCAAGCACAAAGTGATGCAGCCTTCCATCCTCTGTTCCGTCAAGATACAGCACCGTTATTCTGCCGCGGTGAATCCCTTCATTATCCTCATAGTGATATGGGATTTCAAGTTTTCCTGCTGTTTCTGTAAGATGCTTTTGCAGATATTCAATCTGAAGCAGCTTTCTGAGATTTTTTCTGGTTTCTGCATCAGAAAGCTTCTGAATCACCTGCTCCACAGCACCGGAATAGCTTCCATCGTCTGCCAGAAAGAATTTTGAACCGGTTCTCAGCACATAATACTTGTCCAGAAATGCATCACAATACATACAGCTTGAGAATTCATACCCTTCTTCCGTAATCTTTGCGAGAATACGACGATCCATTCTCTGCTTCTGGGCCGCTTCTTCCATCCGCGCCTGGTTCTTATCGATATACATATTTTTGTCTGCAAAACGAAACAGATCTTTCATCGTGCAGCCGTCAAAATCACTCGACAACGCATAACCTGCCGCATAGCTGATCGGCAGCTGCGGATTCTTTCGAGAGTAATCCGCTACATGATCTCTTATCTTTTGGAGGCATTCCCGGACTCCGCTATGATCCATTTCTTTAAGTACAACAAGGAATTCATCTCCTCCGTCACGCCCTGTAAAAAACTCCTTTGGAACTGCTTCCCGAAGCAGTTCCGCAAACAGGCGAATATATTCATCGCCCCTGTCGTGTCCCATATCATTGTTGATGATTCTCAGATTATTCAGGTCAAACACACAGAGTGCAACCAGTTCTTCCTCCCCGATCATTCCCGGAACATTAAGGATCTCTTCACACTTATTCTTATTCGGAAGTCCTGTTGCCTCGTCCAAATATACCTTTTTCTGAAGGATTTTGTTCTGTGCCGCAAAGCGGAATGCTCTGATCAGTTCTGTGCCAATGATCAGAATAAGACCCAGAATATCCACGAAAACTACTTTTTCCAGATAGTCCAGGGCAGTTGCCTTCTTTTGTGAATAAACCTCTGCATACCCTACTGCCTCATCACAGATCTGGAAAAACTGATCGCTCTTCTGAATAATCTCTGTATTTTCGTATCCCTTCTCCCTTACCAGAAGAAGTTCACTTCTCACTTCCTCAAAATAACATGCAAGCTCATCCATTTTATTCTGGAAGTTCTTATCTTCCAGACATATAAGATTCAGTTCCTCACTGCCATACCTCAGGCCCTCGATGTAGTCTGAGATTTCTCTGTATTTCTCATCCTGCGGTTCCTGAGAAATTTCCAGCTTGACCATGAGCTGCGTGCCGCCTCGCACCAGTCCTGCATAATTGATAACACGGGCTGTTCCCTGGATCTTACTGACCAGGGAGATAATGATAAAAAATAATACGATCAGTATCGTTGTAAGAACCATCATAGCCGCCCGTAAAAAGTATGTCTGTTTTTTTTCTGTGCTCTTCATCAGATGCCCGTCCTGTTGTTTATAAAAAATTTCAGTCTTTTAATCGCTACATCCATTGTAGCTGATTCCTTATCTTTTGGCAACAAAAATGGAATCTGAGTTTCCTCGGATTCCATGCGATGTTAGATTTTACACAATTCCAAATATGTGAATTTTATATAAATTTCATTCTGTTCTAATAGGTTTTCGTTGCTTTTTGCACAATGTCATTTTATAATAAAAGCTATAAAACAGCTTATAAATCTTTATCAGGAGGGTGAATTTTATGAATGAAGAACTTTTTAATGAAGCCGCCAGATCAAATGTTTTATCCAAAAAGCTGATCGATCAGCTTCAGGAAAGCATGACCTACAGCAGTATTTCCTTTATTAACTGGACGATCGAGGTCCTTACCCTGATCAAGAACCGCCTGGAACGCGGAGACAGAATTTCTGACGAAGTCAGCGGAGAAGTTTATACGATTCACTCCTTCCAGAAATTTGTTAAAGCAAATTTCTCTTCCTATATAACCAGTCAGGTATTTAAGGAAATAAGCAATCCGGAAAAGATCTACTACACTCTTACCCCATGTGAGGACGGCTACAGTCTTCTTATGGCAGATTCCGGTGACAATAAGACTTATGCCTGGATTTCCAGCATCAGTAAGAGATTTTCCCTCGTACAGATGATAGCTACCGGTATTGTCTATATCAAGGATACCCGTACCGATACCTATCAGCCGTTTATCTCCGGCAACGGTAAATACTGCCGCTACGATAAAGAAAGAGGAATCATCGTCGAGATCTGATCATCTCCCGAAAATTCTTCCGATCCCATAGGACGCCAGAAATACTGCAATATCAACAGCCACGATCGTTGATCCGACCGGAGTTCCTGCCAGGATGGAAATCAGGATTCCACCTGCTGCACTGAACACAGACATCACTGCTGCACTGATCGTTACCGAACGGAAGGATTTGAACAGTCTCATAGCAGAAAGCGCCGGAAAGATCACCAGTGCTGATATCAGAAGCGACCCAACCAGGTTCATTGCCAGAACTATGATCACAGCAATCACAACTGCAATCAGAAGATTATAGGCATTCGCCCTGGTTCCGGCCGCTTTTGCAAAGTTTTCATCAAAGGTCACGGCAAAAATCTTATTATAAAACAGAATAAAGACCGCTACAACCACGACAGAAAGAATCGCACACAGCCAGACCTCGCCCTCGGTCAATGTCAGAATGGATGTAGAACCAAACAGAGTGCTGCACACGTCCCCCGATATATTCGGACTGGTGGAAAACAAATTCATCAGAAGATAACCGATTGCCAGTGCACCGACAGAGATCATGGCAATTGCCGCATCTCCCTTGATTCTCGTATTCTGCCCTGCACGAAGAAGGAAGATCGCACAGATCACCGTTACCGGAAGAATGAATAACATATTGTTGGTGACATTCAGTACGGATGCGATCGCCATGGCTCCGAAAGCCACATGGGAAAGACCGTCCCCGATAAACGAAAATCTCTTCAATACCAGTGTCACGCCCAAAAGAGAGGAGCACAGTGCTATCAGCACACCAACAATCAGTGCATATCGCACAAATGGATACTGAAAGTACATCTGAAGTGTCTCAAACATTTTACTCTTCCTCCTCTTCCTGTCCGGTAAAAGCTTTACCCAGACTGCTTTCAAGATATTGCTTCCTGGTTCCGAAGAAGCAGTTTTCTCCGATATGCAGGATATGTGTCGCATATTTTATCGCTGCTGCAATATCATGTGAAATCATGATAATCGTGATTCCGTCTTTTTTGTTCAAATCTCTGATAAGCTGATACATATCTGCAGTTACTCTTGGATCCAGACCGGATACCGGCTCATCGAGAAGAAGAATTTTCTGTGCCGCACAAAGTGCTCTTGCAAGAAGTACTCTCTGCTGCTGTCCACCAGAAAGTTCCCGGTAACAGTGATCAGCAAGATCCTGGATCATCATTTTTTCCATTGCCTTCCTTGCAATACGTTTTTCTTCTTTGTTGTAGAATGGTCGAAACCCGCATCGGCTCTGGCATCCGGACAGAACAATCTCTTTCACTGATGCCGGGAAATCTCTCTGTACCAGCGTCTGCTGGGGAAGATACCCAATTTCATTTTTTTTCAACCCGTCTCCCAGCTCAATCGTACCGCTGATCGGCGGCTGCAGATGAAGCAGTGTCTTCATTAATGTTGATTTACCGGATCCGTTTTCTCCCACAATACAGAGATAATCTCCTGCACTGATGGAAAAATTAAGATCTTCCTGAATCGCCCGGTTATCATATCCCAGGGTAAGGTTTTTGCATGTAAGCTGTGCCATCTTTATTTCCTCTCGTTCTCTGATACTGTAATTACAGTGCTTCTTTTAATGTCTTCAGATTCTCCTCCATCACAGAAAGATACGTCGTTCCATCTGCAATCTCTTCCGATGTGATCGACTGCATGGAATTCAGCACCAGAATATTCTGATCTTTTGTCTTCGTGTTTTCTATTACTGTCTGTGCGATCCTGTCATCAGATTTTTCAATTGTAAATACACTGTTCAATCCAAGTTCATCGATCTTCCTGGCGAGAAAGGTAATCGTCTTAAAGCTTGCCTCTGATTCTGCCGAACAGCCGGAAAAAGCGGCATAGTAATTAAGTCCATAATCGTCTGTCAGATAACGAAATGGAAAACGGTCCGCAAACAGAAGTGTGTTTTGTTTCGCATTTTCCACCGTATTTTGATATTCTGCATCCAGATTGGCAAGTTTTTTCTGATAAGCCTCTGCGTTAGACTGATAGATATCTTTATTTTCCGGATCCATTTCTGTAAGAGTTTCCGCAATCGCATCACAGACTGTGGATGCGTTGCGAAGAGAAGTCCAGACATGTTCATCATATTCCTTCTCATCTTCATGCTCATGTCCGTGTTCGTTCTCCTGCATACCCTCAACAGTTTCCTCTTCCTTTATGGAATCTGCGAGGACTTCCATCAGGTTGATCGTCTTCATATTTTTATTCTGTGCAGACTTCAGTGCATCTTCGATCCATTCATCTGACTCACCGCCCACATAGATCAGAAGATCACAGCCGGACACCTTCATGATATCCTTTACCGCCGGCTGAAAGCTGTGAAGATCTGTCCCATTATCAAGAAGCATCGTAAGCTCTACATCTGCTTCCCGTTCTCCAAGAACTGCCCGTGTCCAGTCATATTCCGGAAAGATTGTTGTTACAATCTTTAATTTTTTATCCGACGTGTCCTTTACACCGGCCTCTGCTGTGTGCAGTCCCGCAAAAGGAATACTGAGGCTTACCACCCCCATAAAAACTGCCAGCATACCTGCGATCCATTTTTTCATTCTGTCTTCTCACTTCCTTCTATAATTATGTTCTTATTTTCAGGTATCATCATCCTATTTCTTATCTCTGCAGTCCGCACAGATTCCATAAAAAACAGTCCTGCATGAGTCCATCTGGAATCCATGATCCTCCATCAGATGCTGTCTCAGTTTAACCACATCCTCGCAGTGGAGATGGATCAGTTTTCCACATTTCTCGCATTTACAGTGAAAACAGACGGTCTTATGACAGTGTTCCTCTGCCCCAAGGTATTCAAAGCAGGCACTGCTTGTCCCGTCTACATTATACTTGGCAACCAGACCCTGCTCTACCATCTTCTCCAGATTACGGTAAACGGTTGTCGTTCCGATTGTAATTCCCTGCTCTTTAAAATAAGAACAGACATCTGCAACCGTCACATGCGTACCTTCTACTGTTTTTAGATAAGTCAGTAATTGTGCCATCTGTTTTGTCTGATAAGGTGCTTTACTTCCCATAGTATCTTCCTTCCGCCGGAATACCCGGTATATAAATCTATATTCGTAACTGTTCAGTACCCTCACAGTTACGAGTCAAAATGAAAACCGTTTTCATATTATAGCACAATCTGATGATG
>SKEE01003309.1_pt1 | contig 9708 bp, 8 predicted proteins | sample 4826661 | NCBI WGS metagenome assembly SKEE01 (sample SAMN11008817, study PRJNA524170) | human gut metagenome | biome: Human fecal sample; material: Feces; isolation source: fecal sample from pouch patient p20 | host: Homo sapiens | place: Israel: Tel-Aviv | collected 2016-11-14
ATACATTTCCTTATGTATCGCGTATTCTTCGTGAGATTTTTCGTTTTGTTCCTGCGCCGCAAAATAGTTCGCCATCATTGCAGCACCGTACAAAACGCGGGCGCGAATCTTCTTAAAAGATGCTGCGCGTGACCACCGTGCAGATTTACTTTTTTCATTTGACTTGGCACAATTCATCAAAGGTTTCTCCGCAGCTAATATGGCTTTTTCATATCTGCTGCGGTCAACGCCGTTGTACTGCTCTGCAAAGCGCACAACAGGCTCTTTCGCCTGAGTCATGCATTGCTGTAATTGCTCATACGGCAGGATGTTGTGCTTGTCACTGAGAATCCAATCATTTACCAGCTTGCACTGACCCGCAAGTTTGCGATAAATATCCATACCGGCTTCTTTCAGCCAGTATGCATCACCCACATGGGGGAATGCATTCAGCACTTCCTTGAGAAAGACATAATCCTTACTGTTGGCCGGGATTGCCTCTTCCACATTTTTTAGCAACTTCCAATGCCGCCGCAGTATGGGGAAGTCTTGGCTGTCATCGTTGCCTTTTTTGACCGTTTCCAATCCGTTCAGCAAGCGCTTGCGAACATCCAGCCTATCTACCATAATTGTTTTGATAGGGAAATTGGTTTTGGCGAAATTAAATGCCGCGCTGTCTATGCTGGTAAAAACGCGTTGGATATTCTGCTTGTTCTTTAGCTTGCTCAAAAAGGCTTCTGCGGCTTTTGTATCCTCGTAGGGGAAAAATTCAATCAGTTTTTCAGTATCCACGTTCGCACATAGGCAGCAATCAGCTTGTTGCCCCTGCACATTCAATGTGATAGTGTACAAGCCGAGCGTAGAAATATTATACCAATCGCGCTCTTTGTCATATTTATCCACTGCCTTGTCAAAGCATTTTTCGACTGTATGTGGGGAAATATCAAATATTTCAGCAAGCGTATTTATCTCCATATGCATAGCTTGCTGCCCAAGATATTTCTTCACCTGCAAGGTCAGCTTTTTGTCTTCTTTATCCACAAGTTTGGAATCATCCTGCATTTTCGCGTTGTATGTTTTCAGCTTGGAATAGCAGTTATAGCACATCCAGCGTATACGCCGCAAATAGAGCGTTGCCGGGTGAATATCGTAGGTAGGTTTCCCCCTCGTGCGGGACTGCTACTCTGCAATAATGCGTCAGCTTGGATTCCGACACGCTGGCAATCGCATCCTCCAGATAGGGTGTACCACATTCCGGGCATTCGCCAACACTTTGCTTACACACCCAGTAAGCAGCGGGTTTTCTCCCACTGGATGGTTCATAACCGTAAATGGCATAATCATCCGGCAGGTCGATTTCCTTCAACCTTGTATTGTATTTAGCGGTATCAGCCGCTTTAAGAATCCGCTTCTCACGGATAAAGTAAGCCGATAACTCTGGCTGTGGTCTTTGGGTTGACATCCTACACCCCCAACTCCCGCATTTGGGTACACTTATACGATATTAGAATTGTACCATAAATCCATAAAAATGGGAACCTTTTTCCAGTTACGTTGCCAAAAAACGTTCATTGGGGCAGTATGTGGCAGGTATTTTCATAAAAACTAAAAAAGCAATCTTTTTTAGAAATGAACCAAATCACTTGCCCCAAGCTGCCCCGGAAAGATTTACGCCAAAGAAAAAGGAGCAGCCCACTTGGAGAAATCCAAGCGAACTGCTCCCGGTTGCCGCTTACGAAACGTTTTTTGGCAACGTCATTTGAAGTAGAAGTTCTTGTGTAGCCGCACGGCCCCGTCATCACAAATGACGATAAGGTCTTGTTCCAAGTGTGCGAGGTCTGCGGGCTTGATGATAGGCTGCGGCTTCTGGCTGGTATCGGCGACCAGCAGTGTGTGCTTTTCGCCTATCATTTTGGAGAAGTATTCCTGCGTTTCGGTGTCCTTGCAGCCGAGCAGAACTGTAAACTTAAAGTTGCCCAGCATGGCTTTCCGTTCGTCCTTACCGTAAATCATATCGAGGTCGGCCAGCGATTGGGTGAGCACCATAATACGGATGTGACGCTTCCGCAGTTTGCGCAAGGCCTCGGTGATTTGCAGCTTGCCGAACGAGGCAAATTCGTCAAGACAAAATAGAATCATCTGCTTGTGTTCCGGCGGTCTGCATGAAAAGTATTCCATCGACTGGGCCGTAATAATGCGCAGCAGGTCGCCATAGATTTTGAGTTTTTCGTCCGGGATGAAAATATAAATGCTGTTCTGCTCCAATGTGGCCGGACAGATAGATTTTTCATAAGTTGGGACTTTTCTAAGTGCATTTTTAATTTTGCTGTTGGTTGCAAATAGTTTGAGCGCGTCATCTGCACTCTGCTTGCAGCCTGCGGTATTTTGCTCACTGGCCCCGGCAAAGGAACTAATATATGCGTTGGCTGCGGTGTTTTCCTGTTTGGCAATATCGTTCAGCAGGGAGCGCCAATCATGGCCGAGGAAAAACTCGCAGATTTCGATAAAGCCCCAGCCCATGCCATAATAGCAGATAAGGGCTGCCGTTATCATCTTGCGCCCGTTCTTGGTGAAAAATACGCCTGCTTCGCTGTCGTTGGCCTTGTCCGGCAGCAGCAGATAGGCCAGTTGCTCCAAACGCTCTTGCCGCTCGGTATCGTCCGGAGCAGCATCAATGGACGCAAACGCATCATACGGAATACAATCTGCCGCCGTGGGGTCAAAAATGATTTTGTTCTCTGTATGCACATTAGCTGATATGTCGCCGGATATATCTACCACAAGAGCCGTGCCCTGCCAACTCCGCAAAGTCGGAATCAACAGGGCACTTGTCTTGCCTGTGCCGGATGGCCCCATTACAAGGATGTGTCCCTCGTCCTGTTCGGGGGAATAAGCCAGCAGGCCGAATTTTTTCCCCAACAACACACCCTGCGCCTTTTCTTTGGAGCGGTAGACGATATTCTTGCGGACGAATGGATTTGGCAGATGATTGGCCTGCCCGCGCAGATACACCAGCAGTGCTAGCACAACCAGCAGAATCAGTGTTGCGCCATATAGATAGCAGTTGATAATCCATACAATCTGTTTCATGCCTGCACCTTAAAAGTGAAGCCCCTGTTCCATTTTGGATTCTCCAAAATACAATGCGAGACGTTCCTCATTCTGCTGATATTCCTGTTCTCGTTCGGCTTTCAACTGTGCGACAGTGCGGTTTCCGCCCTGCCGCTTGGTTACGCCGGTCATAACATGAGCATCTTCCAAACCGTGCTCGTCCAGATAGCGTTGCAGGTCAGGGTGAAAATTGCGCAGTTCGCGGCGGTCAAGCACATCGTTTGCACAGATTTTGTAGCCCTGTTCGTGCTTCGGGTCTTCCTCAACAGGGATAAAACAGAAATGCAAATGCGGCTGGCCGCCCTCGTCATCATGGACGATGGCTTGCACGACATTTTCCTTGCCATAACGATTTTCTAAGAAATCGTATGCTGCGCAGAAAAAGTCGTCGTAGCGCTCCGGGTCTAAATCCTGCGGGGCGGTTACTATCCAGCCGACCATCACTTTTACATCATCACGATTGTAGCAGTACAATTCCGATTTGCGCTGCAAAAAATAGTCGTACTCGGTCATGCCCCGGTCTGGCGACAGAACATAGTCATGTTCCAGCCGCTCCGGGTCAATGTCCCGGTTGCTCGAATGTTCGATTGTCCGCCGGTTGTGGCGAAGTTGATTGCGGACTGCGCCCGCACTGAACTTCATGGCACACGCCATCATAATCTCTCCTTTCTCGGCGGGGATTCATGCCCCATCCGATTGCGGCTTAAAATGCACTGCAAAATCAGGCAGCGCATTTAGCCTCCGTCTGCTGTGTCATACAAGGTATGGTAGTTTCTGCGGAAACTCCCACCGCCCTTGCGGGCTTACCTTGCCAAAGGGGCGTGACCCCTCTGGACTCCCCGCTGCCGACAAGACCTGCTTGCCGTCAGTGGGGGCTGCGGCCCCCATCGGAACGACTTTTCGCCGTTCCTGCCCCCTTGGGTTTGCAGCCGTCTGCCGTGATGCACCATCACGCATCACACCACTGCTGCCATGCTGCAAAATCAATGAGATGCAGCAATTTCAGGCCGTCATACCAGTCAAAGTCTTTCTTCGGCTCGTTGGTGTATACAATCGTGGCCAGCACATTGTATACGATGGCTTCGTTCCAGATGTACTCCCAATTTGCAAGAACATCTTCCACCAGCCCGTTATATTCGTCCTTAGAGGGGACATAACCGGGGACACGCTCTTTCAGCAGTGCAACCACACTATCCATATCCGACTGCACACATTCGTTGCAGGTTGAAATTTTCCCGTTGTCTTTCGCACTAAACGGGAAGCGTACAAGAATCTGTTTCAGAATGGCGCAGTCACGGATAGGATGGTTCCCCAGCCAACGGATTCCACGGGAGATGCACTGCTTAACGAGCCACGCATCCAGCGTTCCGGCTTCATGCTCCTGAAGGATGAAGCCTGCTTCAATCCCCAGCTTTTCCGATACCGGCAGGAACTTGTCAAGGAAAGCGTTGTTGGCGAACTCGCTTGCGTCCACCTTTTCTTCCTTGACCACTCGATTGAGCAGCGCATTGTTTGTTTCGGACAGTTTGATGGTAATTTTCATTGTTGTACCTCGACTTTCTTTTTGGCCCTTTGCAGGGTACTTCTGGAAATGCCCGTCATGGCCTCCACCTGTTTATAACTATACTCACTTAGTAACCCAAGTGCGTGTTCCAACTGCAATGCCGTGAATTTCAGTGGGCGGCCATCCCGGAAGCCCGGTTTTGCCATTGCTGCCTGTCGGCCACTCTGAGTGCGCTCGATTATCTGCGCTCTTTCAAATTCAGCAAAAGCAAGCAGCATCGTTGCCACAAGCCGCCCCATAGGGGAGTTGTCCAACAGGCCCATATTGAGAATGTGAACGGCAACACCTTTATCCCGCAGCAAATCCACATACTTCAAACCTTCCTTTGCTGACCTGCAAAACCTATCCATTTTGCAGACCACCAAAGTATCACCTGCCTGTAAGGATTTGCACAGGTTATCGAATACCTGCCGTTCGTGAGCGCCGGAAGCCGCCTCCTTTACAATAATCGCAGTAGGATAGCGCTCCTTTATCTGCTGCTCCTGCTCGGCCAAAGAGGTTCCGGGCACCTGCCCTTTGGTTGACACTCTGATGTAGCCATAATAGGCCATTTTGTACGCTCCTTTTGAACATAAGTTTTGACGCGGCCCAAATACCTGTTTTATGCGGGGCCGCTTCTGCGCACCAAAAGTTCAAACTTTTGGGCTTTTTAAGGAAGGTTTGGACTTTGCGCCGTTTTCCGGCACAAACAGGGGAACGACGGGGGATTGTCCCAACCGCGCCCAGTATTATGGGCAACTCTCGGCTTTGGGCAAGGGGCTTTCGCGGCATATCCTCGCTCAACTTCGGTATTCCACGTTCCCCTTGCCACAGCCTCTATTTGCCTCTCTTTTTGGTAGCCGGTTGGGGCCAATAATTCCCACCCCCGCCAAAGGCGATTTAAAAGTGAACTTTGAAAGAGAGGTTTTCAAAATGAAAAAGACCGTAAAGACAAGCCGCGTTGCAGGCCAACTCGAAAAGATGTACCGCCTGCTGAACACAAGATTTTTTAACAGTGAGTTGCCGGAAGTCGTTATCAGCCTGAAAAAGACCGTTGGAGCTTATGGACATTTCACCTGCAGCAAGGTCTGGCAGGCCGGGGACGAACGGAGATACGAAATCAACATCAGCAGCGCCACACTTAGCCGCCCAATCGAGGAAACCTGCGCCACGCTTTTGCACGAAATGTGCCATTGCCTTGCGGCAGAAAAAGGTATCAAAGATACCAGCGGTTCCGGGAACTTTTACCACAATCGGAAGTATAAGGAGATTGCCGAAAGTCACGGGCTTTGCGTTGAGAAGCATCCAAAATACGGTTGGACGATTACAAGCCCCGGACTTCCGCTGCTGGACTTCATCGAGGAACAAGGCTGGCAAGACCTTCAAATGTGCGAGGCGGTCAGCTTGTGGGATGTAATTGGAACGCTCCCCAAAGGGGCAGGCAACGGAACAGTCACCAAGACCAAGAAGCCCAGCAGCACCCGCAAATATATTTGCCCCTGCTGCCACCAGAGCGTAAGAGCCACAAAAGCCGTGAACATCCTTTGCGGTGATTGCATGGAGAAGATGGAACCCGCCGAGTAAGCCACCATCAGACAGAGATAACAGCCGAGTGAGAGTAGGCAATTTTATAATGCACTTTTTAAGGTGAAGGGATTTCAAATGAACTGGAAATATGATTATTATAATTGCCCCGATGACCCGGATACCGGCGTTCCTGCCTGCGGTGACCTGCCGGAATGTAAAAGCTGCGAATGGTATCACCTCATTACTTCCGCGCAGAAATGCACAACTACATAAACAAAAAAGCAGAGAGTCATCCGTAAGAGGATAACTCTCTGCTTTCTTGTAAAGCCTTTTCTGCACAAGTTTGGTGTCAATGTGGTGTCAAATCAGCCAAACCGGGTTGATAAAAGGCGTAGAATCAATGCTTTTTAGTCGATGGGCTTCATCGTCTGGACTTGCACAATTCGCTTATTTTATGGTTATATCTCGGTTCATCATTGTGACATTACTGCGATACACCGCAAATTGAAGTTTCATCTGATTATGTATTATTCTATCACGCTTTCAGCATTTGGTACAGGATTTGGTACATAAACCGCGTGATAAACCGAGATAGACGGTGTGCTTGAACGGGGAAATAGTCGTTGAAAAGAGCCGAAATGCACTCGCCTAAGAGGGTTGTGTTCAGCAATGAACGCCCCAATAAATAAACAACTCTAAAAGAGTGCTTGACCTCTGTTGTGTGCAATAAAAAAGAGAAGTCCTACGAGCAGGAATTCTCCTTTGGACTACGAGCTTCGCAAGTATCCGCAACGCGATTATGGGCACAGCTGCACACCTTTTCCGCAGCCGATACAGGCATCATTTACCGTAAAAGCATGCTGGGCGCACTAAGGCACAAAGCCCCTGCCGCAGTGCTGCGGCAGGGGCTTTGTGTAATATGAGGAATGCTGTGTAACGCAGCAAGGGAATGGCTTATTCGTTGTCGTCCTTGTCGGCTGGTTTGCTCCACTCTTTAAAGGACGGAACTTTTGGGTAAGCTTTCAGTTGCTTTTTCATTTTGCGGATGGCAATGCTGTAGGGGTTCAGGGCGCCGGACAGGTACAGCCCCGCGGCAAAGATGAAGAATACGCTGGCAATCAGCATAAACACTCGCTGCCCTACATTGGCAGCCAGCAAAAATGTGACCATTGCGCCGATCACCATCATTTCTGCGGTGGCATTGCCCTTGCGGCGCTGCTCCTTCGGTGTCAGGCGCACATCCTCCAAGGCCAGCAGCCAGTTCATCTGCTCGTCTGTGATGTTCAGCTCGGTTTTATAACGGTACAGATTGCGGCGGGTCTCGGCATCAGCGTTCTTGTAGGTCTCACTCTTGTGGTAATCCTGTGCCGTGGGGGTCTGTTTCTTTGCCATTTGCTTATCCTTTCCGTTTTGCGGGGGCCGGAAGCTGCAAGAGCACCAACGCGGCAATCTCGCACACAATGCCGGCTACGCCGAATCCATCCATCTTCTGCCCGAACAATACCAGCCCGAACAGCGCGGCGGCCACAGGCTCAAAGGTGGCGGCAATGGACGCACGACTGGCGGGGATAGTTTTCAGCGCGGCAGTGTACAGCCACTGCGCCGCCAAAGAGCACACCAGCCCCAACCCAAGGTTGGCGGCCAGCGCACCGGGCGTTGTCAGGATATAGGCAACCCCCGGCAGCTCACCTGCGGCGGCGGTAAACACAAGGCTTGCCACTGCACTGAAGAGGAACATGTAAAACAGATTTGTCATCGGGCTGTACTTTTTCAGCTTGGTGGCCAGCAGAATATTCTGCAGTGTGTAGCACAGCGCGGCACCAAGGCCGTAGGCCACACCGCCCGCATCCAGCGTTACGCCGCCTGCCACTCCGCTGACTAACGCACAACCCAGCAGGCTGAGCACAAGGCACAGCCCCTTGCCGGGGGTGAACTTTTCATGCAGGAACACGACGCTGAACAGCATGACAAGGGACGGCATAAGGTAGATGAGCACGGCAGCCGTGCCCATACCCACAAGCTGGATGGAGTAGGTGTAGAACAGGCCGAACATAAACAGCCCCAATGCACCTGCCGGGACGAACCAGACAAGGTCCCGCAGGTCGATCTTCAGCGCGGCGGGGTTTTTCGCCGCCAGCCAGATGCCTGTCAGAACGGCCATCGAGGCCATACGCACGAGAGTCATTTGGGTGCCGTTGACGCCGTAGGCCGTCAGGATATTGATAAAGATGCCGTTTGCGCCCCAGCAGGCCGCTGCCAGCAGCACCATCAGCACTGCTGCTGTTTCCTTTTGTTTCACAGTCCGTACTCCATTGTAATCGGATATTTTGCTTTTGTCAAAAAGCTTCCTTAGCCAAGGTCCTCGCCGTTAGAGGCGGTGACCTTCTTGTACCAGTAGTAGCTGTCCTTCAGGCTGCGCTTGCCGGTGCCGTTGAACTGGTTGTCGTAATCGACATAGATGAAGCCATAGCGCTTCTCGATCTCGCTGGAGGAGCAGGAGATGATATCAATGGGGCCCCACGGATAGTAACCGCGCACATCAACGCCGTCCTTGACCGACTCGACGACCTGCTCAACATGCTTGCGCAGATAGTCGATGCGGTACGGGTCGTGAATGGAGCCGTCGGCCTCGACCTTATCGTAGGCGCCAAGGCCGTTCTCGGTGATGTAGAGGGGCTTCTGGTAGCGGTCCCAGTACTCGTTCAGCGCAATGCGCAGGCCGAGGGGGTCAATGCCCCAGCCCCAGTCGCTGGCCGGAATGTCGGGGTTCGGCACCTGACCCAGCTCGGAGTGCAGATACGGCTCCTCGCCGGACAGGCGGCTGTAGTAGTAGCTCAGCGATACGAAATCGACCGTACCCTCTTTCAGAGCCTCCTCGTCGCCGGGGTAGAAGTTGATATGAATGTTGTGCTCATCGTAATAGCGCAGGGCGTAACCGGGGTAATAGCCGCGGACCATGATGTCGCCGTACAGATATTCCATCTGGTTGTGGCGCATATTCCAGTACACATCCTCGGGGCGATGGCTGATGGGATAGGTCAGGTTGGAGCAGAACATCATGCCGATCTCGTTGGCAGGGTCGATCTCATGGGCAATCTTGGTGGCCTTGGCGCAGGCGACCATCTCATTGTGGACGCCCTGATACTTGGCCTCCAGCAGGTTGTCGACCTTGTCGCTGGCAATGCCCAGATGGTTGAAGCTCTCGTGGATGATGAGGTTGATTTGGTTGACCAAAATCCACTTATGGACCTTGCCCTTGTAGCGCTTGAACAGCACCTCGCAGTACTTCACAAAGAAGTCAACGACCTCGCGGCTGGCCCAGCCGTTGTATTTCAGGGCCAGATTCAGCGGCATCTCATAGTGGCTGACTGTGATTAGCGGCTCCATACCGTTGGCAATGATCGTATCGATGAGGTCATCGTAAAACTTCAGGCCCTCCTCGTTGGGCGTGGCATCATCACCGTTGGGGAAGATGCGGGCCCAGTTGATGGAGGTACGCAGGCTGTTCATGCCGGTGCCTGCCAGCAGCTTGATGTCCTCCTTGTAGG
>SKEE01003315.1_pt1 | contig 9695 bp, 8 predicted proteins | sample 4826661 | NCBI WGS metagenome assembly SKEE01 (sample SAMN11008817, study PRJNA524170) | human gut metagenome | biome: Human fecal sample; material: Feces; isolation source: fecal sample from pouch patient p20 | host: Homo sapiens | place: Israel: Tel-Aviv | collected 2016-11-14
TGGTCGTCGTCGGTTGCACATCAAAGCAGTCTGTCAGTCAGTGCGTGAAGCCACCACCGCCTCCGGCGTGGATAATGCAGCCTCCCCCCGACTGGCAGACACCGCTGAACGGGATTATTTCACCCTCCGGGAACGACTGGTAATGATGCAGGCCCAACTTGAAGGTGCTCAGCAATACATAACCGAACAGTGTTTAAAGTAAAATCTTAACTACAATATGATTCATTTTGATGATTGTTTCATAAGGAACAGTGAAGTAAGATCTAAGAGGAGTTAAATTTTATACAGTATAATCATAATATTGCAGCAAGGTGGTTATAATTGAAAGAATATTTAGATATGAATACATCTCATGTAAGAGTTGTTACTCATATGTGTGGGTTCCTGGTTTGGCTCTATAGTCTTTCAATGTTGCCACCAATGGTTGTAGCATTGTTTTATAAAGAAAAAAGCCTATTCGTTTTCTTTATAACTTTCGTTATATTTTTTTGCATTGGTGGCGGAGCGTGGTATACAACTAAGAAATCTGGCATTCAATTACGTACCCGTGATGGGTTTATTATAATTGTAATGTTTTGGATTTTGTTTTCTGTTATTAGTGCATTCCCTTTATGGATTGACTCAGAACTTAATTTAACGTTCATTGATGCTCTGTTTGAAGGGGTTTCTGGAATAACAACAACAGGAGCAACTGTAATTGATGATGTTAGTTCATTACCTCGGGCATATTTGTACTATCGGTCACAGTTAAATTTTATAGGTGGTTTAGGAGTTATTGTTCTGGCGGTTGCTGTATTGCCATTATTGGGTATTGGTGGTGCAAAGCTTTATCAGTCAGAAATGCCGGGGCCATTTAAGGATGACAAACTCACTCCCCGCCTGGCCGATACGTCACGGACACTGTGGATAACTTATTCTTTATTAGGTATTGCTTGTATTGTCTGTTATAGACTTGCAGGAATGCCTTTGTTTGATGCTATTTGTCACGGGATTTCCACAGTTTCGCTTGGTGGTTTCTCAACTCATAGCGAGAGTATCGGATATTTTAATAACTATTTGGTTGAGCTGGTGGCTGGTTCTTTTTCCCTGCTATCGGCTTTCAACTTCACTCTTTGGTATATTGTTATTAGCAGGAAAACGATAAAACCTTTAATCAGAGATATTGAACTTCGTTTCTTTCTGTTAATAGCCTTAGGGGTGATCATTGTTACCTCTTTCCAGGTCTGGCATATAGGTATGTATGACTTGCATGGAAGTTTTATTCATTCGTTTTTTCTTGCCAGCTCCATGCTCACTGATAATGGTTTAGCTACGCAGGATTATGCAAGCTGGCCCACGCACACGATAGTGTTTTTGCTGTCGTCAAGTTTCTTTGGGGGATGTATAGGTTCAACTTGTGGTGGAATTAAGTCACTTCGATTTCTTATACTTTTCAAACAAAGCAAACACGAGATAAATCAGCTTTCTCATCCCAGAGCGTTGTTGAGTGTAAATGTAGGAGGGAAGATAGTTACAGATCGTGTAATGAGGTCTGTATGGAGTTTCTTTTTTCTTTATACTCTCTTCACGGTGTTTTTTATACTGGTGTTAAATGGTATGGGATATGATTTTCTTACATCATTTGCAACAGTGGCTGCATGTATTAATAATATGGGATTAGGTTTTGGGGCTACTGCATCGTCATTCGGAGTGCTTAATGACATTGCAAAATATTTAATGTGCATAGCTATGATTCTTGGTCGCCTTGAAATTTATCCTGTTATTATATTGTTTTCAGGTTTTTTTTGGCGCTCCTAATATATGGCTGATTTATAATTGTGAGTTTAATATTATATTGACTCACTCATTGATCCAATACCTAACTTTACCAGCAACACCTCCGCCCCCAGTAGCACTGGCTGCTGGGGTGCGTTTTATTCATAAAGCAAGGCTGTATGAGCGAGAAATTAAAGATAGTCTATCGCCCATTACAAGAATTGTCACCGTATGCGCACAACGCCAGGACGCACAGTACTGAGCAGGTGGCACAACTGGTAGAAAGTATTAAGCAATTCGGCTGGACTAATCCGGTGCTGATTGACGAAAAGGGCGAAATTATTGCGGGTCACGGTCGTGTTATGGCGGCTGAAATGCTCAAAATGGATTCTGTTCCGGTCATTGTTCTGGCCGGAGATACAACCTACAGGGAATGGTTTTTGCGTCAGCCTTACACCAGACAAAAACAGATTGTGGGGGAAACCCGGGCAAAGCTGATTCGGGATGGCGGTATGTCGCCAGATGAATTTTACACCGATAAAGGCGAATGGCTGACGCTGAAGCAACTCCGTGAGCGTGATGCACAGGTATTCAGAAAAGCAGGGATTTAAATAAATCATTTATTACAACAGGCTACCTTCGGGTGGCCTTTTTTATTGCTGCGATCCGGATGGTGAGCAGCGTAACTGTCGGAAGACTTAAACCAGGTACTAATATGAAACTGAAAACGGTCGAGATTAACGGAAAACAATACGCAGAAATTGATACTGCTGGCCTGCCAGTTTATGTGCACGACGATGGTAAAGAAATCGGCTTCGATGCACCGCTGGCGATAAAAAAAATTACAGAGCTTAATGGCGAGGCAAAAAATCATCGCCTGGCTAAAGAAGCTGCAGAGGAAAAACTGGCTAAGTTTGCCGCTATCGAAGACCCGAAGAAGGCGATCGAGGCACTGGAAATGCTGTCAAAAATCGACCAGAAAAAGCTGATCGATGCGGGACAGGTTGACCAGGTTAAGGCAGAAATTACGAAAAATTTTCAGCAGCAATTAGATGAAGAAAAGCAACGCTCTCAGATGCTGGAGACGCAGCTTTACGATTCTATGATTGGCGGTAGTTTTGCGGGTTCAAAATATATTGCCGATAAAATTGCGATCCCGGCAGATTTATTACAAGCCCGCTTCGGGCAGGCATTCAAAGTGGAAGAAGGGAAGATCGTTGCTTATGACGCTTCCGGCAACAAAATTTATTCCCGCGCGAAGCCTGGCGAACTGGCGCAGTTTGATGAGGCGCTGGAGTTCCTCGTCGAAAATTACCCTCAGAAAGACTACATCCTGAAAGCCAGTGGCAACAATGGCGGCGGCTCCCGTCCGACACAGCATGATATTGGTCAGAAAACGATGAAACGCTCTGCTTTTGATGCACTGGATGTTGCAGGTAAGCAAAACGCATTGAAAGACGGTATCACAATTGTTGATTAACACATTTGTCAGCTTCCGGATGGGAGCTGGTGTCAGGGCTGGATAGCTCATTACTCCATCTATTCACAATTACGCAAATTTTTAAGGAATATTTAATTATGGCTGGAAATACCCTGACCGGGTTGATCCCGACTATTTATACCGCCCTGGATATTGTATCCCGTGAGCAGGTAGGTTTTATCCCTGCGGTAGCAAAAAACGCAAAAGCTGACGCCGCAGCAAAAGATCAGACGGTAACCGCGCCAGTTGCGCCTGAGGCGAAAACCGAAGATATCGTACCGGGGCCGTCAGCTCCGAATATGGCAGCAGTAAAAATCTCAGGTGTGCTGAAAGATGGTGCGGGAAAACCAATACAGAACTGCACTATTCAACTGAAGGCAAAGCGTAACAGCACCACGGTACTGGTGAACACGGTAGCCTCTGAAAATCCGGATGAAGCCGGGCGTTACAGCATGGATGTCGAGTATGGCCAGTACAGCGTCACCCTGCTGGTTGAAGGTTTTCCGCCTTCACATGCCGGAACCATTACCGTCTATGAAGGTTCCAGACCTGGTACGCTGAATGATTTTCTCGGTGCCATGACGGAAGATGATGTCATGCCGGAGGCATTGCGTCGTTTTGAGGCAATGGTGGAAGAAGCAGCACGCAACGCTGAAGCCGCCTCTCAGAGCGCAGCGGCAGCAAAGAAATCAGAAACAGCAGCGGCATCATCGAAGAACGCGGCGAAAACCTCAGAAACGCATGCAGCTAACAGCGCACAGGCGGCAGCGGCCTCGCAGACTGCATCGGCAAACTCCGCGACAGCAGCTAAAAAATCAGAAAACAACGCGAAAAATAGCGAGACAGCAGCAAAGACGAGCGAAACCAACGCAAAGTCCAGCCAGGCGGCAGCGAAAACAAGCGAAACGAATGCCAAAACCAGTGAAACTGCGGCGAAAAGCAGTCAGGCTGCAGCAGCCGAAAGCGAGAGTGCGGCAGCCGGTTCTGCGACTTCAGCAGCTGGATCAGCAACTGCTGCAGCTAACAGCCAGAAAGCAGCGAAGACGAGCGAAACTAACGCAAAGTCCAGCCAGACGGCAGCGAAGACCAGCGAAACGAATGCCAAAGCCAGTGAAACTGCGGCGAAAAACAGTCAGGATGCTGCAGCCCAAAGCGAGAGTGCCGCAGCTGGTTCTGCAAGTGCGGCGGCTTCTTCTGCCACTGCATCAGCCAACAGTCAAAAAGCTGCAAAAACCAGTGAAACCAACGCAAAGGCGAGCGAGACTGCGGCGGCTAACTCGGCGAAAGCATCCGCTGCAAGCCAGACGGCTGCAAAAGCAAGTGAAGACGCAGCCAGAGAGTATGCAAGCCAGGCTGCGGAGCCGTATAAACAAGTTTTGCAGCCGCTTCCCGATGTGTGGATACCGTTTAACGATTCACTGGATATGCTTACGGGCTTTTCGCCATCATATAAAAAGATTGTTATTGGCGACGACGAAATAACGATGCCTGGTGACAAGGTTGTTAAGTTTAAACGCGCATCGAAAGCAACCTATATTAATAAATCTGGTGTACTGACAGAGGCTGCCATTGACGAGCCGCGATTTGAACGTGATGGCCTGCTTATTGAGGGGCAAAGAACTAATCTTCTGCTTAATTCAACAAATCCATCTAAATGGAATAAGTCAGGCAATCTGGAACTCACAGAAATATCCACGGATTCTTTTAATTTTACTTATGGGAGATTTACTGTAAAAGATACTCTTATTGATCAGACAAGTGCGATTAATATCGTAACGGTTTCTGGCAGTAAAGGATTTGATGTCACAGGTGATGAAAAATATGTGACCATTTCATGCCGTGTCAGAAGTGATGTTGAAAATATAAGGTGTCGTTTAAGATTTGAACATCATGATGGTTCTACTTACACTTTTTTGGGAGATGCTTACCTCAATTTATCAACACTTGTAATTGATAAGACTGGTGGTGCAGCAAATCGTATTATTGCAAAGGCTGTAAAAGATGAGGCTACTGGTTGGATTTTCTATCAGGCTACAATTAATGCACTAGATACAGAGAGCATGATTGGTGCGATGGTTCAATATGCTCCAGTAAAAGGTTCAGGCACAGCATCTGGAGACTATCTGGATATCGCAACTCCACAAGTGGAAGGTGGATCAAGTGCTTCGTCATTTATTGTAACTGATATAATTGCAAGCACTCGCGCAAGCGATATGGTGACAGTCCCAATCAAGAATAACCTTTATAATCTTCCTTTTACAGTTCTTTGTGAGGTACATAAGAACTGGTATAAAACGCCAAATGCAGCACCGCGTGTTTTTGATACCGGCGGTCATCAAACCGGAGCGGCTATTATTCTTGGCTTCGGTCGTTCAACAGATTACGACGGATTTCCTTATTGCGATATAGGTTTGGCTAACAGACGGGTAAACGAAAACGCATCGCTTGAAAAAATGGTTATGGGGATGCGTGTAAAGTCAGATCAGTCTACGTGCTCAGTAAGTAACGGGCGTATATCCAGCGAAAAGAAAGCCACATGGTCCTATATTCAGAACACCGCAATTATCCGTATTGGAGGCCAGACTACAGCCGGGTTGCGTCATTTATTTGGTCATGTCAGGAATTTCAGAATATGGCACAAGGCATTGACTGATGCTCAGGTGGGGGAGTCAATCTAATGAAAGATTTAACACTCAAATTTGCCGACAGGGCCGACTTTTCGGCCTTTATGGAGAGTGCCGGCTATTATGATGACGAGTCGATGCAGGATGATATTCTTATTGACGTGATAGGTAACGTGTACAAAGAAACCGGAGAACTTACCGAAGATGGCGAGCCGGTATGTGTTAAGGAAGACGGATATTTTGTAAACGTGCGCATCATTAATGATGCAAAAAAATCGTCAATATTCGATGAATACGTGGTTGCTGTTGAGCATCAACTTCGTGGCTGGATGTGAGGAAGAAAAATGGCTACATCGACAGTAATTCCTGAAGACATCAAAACGCTAAAATCCGACGTTAGCAAATTAAAAAACGATCAAGGAAGCTACGCAACAAAATCATATGTAGACAATAAAACAACATGGAATAGTTATTGCAATGTAATCTATGATCAAAAGACATTGCCGACCACTGGAACTATATTTAGCGGTAAGATTCACTTGTCAAATAAGACAGGAGAAACCGAAAACGCTTATAGTGAGATGTACACTAGAAAAAATATTGACGGTACAAAAGATACAATGACAAGGATTGTCACACACAATGGAACAAAAGGTATCTTTTGGGATTTTAGCGATCTTTACGGTGGAACATTAATTTTTCCAGGCAGTGATGGTTACCTTAAGATGGGGAACTGTCTCATGTCGTATGGTGTGCGGGGAAGTAACGCGCTTATTAAGTTTGACTGCACAGACACATTACAAATCAAATATGCCAATCATGGGTCAACCATGACAATCAACACACAGGGAACCGCTCATTCTGGCGCTACTACTAGTTTGTGGGGTAACTCTACCCGTCCGGTTGTATATGAAGTTGGTGCTGATGGTGGCGCTTATATGTTCTATGCGCAGAAAAATACCGATAACACCTATATGTTAAGCGTTAATGGTGCATGTCATGCCACCGCATTTAACCAGCATTCCGACCGGGATCTGAAAGACAACATTCAGGTGATCGATAATGCAACCGACCGCATCCGTAAAATGAACGGCTATACATACACGCTTAAAGAAAACGGTATGCCCTATGCTGGTGTCATTGCACAGGAAGCTCTGGAAGCAATCCCAGAAGTTGTAGGTTCCGCAATGAAATATCAGGACGGTGCAAGCGGATCGGAAGGTGAAGAAGGTGAACGTTATTACACAGTAGATTATTCTGGTGTTACTGGCTTGCTTGTTCAGGTAGCCAGAGAGTCAGACGACAGAATAACAGCACTGGAAGAAGAAAACGCAGAATTAAGACAAAGATTATCTGCAATTGAGGCGGCGCTTGCGTCTAAATAATATCAAGGGGCCGAGCGCCCCGTTTTATTGGGTAGGATGAAAATGGATATAACACCTTTCCTTCATGCGCTTTGTGCTGTGGCTGCGCAGCTACTGATTGGTCTTTTTACCGGGAACTGGGCTTACGGGGCGATAGCCGGTTGTACGTTCTTCATTGCGCGTGAACACACCCAGGCAGAATATCGCTGGATTGAAATGTTTGGGCATGGCAAGAGGATTAACATGCCGTGGTGGGGCGGTTTTGATCCACGTGCATGGGATGTGGCAAGCCTGATGGATTTTGCTGTGCCGGTGGTGGCGTGTCTGCTGGTCTGGCTGTTGGTTAATCGTGGGTGAAAAAAGGTGAGCTGTATATGCAACGGAGGAAGAAAACTCGTTGCTGGAAGCCTGGAAAAAGTATCGGGTGCTGCTAAACCGTGTGGACACTTCCGTAGCACCAGATATCGAGTGGCTTATTCAACCATAATAAACAGTATGTATATCATAGGTTATTAATTGTGAGTTTTTTCGGTGTGTTATTTGTTTGTTTGATGTTATGCTTTTGCGCCCCAAAAGGTTGTTTAGATGTATTTTATCAATTGATTTTCAATGTCGTTTAATAAAGAAAAATTAAGCAAGCTGGATGTTGGTTTTTTGTTAATTGAATGGTTCTAATAATGTTTTTTTACTGTTGTTGAATGTGACTTGATAAGAAATGCAAGTAAAAATGATACTCTTTTTATTTTAAATTCAAACGGTTGACATATATATAGCAAGAGGTTTCAGGTGCGTTGTAGTGAGTTTATGTTAATAAAAAGTATAGTAAGCGTTGAAAAATGTAACTTTGAAATACGTTAGAATAAAAAACAATATACATATAATAATTTAATCTTAAATGAAATTTATTAAAATTTGCAAACTATAATTTTGTGTATAAAAATATAAATGCACATCATCCTGATTATGATTGTGTATTTAATTGGTTGTTATTTGACTGCTATCAACTTGTTTTAATTTTATGATAGGTGCAAGATGGATTATGTTTGCTCCGTAGTTTTCATCTATCAATCATTTGATTTAATTATAAACAGGAGAGTTATCTCGTTCAAAAAAAATTCATTGTTTATTGTAAGCGACAAAATTAGAAGGGAGTTACCAGTATGCCCCTCTAAACTAAGAATTGTTGATATAGATAAGAAAACATGTTTATCCTTTTTTATCGACGTGAATAATGAGCTGCCTGGCAAATTTACTCTTGATAAGAATGGCTATATTGCTGAAGAGGAACCTCCATTATCGCTTGTTTTTTCTCTGTTTGAAGGGATTAAAATAGCAGACTCACACTCCCTTTGGTTAAAAGAAAGACTATGTATATCCTTACTTGCCATGTTCAAAAAACGCGAAAGTGTAAATTCATTTATACTAACAAATATAAATACATTTACCTGTAAAATTACTGGAATAATCAGTTTTAATATTGAGCGGCAATGGCATTTAAAAGATATTGCGGAATTGATTTATACGAGTGAAAGTTTAATAAAAAAAAGACTAAGGGATGAAGGAACGTCATTTACTGAAATATTGAGAGATACTAGGATGAGGTATGCAAAAAAACTCATAACTTCAAACTCTTATTCTATCAATGTCGTAGCCCAGAAATGTGGCTATAACAGTACTTCATATTTCATATGTGCATTTAAAGATTATTATGGTGTCACGCCATCTCATTATTTTGAGAAAATAATCGGCGTCACAGATGGAATAAACAAAACAATTGACTGATAATGTTTATTACAAGTTGTCTACATGTTAATTATAATATTATACAGCGTTTTTTGATGTGATATTCTGGAACCATTAATTTGTAATTGGGTTGCTGTCGCCTATTTTATACATGCTATAATTGATGGTTTTCTATGTGATTTAGTTAATAACCTTCTGGGTTTATTTTAAGGGTTAATTGTTACATTGAAATGGCTAGTTATTCCCCGGGGCGATTTTCACCTCGGGGAAATTTTAGTTGGCGTTCTTAAAATGTGTACTTAAGACCAGCAGTAGTGATGAAGTTATAGTTTTCTATACCTGCTCCATTTTTGCTGTAGTCTGAAGTGTTATTATTGTGATCATAAAGTGAAGTATTACCTTTTTTATTCGTAACCCGATTCCATGCGCCTTCAACATAAACTTTTGCGTTAGGTGTGACGTAATAACCTGCATTGACTGCAACAGAATAGTAATTTTGGTCTTTGACCTTACTGCGATAAGTGATTCTTTTTCCCGGGTCATAGTGTTCATCGTTATCAGATGATTCCACCCAGCCGCTGTATTTAAATGTGCCACCGAGTTCAAAATCTTCATAACGATAACTTCCAGTCAAGCCAATGTAGGGCATTTTAAAACGTTGTTTGTAGCCGATTGCTCTTTCTCCATTCGGGAAGGAGCCGATATCATCTCTGAATCCCTCCTCAGAAC